>ENA-ORSR01001325-ORSR01001325.1-human-gut-metagenome-genome-assembly--contig:-NODE-1325-length-17669-cov-5.716816_pt1 | contig 17669 bp, 13 predicted proteins | sample MGYA00241901_ERZ509166 | MGnify/ENA primary metagenome ERZ509166 (study PRJEB26280, sample SAMEA2338860) | human gut metagenome | biome: human gut; feature: human-associated habitat; material: faeces... | reverse complement strand
AATCTTTTGGTCAGAAATGGGTAACTGTCACGACTGTTAGAAGCCACTTCCATAGAAACTACTGTACCGCATGGGAGGGGTAATTCACTATTCATGATCTTAACGATGGAGAAGTATTATATTGCAATTCTGGAAATGTTGTTGCTTTTCAGGACTCTGTGGATTTTGACATTGCGTTAGTGAAAACGATGTCTACTTTTTTATTTGGTGGAGAAGGAAGTTTTTTGGTCAAATTGACAGGTCCGGGTAAGGTGATCTTACAGACGCAGAATCAGATCAGAAAAGGGCAGGCAGTTTGTGAACAATGATGCAAATCATGTTTTGTATGTAGAAAGGAAGTGGTAGGTATGACGACAGAGGAGATCATTAATGAATTGAGAAAGCTTGCAAAATCAAAACATCTTGGAGAACAGGCATGTATCTGTGCAGAAGCTGCAGGCAGATTAGAAGAGTTGGAACAAGAGATCCGGATTTCAAGAAGGCTTGAGAAGAACCGGAATGAGAGGGTTTCTGGATTCGAAACAGAAAAAGTCCAAATTAAAAAGCAGGTAATGAAAAATATCATGAAGCCGTTACGTTCCTTTGTTAAAGAGGATCATAAATTGTATGTTACTGGTTTTGACTATGATACGACACCGTGCGTGTTGGATATCAGAGAAGACTTGTTGGCAGGAAGTATCGGAGACTACTTTGTATACGACTTGATCATTCTTTCTGATGATGTATATATTGCACAGATTGGAATTTCATGTATCATCTTAAAAACATGGATAAAGAAGTATAAATGTCGTGAAGCTATGTATATACTGAAAGAAAGTGGATTACTTTGATTTTTACAGAAATTTTATATCTATACAAAAAACTACACATATTCACAAAAACTGAAACTTTTTTACAAAAAAGTGTTGCGTTTATAAGCATAATATGATACTATAACAGAGGTAGGAAAAGTATTAGCTTATCTTAGTTGCTTTATGAGATTCTTAAGATTCTCATTTGTTTTTTATCATCCTGATAATCTAGAAGGTAATAGAAAAACATCGTCCTTAAAATTATCGGGGTGCCTTATGGCGGAATGGTTAAGTCGTTTATAAGAATACAGTTTGCAAGGTAGACAGTAATTGAATGAGCACCGTTGCTGTTTATTGTATTGATGGCGAAGATACAGATGCTGACTGTTTCGGAATGCACTTATAAACGATCATCGGTTCGATTCCGATAACCGCCGTTCGTCAAGAACCATAAATCATGATCTTGGTATATATTACCCCCCCCCGTCCCCATATAGGGATTTTTAACTTTTACTTATGATCATGAATGTATCTTGTTTTTGACGTTGTTCTAAACGGTAGAAAAATGCGAGCTTTTTACCCAACAAACAAAAGCAGTATATTTTCTGCCGCTCCCCTTGAGGAAATACTGGCGTATAGGTTTGAGAGTAGTATAATTACAAAAACCTGGCGGTTGCTTCAGAGTTCGATTCTCTGGTTCCTCAATCCTAACAAACAATATTTAATAGCAGAAACTTCCGCATCTGTTACATTGTTTGTTAGTTTACAAGTTTGGAGTAGTGATACTATGTAGCTGCTCCAAACATACTCTCTAAAAGTGAACTACGGAAAGTGACTGGCAAGATGATTGTATCATATTTCGTATCATATTTTTGGTTCCTCTTTCGCATAATCAAAAGTTCAATCATCACACAATGATCATCTTTGGAGTTCGATTCTTCAGCTTTCCTTTAGAGGAGTGTTTATGGCACTCTTCGAGTAACGACAATGTATCTTTTTTTGAAAAAATTTTACATTCATGTTATTTTCTCTTTTTTTTAATTAAAAATTTCTCTTTAGTCAAAAAAAGCGTATTTGTTTTGAGGGATCAGATGGTTTTCAAAATGATACGCTTTTTTTGCGGTTCAAAACAATTTTGTGCAAGTCGGATATGGGATGTCCACCAAGAACGCTGCAGCATTTTTCTTGGTTCCCTGGTTCGAGTCCAGGACTTGCTCTTTTTCTTATCACAAACAGTTCTGTTTGGTTCAGCCTACTATTTTTTAAGAAATTTCTTTTTATTTTTTCTCTGATGTGTTATACTATATTTGTATTTTTTATTAGATTTTGGAATTTAAATTAGGAAAATTCTGAACTTTTTTAAAGAAACAAATCATTAGAAACTTAATAACCAATCATTGGGCATAAATTTAAGCAGATACAAAATATCTGCTTCTTTTTATGCCCTTTTTTATTTTTCAAAGGAGAAAAAATGCAAGCAAAGAAAGAGACATAACGAAAAGCTGTACTTGTCTCAGAAAGAAGCCGCGGCCAACTTTAGTTGTCCGTTCGGTGTATTACAACAACAGTAGAAAATTTATAGTACAAAAAACAGACAGAAATTGACTGTCTGTTTTTTTGTACCCATTTTATTTAGGGGAAATTTATGAATAATCAGACACAAACAACACGAACAGGTAAAGACACTTGCGAATACATCATCTGGAAAGCTAACAAGATTACGATGCTACGGAAACAGTATCCTGAATGGACGAATCAGGAAATCGAATCTGTTGTCGAGAAAATGGAAGAGCTTCGTGAGATGACAAAGACAGAACATCCTTACTGGAATCAGAAACAGGTAGCTGCCTATACAGAACTTCTTGAGAAGTCTTTACTAACGATCATTTCTGCGGATGGCACTTTTTCCGGAAATATCTTAAAAGACATTTTTCCGGATGCAGAGGAAACAGATGCAGAAGGTGAAAGTAAAAAGGAAAGTAAAGAAGAAAATCCAAAAATAAAAACAGGTATAGAATCTGCCCTTCGCGATATCATCATGCCAGTCGGTGATGATCTGGTCCGTGATGTTATCGTACAGTTTTCTTATCAATTTGGAAAGAAATATGGTTTTTCATCAACCGACAAGATCTGTTACGAAGGACATGTTTTACGCAGGATCATCGCACTGACTGATTTTTCTGATGTAAAAAGAGGTGATGTTGGCGGATATGTAGAAACAGAAACAAATCTGTCACAGGATGGAGACTGTTGGATCTATGATGATGCAATGGTCATGGATCGAGCAGTTGTCAGCCAGAATGCTCAGGTCAGAGGAAAAGCTGTCGTTGATAAAAAAGCGAAGGTCTACGAAAATGCTGTTGTGAAAGATTCTGCACATGTAACTCACAGAACAAAAATCTATGGGAATGCCATTGTAGATCAATATGCGAATATCAACTGCAATTGTAAGGTTTACGGGAATGCGAGGGTTACAGGTCATGCACAGTTGACACGATCCGTAGAAGTATACGACAGGGCAGTCATCCGTGATTTTGCGAATATCAGCTGTAACTGTTCTTTTATTTATGGTGATGCAGAGATCTCTGGTCATGTCATGATCAGAAGTAATGTTCTTCGCATTTTTGATCATGCAAAGATCTACGGGAATGTTTCGATCATTGGCCAAAACGATTACTACAGTAAATGTCGTATTTCTGGTTATGCAGAAATCTTTGATTATGCATTTATTTTCGTCAGACTTTCCAGCGGGTATCATATCTCCGGACATGCAAAGATTCATGGATATGCGAAGATTATAAGTGGATTTTACGAGAATGTCATAAGTTCTGTCACGATCAAAGATAACGCAGAGGTCTGTGATTACGCAATAGTCAGCCATGGAGCAAATCTCCGTGGAAACGCAAAAGTCTTTGGAAATGCAGAAGTCAGTATTGATGCCACGGTTGATGAGGATGCACAGATCTTTGGAGATGCATATGTGATCGGTTCTAACACGATCATCAAAGGTTTTGCCAGAATCTTTGGAAAAGCCTATATTGGAGAAATGATTTTCGAACATAAAGGAAAGGATGTACCAAAGATCATCATTGATAAGAACGCGATCATTACAAAAACAAATAGGAAATACGTCAAACATGTTCCTTATGGTATGAAATATTAAGTCAGCTTCTTGGCCATTGAATAACCGAGCCTACTAAGTATGCAAAGTTGATCGATAGCACCCGAAAGGGCAGGCTGACTAGACTTAGTACAAAGGAGCCCACGGTTTGACAAGGTAAGGTATGATAGACAGTAAACGGCATCGTGTGGGCTGGATGTTTCGGGCGAAAGAAGATGCCGAATTCGCTATCACTTATTTTACGTCTGAAGAAGTCGCACAGTGTGCGATTGAACATGTCGAAAAAAATAGGATCATCCGATATCTTCTTGATATCGGATCACAAAATGCAATAAACGAGTAATAGCAACGATCAGTTTACAGAAAGGAAACTTTTATGAAATTTAACAGTGGAAAAGAAATGTATGATTATTTATTAAATGGAAACGACTTATATGAACCGCAATTAGGAATTTACGTGTTCTTATACAATGACGATGGTGCTTTATGTACTTATAATCTGTCAAAGCTGCAGGCTGCAGAACTTAATAAAGAAGTAAGGGAAAATGGTGATTACTGGGGTGCTTATCTTGGAAGAGGTGGAAAGATCTTAGATGATGAGCCGGATGCGTCTTATCGTTTTTGCGACCTGTATTATAATCGCAACTGGATCGATACGAAAGAAGTCCAGTTTGAACAGCCACGATTTGTTCTTACATCATCTGATGAATATCATACGACCAATACATATTTTGCAACGATGGAAGCAGCAGCAAAATGTATGTACAAAGAGTATGAAGCAACAGCAATAGCACATGGAGATGATCCGGTTCCTTTTCATATGCAGAGAACGGTAATGCTGATCACAGAAGATGAAGTATATCATTGGTATATTGATAAGATTCCGGAAGTTATCTATACAGGTGCTTCCAAAAACAGACAGATACAAAAGAATCCAAATGATCCATATTCTTATCTGGTATGCAGTTTAGATGAAGAGCAATATGCTTCTGCTAGTTATCATCTGTTTCGTACGATGGAAGAAGCAAGACAGTTCTGTTATGACAAAAAAAGATATCAATATCTTGAAAACGGACGATTTACGGAAGATATTATTCCTTGTGAAGATGGAAAAAAAGTACGGATCGACTTTGTGCAGGATGATGAACGTTGTTTTGTGGTCAATGAAATATCTCCTATAAAGATCAAGGCTATCAAGGACTTATTCTTGTGCGTACGTCATCATGCGTATAAAGGTGTAAATTTTGATGTTAGAGAGATTGGGACTTACCAAGCATGTGTTGATCGTTCCAGAAAAGAATTTTATAATCTGCTCACAGAACTTGAAAACCTTCAGATCGATGTAAATGTCGTGTCAGAAAGTGATCGTCAGATGATCCTTGATACTGGCATAGAATTTGAGATCTGGGATGTGGTCCGAGTTGACAAGATTTGTAAGTAGGATATGACTAAAAAGAAAGATCATGCAGTTTAGAAAACTAGAGCGGGAATCCTCGGCCATTCAATGACCGAGTAGTTCACCGGCTGTAAAATTTAAAAATATATCCCTTCCTTGCGTTTTCGTCATGGAAGGGATTTTTTTATTGATCGTATAGTCTGCGTTAAATGTGTAAAGTGTGTATTTTACACAATTCACAAAAATGTACTATTTGTGCATTTTGTAAAATACATAAAAATCACACACAGGATAAATAATAACTTAAAAATTCTAAAAAAACAGCTACTTTCTATATATATGTAAAATAATTCCAGTAAAAAACCACACACAGGTCAAAAGATTTGCAACAAAATGTGAAAATTTATTGAAAAATATCCCAAGCGGTGGTATGATATATTAAGTAAAGCAAGTATACAAAAAGCTTGCTTTTCTTAAATAGTACGTTGAAAATTTTAAATATATTATACGAATCCGTAAAATTGCCAATTGACAGACCTGTGAATGAATCGAGGCAGGGGCTGCTAAGTAGCGGTAGTAACTGATAACCATTTAATAAACGAGTATTTTGTACTCACAAGAAGGAGGCATTTTATGGATAAGTATAAAATCGTGAGGAAACTCCGTCAGTTATTTTTTGGTTCCATGGCAGTTGCAATGTCTGCCGGTGGTGTTGTCGCTACCAATATGGCAAATGCATTTGCAGCAGACCAGACCTTAAATAACGATATCGGTGTTGCCAGTCGAAAACTTCAGTACGATGATACCGAGTCCTATGTATCAAAAAACGTAAACAAAAAAGTGGTAGCGTCCGAATCAGGCAAAACTGCAAAAGAGATCAAAAATGATCTTACAGAAACAAAATATTCGATCCGATTAAAACAGCTGATCGCGGAAAAGTCCAAAATCCCAAATAATTGTACAATCGATACGTTATGGGCGAAATACAGCGATGCATTTATCGCACAGTATTCAAACATTGTAAAGTTGTACAGTACAAGTGACGATGCAGATTACTATGTTGCCAACCTTTCCAGTGCAAAGATCAATGGAATGGGTAACGTTTATGATGCAGCATTTGTAAAGGGAACGAACAATGCAGATCCTGATGTGATCAAAGATATCAAATTTGATAAGAAAACAGGTCTTGCATATATTCCAAAAAGTTATTTTGAAAAGAATCCGAATGTTTTGATCACTGGACAGGTCATGTATGGTGGTTCTATCAAGAATCAGACGATCGCTATCGATACTACGGTTGAAAATGGTGGAGAAACGAAAAAACAGTCTGTAGAAGCCAATGCTTTTGATGTCACTGTCAAAGTTCCGATCACAACAAGCAAAAAGACCGCAGAAAAACTCAAACTGAGTGATTTTAAAGTCTTTTTAAATGGATCTGATACAGCAATGGATCTAAGCAAAGATGATACAGCGGTTTTTGATAAGAATACTGGTGTCTTAGAACTTGCAGCATCTCCTGCAACTTTAACTTCTGTCAAAGTAGAAGTGAAAAAAGTAGGAGCTGTCAAATCTGTTGCACGTTTCTTTACAACAGATGTCAGTGCATCCGTGAAGAATCCGGATAAACTAAAGTTTGTTACAGACAAGAAAACAGGAAATCCGATCATCTTAGACCGTGTGGATCCAGCAAAGCTTCAGGACGGACAGGTGTTCGATTATAAATCTTCCATCCGTTACTTCTCAAAACTGAGTGATATGGAAGTTAATTATAATATGAAAGCAACTGCAGAAGCTCTCAGACATTCCATTAAATATCTGTATCTTCCAACCGGAAGCCAGAACAGTGGATGGTTCGATGTTTACGACAAAGGATCTGATTTTGGTGATCAGGATGGTGTTAATCAGAAAACAAACTTTGAAGATGTAACTTTTGGTATCGGTTTACCAAGCTCATCCTCTAAATACAAAGCAACTGCTTTAAATAAGAATAAAGCAAAGCTTGATTTTCATATGAAGGGTTCTTTCGTAACGAAATACACAGGAGATGATGCAACTTACTCTAGCAAGCATATGTTTGCCGGCGAGTGTGCCCACATCACAAATCCAATGGGTAAAACGAAAGATGGCAAAGATGCTAAGATCCGTTTATCTGTACTTCATGTAGACCTGAAAGACCAGTATGTTATCATCGGACTGAACACACAGGAGATCAATACACAGAGTGGTTTTGGTATCTACAAGTTGAAGTTTGAGTACAACAAATCCGGTAATGTGCAGGTCAAGAAAACATCAGCGAATCCTTCCATGACAAACGGAAGCGGATGCTATAGTTTTAAAGATGCAAAATTCGGATTGTATAAAGACAAAGCATGTACTGACAAAGTGGCAACTTTAACAACTGATGAAAACGGAAATTCCGACACGGAAGAAGTAGACGTTGGAGATTATTATGTGAAAGGTGCGAGACGTTTCCCGATAAATGCAACAAGCGTGAAACGGGAGGGACCGCAAGGTTCTAACTAAATATCTGACATTTGGAATGATGGTCGTTATGTTGACCAGAAACAAATGGTTTAAACTCCTGCATGCATCAGAGTATGACAGTGTTCTGTTGTATGAAGCCAGGAAAAGGCGGCAGAAGAGTTCCTAAGTTTTAACGAATATGGAAGTCGATATGCCGGAACGCTATAAAATACCTATGATGAGAATGTATCAACCGATACCGACGAATCTGCGAGTGTACGGGTCTAAACATAAACATGATCGAAAGGTCATGCCTGTATCATACAGGGATGGATACCGAAGAGTAAGATTCTTTCATATGAAATTCGGGCAGTCAGACAATGATCATAGATGACTGAATCTGTCAGGCTCATAGCAGACATCTAAGGGTATATGTACAGCTAAGGTATTTGGAACGTCGGAAGCAGGAACCATCCGTGAACACCTGTCAGTGGGATGGCAGCTATAAGTTCTTATAAGAGAACGAAATGCTCTGATTCCTGTGAAAGCGGGGACACGACCGGAGAAGTCTTTGTAATGAAGATGGAGGAACAGTCCCTAGTCTGATCAATAGAAGGTCAGATGGAACGCCGTATGCGGTGAAAGTCGCACGTACGGTGTGGAACGGGGGAAAAGATGGAGATTTATTTTAATTAAAGTTGATATCAATATGCACTATCATTTTAGAACCATGTATATGTGCATTAAAAAAATATAGAGTGAACCTGTATATAAGGCAGGGACTGCCGTGTGGCAGTGAAAACGATCATATAGTTAAAATGAAAGGGGTAATGATCATGAGAAGAAAAAGTTTAACAATCGGATTATTAACAATGATGATGGCAGCAAGTGTGGCATTTGGTACGAATGGAAGTGATGTGCAGGCGGCAACAAAACTGTCTGTGAATCGTGTGTATGAAAATGCAACACGGATCACTGGAAAGACAAGAAAGAAAAACACTGTCAAGGTCAAGATCGGTAAAAAGACTTACAAAGCAAAAGCGAACAAAAAAGGAAAGTTTACCATCAAGATCCCAAGAGTAGCTGCAGGTAAGAAATATACTTTAAGATCTTATAAAAGAAAGAAACTTTACAAGACAAAGAAAGTCTATGTCATTGCGAAGAGCTTAAAGATCAATCCATATACACCAAACAGCAAATCAATTTCCGGATATGTCAGACCAGCTTACAAAGTAAAAGTTACATTAAACAGTAAAACTTATACCAAGAAAGCAGATAAGAACTCTGGTTACTGGAAAGTAAAACCAGGTGCTGGCAAGAGCGTTGGAACTGACGTCAACATCAAGGTCATCAATACCAAGGGTAAGGTCGTCAAAGATGCGAAGAAGCATCAGCATGACTTTGAACCTGTTTACAAGACGATTCATCATGATGCGGTTGGACATTATGAGACAGTTACTGTTCCTGCTTGGGATGAAGAAAAAGAGACTTCTCATGATTTTTGCTTAAAAGATGGATTTGATCTGACTCAGGATTATCTTGATAGTGTGAAAAATAAAACATATCCAGTTACACCAAACGAAAACTTCACAATTGAAGATATGAAACGTGATTGGAACTGGAGTGAAGAAAATGGATATCCTAAAGTTGCAGAAGATGCTTTAGTGTTTACTAATGATAACTTAGAAGTAGATAAATTTGCTCCTCCATTTAGCATGTATATTGCTATGGGTGGATGGAATGGAGAACATGATGGACATAATACCACCGTAAGAGTTGTTAAAATAAAAATCCATCATGAAGCTACGACAAAACAGGAATGGAAAGTAGATAAAAAAGCATATGATGAAAAAGTCATAACAGGATACAAATGTAAGTGTGGTGCCACGTTTTAGAACCATGTAAAACTAGATGGTTCCAAAGGTCCTCTGCCCGAAGTTATGAGTGTTATCTTGTTTTAGAACCATGTAAAACTAGATGGTTCCAAAGGACCAAATAGATTTTACATGGTGCGTAAAAATAAGAGTTTTTATCGAATTGACCTGTTTTGACAGGAACTGCCGTGTGGTAGGTAAATATGTAATACAGATAGTGCACATTGATATCAACTTTAATTAGAAAACAAAATAGATCGAAATCTTACCTATCGTTATAGGTAAGTGCTCCAAAAGGCTACGAAACAAATGAAACAGCATATCCAGTCAAGGTGACTGAAAATAATGATGATGATCATCCAGCGGTTGTTACGATCGCAGACCAGCCGAAGAATGACCCGATCAACTTTGAAGTGAAAAAGGTAGATAAAGAAACCGGAGAAACGGTTCAGGGTGATGCGAGCCTTGCAGGTGCCGAGTTTACTGTGAAGTTCTATAATAACTTCTACAACAGTGTTTCTGATCTTCCGGCAAATGCTACAAAGACATGGGTATTACAGACTAAAAAGGATGTAAAAGGCAATTATACACTGCAATTTAGAAATCAGTATAAAGTTTCAGGCGATGATTTTTATGTTGATGGAAATGGAATACCAGTAGTTCCATGGGGAACAATCACAGTCGAAGAGACAAAAGCTCCCGATGGATACAAGATTGAGGATTCTACGGTATCTGTCAATAAAAATGTATTAAGCGGACGCAAATACTTCACAAGAGTCAGCGACAAGGATGATGAACAGCCAAATAAGGTCATGACAGACTTTACAGTTTCTGATCCTGCAAAGAAGTATGGAATCCAGGTATGGAAAGTTGACAAAGAACTTGACAAGAGTGAGGCGATCGGTGGTAAAAACCATACGATCAGTGAGAATGGAACAACTTTAGCAGGCGTTCAGTTCTCTATCATCAACCGCAGTTCAACATCGATCAAGTATGGAGAAAAAACTGTCAAACCGGGCGAGGAAGTGACAAAGATCACAACCGCATGGAATGACAAGCTGAAAAAATATACCGCTCAGACCGAAGAGAAATCTTTGCCATATGGAACATATGGTGTACAGGAGATTTCAAGCAGTCAGGGATATGTCATGACCGATGGATCCGAAAAAACGGTACAGTGTCATGGTGCAGACGGTACAATGTATACTCCAGATCTTGATGCAAACTTAAAATTCCCAAATCAGGTTATCCGTGGAGATTACTCTGTGAAGAAGAAATCTGAGGAAGGAAAAAATATCAGTGCAGCGTTCAAGGTAACCAATGTGGCAACTGGGGAAACTCACGTTATCGTAACGGATAAGAACGGAGAGTTTGATTCTACAGATAACAAACACTCCAAGAACACAAACGCAAACGACAAACTGTTAAAAGGCTATACAAAAGATACTGTATTAAAATCTTCTGATTTTGATCTGGATGCTGGCGTATGGTTTGGACAGGGCGAGGACGGAAGTGTTGCAAAAGTCAATGATGATCTGGGTGCTTTTTATTACGGAAAATACACGATCGAAGAATTGCGTAGTGACAGTAATAATGACCTGAAACTCATTGACACAGATGTAACTATCACAAAAGATGGTAAAAAAGTCGATGGTGGTACATTGACTGACAAATTAAAACCAAGGATCGGAACACAGGCAAAAGATGAAGCAACAGGAACAAATGTCGCTTCCGCTACAGATGATGTAACGATCATTGATACTGTTAATTATGATCACTTAGACAGTGGAAAATACAGATTGACCGCCGTTTTAATGGATAAGGCAACAAAAGCAGCTATCCTTGATAAAAACGGAAAAGAGATCACCGCAGAAAAAGCATTCTCTAACAAGACAAGTGCCGGATCTGTAGACGTTGAGATTAAAGTCGATGCAGCAGCTTTATCCTTAGCAGGAAAAGATGTTGTCGTATTTGAAACATTGACAAGTGAAGCGGACGGAACAACCATTGCAGTTCATCAGGATATCAACGATGAAGGACAGACAATCAAATTCCCTAAGATCGGAACAAAAGCATCTGATGCAACAACAGGATCTAATATCGTTGAAGCAAAAGAAGATATGAAGATCAAAGATACTGTTTCCTATAAGAATCTGATCAAAGGTAAAACTTATACCATGATCGGTAAGCTTATGGACAAAGAAACAGGAAAACCAGTGCTTGATGATGATGGAAAAGAAGTCACAGCAGAAAAGAAATTTACAGCCGATGCTGCAGATGGAACTGTTGATGTGATCTTTGAATTCTCCGGAGTTAAGACAGCCGGTACGCAGATCGTTGCATTTGAAACTCTTACTTATAAAGGAAAAGAGTATGCAGTCCATGCAGATATCAATGATGGCGGACAGACAGTTACGATCCCGAAAGTCAGCACAACAGCCAGTGATAAGAACAATGGTACGCATATGTCTTACGCGGGCAAAGATGTGACGATCGTTGATAAGGTTGAAGTCAAAAACATCATTGCCGGAAGAGAATATACGCTCAAAGGTAAAGTGATGGACAAAAAGACTGGAAATCCATTATTAGTTGATGGAAAAGAAGTGACTGCAGAAAAGAAATTTACAGCAAACGGTGATGCCGGAAGCCTTGTAAATGAAACAATTGAATTAGAATTTACTTTTGATGCCAGTGCATTGAAAGGAACAACAACGGTTGTTTTTGAAAATCTGTATGAAGGCGAGAATGAGATCGGTACTCATGCAGATCTTGAAGATGAAGGACAGACCGTAGAAATCCCTCAGATCGGAACAACCCTGATCGGTAAAGACAGTCAGATCCATGTGCTCAATGCAGATGAAAAGATCACCTTAGTCGATACTGTAAAATACAAAGGCCTTGAAAAAGGACGTGAGTATAAGGTTGATGGTGTTCTTTATGACAAAGAAACAAAACAGCCACTCGAAATTGATGGAAAACAGGTAACAGCGACTGCAACATTTACTACGGAAGCAAGTGAAGGAAGCGTTGATGTTACATTTGAATTCAATGGAAGTGATCTTGCAGGTAAAACACTGGTAGCGTTTGAGGAAGCTTATGACGTTCAGACAAATACATTAGTCGCAGATCATAAGGATATCGATGATGGAGAACAGACCGTTGTCATTCCTAAGATCGGAACAACATTAGCTGACAAGGACGGAAACAAAACAGTAAATGCTGCAAAAGAAACTGTTTTAGTTGATACTGTGAAGTACGAAAACTTAGAAGTCGGCAGAGAGGTTGAATTAAAGGGTATCTTATATGATAAAGAGACTCAGAAACCGATCATGATTGATGGAAAAGAAGTTACTGCAAATGCGAAGTTCACTCCAGAACAAGCAAATGGAGAAGCACAGGTAGAATTTAAATTCGACGCCACAAGTATCGCAGGTAAGACAGCAGTAGCATTTGAAGAAGCCTATGATGTAAAAACAGGAACATTGATCGGTTCTCATAAAGACATTGATGATTCTGATCAGACAGTAAGCTTCCCAGAGCTGCACACAACAGCAACGGATAAAGCGGACGGAGATCATACAGTCAATGCTGATAAGAAAGTTACGATCGTAGACGTTGTAAAATACAAAAACGTTACACCGGACAAAGAACTGGAAGTAACAGGAACTTTATATGATAAGGATTCTAAGAAACCAGTGAAAGTGAACGGTAAAGAAGTAACAGCAACAACAAAATTCACTCCAAAAGAAGCGAGCGGAGAAGTAAAGGTTACCTTCACATTTGATGCAAGCAAACTGGGTGGATATTCTCTCGTAGCATTTGAAAAGATGTCAGAGGTTGAAACTGGTGCTGTGATCGGAACACATGAGGATATCACAGATAAGGATCAGACAGTAAAAGTCAAAGGAATCAAGAAAACTCCAAAGACTCCTGATCATACATCTCCTGGAAGTGGATCAAGTTCTTCTTCTGTGAAAACAGGTCAGAAATCTATCGTTCCTGTTGTGATCGGACTCATTGTGGTCATTATTGCCGGAGGAACAGCTTTCGTGATCCGTAAAAAACAGAAAGGTGGCAAAGACCAGTAAGTACAATAAGGTTTTAGCCAATGGACGAATGAGGAGGGAGTGATCTCTCCTCTTTGTTTGTTTTAGAGCCATGTGTTTTAAATCCATGTTAAATCATATGGTTCCAAAGGAGAAATTCTTGAGATAGGCAGCAGAATATGGTTTTAGAACTATATAAAATCATATGATTCCAAAGGCCTTTTCAGAAGCTTCTACAGGTATTTCACGTTTTAGAACTATGTAAAATCATATGATTCCAAAGGGTCAAATAAGTTTTATATGGTGCGTAAAAATAAGAATTTATCGAATCGACCTGTTTTGACAGGGGCTGCTGTGTGGCAGAGTAACATAATATATCATAAGAAAGAGAGTAGGGTAAGAGATGGTTAAAAAACAAAAAGTGATGATCGCTTTACTTATGATGGCAGCTATCAGTGGAAGTTCTGGAAATATTAGTGTCCATGCAGCTGCTCCAAAGATCTCTGTTGATCAGGTTTACCAAAATACAACAAGGATCAAAGGAAAGGCAAAGAAAAAGAGTATTGTTAAGATCAAGATTGGAAAGAAAACGTATCAGGCAAAAGTGTCAAAGAGCGGAAAGTATTCCATTAAAGTTCCAAAGGTCAAAAAAGGTGTAAAATATACGATCAACGGATATCTGAAGAAGAAAGTATATGCAAAGAAAAACTTTTATGCTGTCGTTAAAGGGATCGAAGTTGTTCCATTCACAGAAAAGGATCATATATTTTCCGGTTATACAGCACAAAAGGCTCATGTGATCTTAAAATGCAATGGGACATCCTATACGACAACATCCAGTAATTCCGGACATTTCACGATCGATACGAAGAAATCTCTCGGAAGGAATAAGGTCGAGATTAAGGTTTACAAGAAAGGGAAAATGATTGCAAAATACTGGAAAGAATATCAGGACAATACGAGTCAGAACACAAATCAGAATGCTGAGCAAAACAAGAACGATCAGACCAATAATCAGGTATCTGCCCACGAACATCTTTATAATATTCCAGTGTATAAAACAGTACATGTAGAAGAATCTGGTCATTGGGAAATAATTACAACTTCAGGTTCTTACGTAGATAAGGAAGTTATGCACGATATCTGCCTGACATGCAAGAAAGACCTAACGCAGGAATACGTTGATGGAATCAAAGATGGAAGATATAAAAAGATCAAGATTCCTACAAGCGGAAAAACAACAAGCAGTAAAAAGAGTAGAGATATCTTAGAACCTTACTATGGTGTGCAATGGCAGGATGATATGCCATTATATGAAGATTTCGTTGCGTATGGCGGCTGGGATCATACCTGTACGAATCATAAGCTTTATGAACAGGAAGAAACGATTAACGAATATTTTCCTGGTGCAATCTACAAAAAATGGATCATAGATCAGAAGGAATGTGATAAAAATGTTGTCGTAGGATATCAGTGTTCTTGCGGAGAAATTAAAAGCGTAGATACTACGGAAACAGAACATCAACATCTTTATAATATTCCAATCTACAAAACAGTGCATATGGACGAAGCAAAACATCTCGAAAAGATCACAATTCCTGGAACTACACAAAGCCGGACGGAAATTCATGATGAATGTTCAGAATGTCAGAAAGATCTGACAAAAGAATATGTCTCTGGTATCAAGAATGGAGCATATCGTAATATTAAAATTCCGTCAAGCAAAAATGCAACAAGTGAGAAGAGTAAAGAGCTTTTACAGGCACATAACATCAAGTGGGATGATTCGTATCCATTGTATGAAGACTATCTTGCGTATGGTGGATGGAATCATACCTGTGCAGGACATAAACTTAAAGAAACAAGTGTATTTTACATGTATGAAACCAAAGACGAAACAATATCAAGATGGGTCATTGATCAGGCAGCTCATGACGAACAGGAAATCACTGGCTTCCGATGTAGTTGCGGATCTGTGTATGAGTTGCCATTATCTTAGAGGCTATGTTTCGCAAACTTTGAGAGTGGAAGCTGTTACCTTTTAGACACATGTGTTTTAAATCCATGTTAAATCATATGGTTCCAAAAGGCGGTCAAATTGTATGTTCCTGACATCCAGGTTTTAGACCTGTGTAAAATCATATGGTTCCAAAAGTAGCGGAGCTTGAAAAACGACCTGAAGATGCGTTTTAGACCTGTGTAAAATCATATGGTTCCAAAAGGTCAAATAGGTTTTACATGGTGCGTAAAAATAAGAATTTATCGAATCGATCTGTTTTGACAGGGGCTGCCGTGTGGCAGAAATAAAGACAGAAAAGGGTGTAAAAGTCATGCTTTTTAAACGATACAAATGTTTGGAGTTAGAAAAGATTAATGCTTCCTACGATGAACACAATAGTTATGAAGCAGTCTGGAATGTCCGAGCATATAACAATAAGAAGAAAAAAGGAGAGTCAAGGATCGTAGCGAAAGTCATCCGTGATTCTTACGGAAGAGTTTTTCGCGTGTATGTTGAGCCGAAAGCGAAAAAGAAAAAAGAAATCATAAACATGCTTGAAGCTGCGTATCAGACTTTGAGTTTAGACGATAAGAAGGGAGAACAAAATTATGAGAACAGGTAGGATTGTTAAAATTGATGGAGAAGTTATTACGATCGGTATGGATGATGGAACGATCAAAGAGGTCAGACGCTGTGATGTCGGATTTGAACCATCTGTTGGGGATCGTGTGGAAGTTTACGAAAGTGAGGATATGATCATGGTAATGGAGGAATCCGTAAAGCCGAAAGATCAGAATAATAATGGAGCTGGAATCAATATCAACATGACAAACAGTATCAATAATACTGCAGAGACTGCTGCCGGAAATGGAAAAAAGGTTGTAAATAAACTCGTATACTGCTTACTGGCATTCTTTGTTGGCGGTTTTGGAGTGCATAAGTTTTACAGTGGAAAGATTGGAATGGGTATCTTATATATCGTATTCTGCTGGACATTGATCCCTAGTTTTGTAGCATTTATTGAAATGATCATTGCAATCACAAAGAAAGCGGATGCAAACGGTAACATCGTTGTGTAGGAAAGAGGCGACAAAAAATGTTGGAAGATCATACAGGTACTAAAAAACAATATGTCAAACCGCAGATGATCATTCGGAAAGAAGATGGCATAATAGTCATAACATCAAAAGAAAATAAGGAGAGAAAATGGCAGAGAAAAAAGAAGGTCGACTCAAAAAATTCTTATGGAATCTGATCATGTTCTTGATGGTCGTATATCTTGGAATTCTCGCAGCCTTAGCTTTTAATCCATTTCAGCGGTTTGAAGTGAATGGGCATTCCATGGATCCTACTTTATACAATGGGCAGAAGTTATTCATGAAAAAATTTAATAAAAAAGATACGCTTCATCGTGGAGATGTTGTAGTTATAAAAGTAACGATGAATGGCAAAGATTATAATTTTATCAAAAGAGTGATCGCTTTGCCGGGAGAACATCTGGAGATCAAAGATCATAAGATTTATATCAATGGAAAATATCTGGAAGATGAAGGAGCAGATATCGGAAAAGAAGATTGTATGATCGCAAAAGACAGTATCTATGTGATGGGCGACAATCGGGCAAATTCTTTGGATTCTAGGAAACTTGGAGAGATGAAGATATCAAATGTCATAGCACGGAAAGCGATCAAAAGGAGAGAGTAATCTCTCCTTTTTTTGATGTTTAAAAACAGGTGTTTCTTGCAAAAAAGTAAGATATTCGATATAGTTAATACAAAAAGAATAAGAAATAATCACATTGAATCAGCAAGAATAACTTTAGAGAGGTAAAGTTTATGGCAGCAATTAATAGCATAAACAGAGAGAAAAAATCATGGGAAGATATCTAAACAGTTCAACTTCATATGTTTTATACAAAGGACAGACAGAACAGCCATACTTTGTAGATAAATCACAAATGCTATCAGAATTATTTCCAT
>ENA-ORSR01001322-ORSR01001322.1-human-gut-metagenome-genome-assembly--contig:-NODE-1322-length-17693-cov-2.773727_pt1 | contig 17693 bp, 24 predicted proteins | sample MGYA00241901_ERZ509166 | MGnify/ENA primary metagenome ERZ509166 (study PRJEB26280, sample SAMEA2338860) | human gut metagenome | biome: human gut; feature: human-associated habitat; material: faeces... | reverse complement strand
AAATAATAATTAGAAATCATTTGGATATTTTTGCACAATAGTCCAGCATAGGTTATTCAAAGAAAAGAATTGTCAATTTTTTTAGCTTGCTCATAGCGGGCTTTTTTGTACGAAAACCGACTGCGATTGTTTTTGTTTTTCAAAGGGATACACAAAAAAGACTGAACCCGTAGAGTTCAGTCTTTGTGCACTTTCTATTAAAGTGATGTAAGGAAAGTCAATCCCCCTAGGATGACACCTGCCGAATTCGGAATGATCAAAATCCAGTCTTTTTTAGGTTCCTTTGTCCAACCATAAATGACCCAGATCAAGCAAGAAATAGCAGCTGACAAGGGTTGGAAAGGTTGGGCCTTATTTCCCTGTAAATTAGCAATAATTTGTGGGATGTAGGCAATGAAAACGATAATCCCAATAAAGGCACCGATCGAGCCAACGATTTGGTTGATTTTTTGTTTATTCATAAAATTTTACCTCTGTGTATCAAAATAGCATAAGTAGGAAGAAAATGCAATTAATTTGCATGCTACGCAAAATGAAAACGATCACATTTGCAAAAGAATTAGACAAAGTGTCAAAAAATGGCAACTAGAGAGAAAATTCACTCGAAAAGAAATCCATCTTCCTGCAAAATCACAAGATTGTGACACTTTACAGTTTAGTAACATTTGAAAAAAGTACTTGAATTTTAAGAGGGCAAGCGTTAGAATAGTGCGTACTTTAAAAATGAAAGGTGTCATAAAAATGAATGAAAAACAAATGAAAATTCTTGGTTGGGTTGCGACCTTTATGTCTGTGATGATGTATGTCTCTTATTTCCCACAAATTATGGATAATCTCGCTGGTCACAAAGGAAACTTTATTCAACCTTTAGTGGCAGCCATCAACTGTAGTCTTTGGGTCTACTACGGACTCTTCAAAAAAGAACGCGATATCCCACTTGCTGCAGCCAATGCTCCAGGGATTATCTTTGGGTTGATTACAGCCATCACAGCCTTATAAGAAGGAACTAGCTCCCGCATGGAAGCTAGTTTTTTAATACCTTACAGAAATGTAAGAAATCAGGGTAAAAATGAAAGGTTAGCTTATTGTAGATCTCTCTTCAAATCGTTACAATAGAGGTGTAAAAAGTTCTATTAGTATCAATCATATAACTAGATGGAAATGGAGAATGGAAATGGCCTTATTAGATGTACAACATGTGAAAAAAATTTACAAAACCCGCTTTCAAGGGACGCAAGTCGAAGCCCTAAAGGACATTCACTTCACTGTGGAAAAGGGTGAATATGTCGCCATCATGGGGGAGTCAGGATCTGGGAAATCGACCCTCCTCAATATCCTAGCCATGCTGGACCAGCCGACGGAAGGGCGGGTCTACCTAAATAGCATAGACACCTCGACCATCAAGAACAAGGATGCTTCGAGCTTCCGTCGCGAAAAGTTAGGCTTTGTCTTTCAAGACTTTAACCTGCTCGACACCTTATCCGTCAAGGATAATATCCTCCTTCCTCTAGTCCTCTCACGCAGACCGGTCAAGGAAATGATGAGCAAGGTGGATAGCGTGAGTCGGGAGTTGGGCATTCACCAACTTCTAGAGAAATATCCTTACGAGATCTCTGGTGGGCAAAAGCAACGGGTGGCTGTAGCACGAGCTATTATCACCTCACCTGAAATCCTCCTTGCTGATGAGCCAACAGGGGCGCTGGATTCCAAGTCTTCGGCTGCTTTGCTTGACGTCTTTGAAGATATCAATAGCATGGGGCAAACCATCCTCATGGTGACCCACTCAACCGCAGCGGCAGCTCGGGCCAAGCGCGTGCTCTTTATCAAGGATGGAATTCTCTACAACCAGATCTTCCGCGGGGAAAAAACAGAACGTCAGATGTTCCAAGAAATCTCGGATACTTTGACGGTTATGGCGGGTAAGGAGGATAGCGATGTTTAAATTATCGAGTAAATTAGCCTTTTCTAACCTCAAACAAAATCGCAAGCTGTATTACCCCTTTGCCTTGGCTGTCATTTTAACGACCATGATCCTCTATAGCTTTATCGCTTTGGCATCAACCCCTCATTTAGAGGATTCTTACGGAGGGGGGGCGGCGAGAACTGTTCTTGGTTTTGGTAGTTTCGTCGTCCAGCTGGTCGTCATCATTTTGGTGGCTTATGCCAATGGCTTTGTCATGAAAAATCGTTCCAAAGAACTGGGCTTGTACAGTGTTCTGGGAATGGAGAAGAAGCATCTCCTCATCATGACCTTATGGGAATTGCTCTTCTTCTATGTTCTCACAGTTGGAGTAGGACTGGGTTTGGGGCTCTTATTTGATCGCTTGATTTTTGCCCTCCTCTTAAAATGTATGGGGCTTCCAGTCGTCATTCAATCAACCTTCCAGCTAGGAGCTGTCATTGACACTTTACTTGGGTTAGCCTTAGCTTTTGGCCTCATTCTCTTGCTGAATTCTTTCCGCCTCTTGCGCTACAGTTCCCTCCACCTCATGCAACAGAAAAAAGCAGGAGAGAAGAAGGGACGCTTCTTGCTGGTCCAAACTCTTTTAGGACTTGGGCTCTTAGGAATTGCGTTTTATATAGCGCTAACCGTTGAGCGTCCAGTTGCAGCGGTTCAAGGATTCTTTATTGCTGTCATCTTAGTCATTCTGGCGACTTATCTTTTATTCAACGCAGGATCTATTACCTTCTTAAGATTTCTCAAAGGTCGGAAATCCTACTATTACAAGCCAGAGAATTTTATATCTGTCTCCAACTTAATAGCACGGATGCGAAAAAATGCAGCGGGTCTTGCGACCATTAGTATTCTTTCCACCATGGTCTTGGTCACCTTAACCGGGTCGCTCAATATCTTTATTGGAGGACAGAACTACCTAGATACTGTTTACCCTTCTGATTACATGATTAGTGTGGGGCATATGCCTTCAGATGCTGAGACAGAACCAGTTATCAAGGATGTTCAAGCTCAAATTAAGAAAACAGCCGATGCGACAAATCTATCAGATTATCAGGTGGCACAGACAACATACTGGTCGGCTGAAATTCGAAAGATTGATGGAAGGAGCTTAGAGGTGTATGAGCAGTCCTATCAAGAAGCTGGTCAGGAGATGAAGACAGAGGGAACCGTCTACTTTTTTGATCAGGCGACTTACGAGCAACTGACGGGTCAAAAAGTTGAGCTTGGGGAAAATGAAATCCTAGCCTATGGGTATCAGTATCCAGGAAAATTAGATTCGCAATTAGAAATCAATGGGAAGACCTTCACGATTAAACAAAAACTAGACTCCAATTTTATCCAAGGAAAACTCCCTCAATCCGACCTGTTTCAACATCAAATGGGTTTGTACCTTGTCCTCCCTGACTTGAACCAACTGGGTCTAAAAGTTGATAAGAATTTAGAATTCTCTATTAATGCCAAAAATAAAGACAACAAAGATTTTACTGGTGGCGTGACCAAAGAGCTGTATTCGACAGACAAAATGAGTCAATATGGTGCGACTTATTTTGGTGGATATGAACGATACAGTATAGAGAAGGAGTGGCGTGAAACAGCAGGGACTCTCCTCTTTATTGGGATTTTCCTATCGGTCATCTTTCTATTAGCTACAGTTCTCGTGATTTACTACAAGCAGATTTCAGAGGGTCATGAGGATCGAGATAATTTTGTGATCTTGCAACAAGTAGGATTGGACCAAAAGCAAACCGGCACCACCATTCGCAAACAGATTCTCACCGTCTTTTTCCTTCCACTATTCTTCTCCTTCTTGTACCTAGGAGTAGCCTACAAGATGATTGCAAAGATCGTTGCCATCTTAGGAGCGACCAATGCGGGACTGGTCCTTCAAACAACCTTAGCAATCTGCGCTGTCTTTTTCATCTCTTATATCCTCGTCTTTCTTCTGACTTCTAGAAGTTATCGGAAGATTGTCGTGAGGTAGCGTTTGATACGATGGAAGCTCTTAGGAAAATAGGTGAAGAAGAAATTAACTGGAACACTTTTTTCAACCAAAAACACCGAGGATTACATCCCCGGTGTTTTTATCGTGATTATTTCACGTGTTTTGCAAGTTCTTCTTGTGCTTTTTTATTGGTTTCTTCTTTTTCTTTCAACCAATTCTTATAAGCTTTGTCGTAGTCAGCCGTTGTGACTGTATCACTTTGTAATTCCATGTACTTGTAGTAGCTAGCCCCGTCTTTGATACCAATCAAGGAGAATGCTTTTGTAAATGGTTTGATCTTCGTGATAGAAGGGACAGCACCCTTAGAGTAGACAGGAAGTGCAAAGGCATTGTCTGTCAACCAAGCTTGAGCAACAGCATATTTTTCATAACGAGTTTTGGTATCCAATTGTTCCGCATTGGCATCATCCAATAGTTGTTTGTACTCGTTCAAACCTAGTTTTTCAATTAGGGATTGGTCAGTTGACGGATTGATTCCCATTCCTGCTAAGGCTGAACCATCGACTGGATTGAAGATATCCAAGTAAGTTGATGGGTCTTGGAAGTCAGGTCCCCAACCAGCGATATCCATATCAAAGTCTTTTTGATCAGGACTTTGAGCGAAGTAGGTTGCATTGTCCGCATCTTCCGTAGACATTTTCTGAACATCCACGACGACATTTTCTTTTCCTAATGTTTTTTCGATGGAGTCTTTCATTGAATCAGCTTGTTGCACAATGCTAGCAGAAGACTGGTCAACTACATAGTCGATGTGGATTGGGAATTGGACACCTTGCGCTTGGAGCTCTTCTTTGGCTTTGGCAAATTGTGCTTTGGCCTTGTCCGCATTGAACATGCTATCTTGCGCATCAGCTAGGCTGACATCCTTCCAATCATCTCCTGTTGCAGCAAGTTTTTCTTCGACAACGCTACCGAAGTCTTTGTTGTCTACTTGCACAAATGTTGGAGGTACAAGAAGCGTACGAAGGGTTTTGCTAGCGCCATCTTTCCCGTTTGATTGGGCACTTAGTGAAGTACGATCAAGGGCAAAGTTGATGGCTTGACGGAAGTTTTTGTTTTGAAGAGCTGTTTTGGTTTGGTTCTTCTGGTCGTCTGTTGTTTTCTCAGTATGACCGTAGTTTTGACGGTTTACGTTGAAGTAAACATAGTAGACAGTCGCATCTTGTGGTGAATAAACGATATTGTCTTTGAATTTTTTCTCAATGGTACTAAATGTTGAGCTCGTTGGGAAGAGACGCGCAGTGGTCAAGTTTCCATCAGAGAAGTTACGAGCAAGGTAGTCTTGGTCAGAACCATCGAAGTAGGTCAATTTGATATTTTCAATCTTCACATTGTCTTTGTCGTAGTAGTTCTCGTTCTTGGTGAACTCCATCAAAGATTTGGAAGTGAAGGATTTCAAGTAGTAAGGACCGTTGTAAAGGATTCCAGAAGGTTTGACGCTACCGAAGTCTTTACCTGCAGATTTGAGGAATTTTTCATTGACAGGCATCATGGTCGAAGTTGTCAATTTAGAATTCCAGAAGGATTCAGGTTGAGCCAAGGTGTATTGGAGGGTATGGTCATCAACGGCTTTGACCCCAACTTTAGAGAAGTCTGTATTTTTACCAGTGACATAGTCATCCAGGCCGGCTACTGAGTTTTGAACCAAGTAGAGGGCATCTGACTTGTTGTCAGCTACATACTTAAGAGAAGTGACGAAGTCCTGTGCAGTGACATCTGCATATTCGTTTCCTTCTGAGTCGTACCATTTTGCATCTTTACGGAGTTTATAAGTGTAGGTTAATCCGTCTTTAGAGACAGACCAATCTTCCGCTAGTGCAGGGACGAGATTACCATATTGGTCATTTTCAAACAATCCATCAACCAAGTTAGTTGTAACGTCACTTGTTGTAGAACGGTTTGAAAGGAGGTAGTTCAAAGAATCTGGATCAGTACTAAACACGTATGAGTAAGTGTTTGTCTGAGAAGATTTTGAAGATGATCCACATGAAGCAAGGAACAGGGCTGAAGCAACCGTGACACCTGCAAGGAAAGCTAGTTTAGATTTTTTCATCACTTATCTCCTTTAATAAAGATTTTGTATTATTATACACCTTTTTTTATAAAAAGCAAATTTTTTTTGAAATTAATTGTATATTTAGTCATATTGTTCGGATTTATTGAGTTTTATTCAAGATTTCACTATTATGCTTTACAAACTAGCTTAGGTGGAGTATACTAATAGTGAAAGAGCTAGTATGTAAAACAAACTAGCTAAAAGAAGCCTGTATAGAAAGGGGGAGAAGGATGAAAGAGTCGCAATTGCTAAAGGGTGTCCTGGAAGGTTGTGTTCTAGAAATTATTTCAAAAAAATCTATCTATGGCTATGAATTGATCCAAAGCCTCAAGGAATCCGGCTTTGATAAGATTGTTGCGGGGACTGTTTATCCCTTGCTTCAGAAGTTAGAGAAGCAGGGAGTTATAATAGGAGAGATGAGGCCCTCTCCAGATGGCCCTGATCGCAAGTATTTTTCACTAAGTGATGCTGGAAGAGAGCGTCTAGAGGAATTTTGGAACCAGTGGCAGGATCTGGTCATTAAAGTAGAGCGCGTGAAAAAGGAGGGGAAAGCAATATGACATCAGCTATTTATTATGAAGAAACGCAGGCTTTGGTTGAAACCTTTAGCCAGGAGGACCAAGCTTACTTCCAAGATCTCTGGGATTATTTCAATTTCACCGGTTTCTTATATGAGGAGAAGGCTTTGAGAGAGCAGGTCTATAATCTAGCGCTAGATTTTTCGCAAGCAAGCGGAGATGGATTGACGGCTAAGGACTATTTTGGACAGGATCCAAAGGGAATGGCAGACCAAATCCTAGAGAATATGCCCAAAGAATCCACGCGCTCTGTTCTGAAATATGGTGCGATTGTCTCGGGAATTGTGATTTTCTATCGCCTCTTAAGTGATTTTGCTTCGCAAGCAGTCCTGGTTCTCAAGCCACTCGTCTATCTAACGGATAGTATTTTAGGTATTTTAGTCGTTGGGTTACTATTCTATCTCCTTCGTCGCCTTATTTTTGCAGAAGAGAAGTCAAAAAAAGCAATTTATGTAGCAGTCGTTTTCGTTCTAGGATTCTATTTCGCTAGTGAGATAGTGGGTGTCCGTTTCTTGCCAGCTATTGCTTGGTTAACAGTGCCAAATCCATGGGATACCTTCCTCATTACAGGGGCTTGTGCAGGACTTATCCTGTGGCAGTGGAAAGAAGAGTTTGCTCGTGCCTTCATCTTTCCTATTCTGTCCTTCTTAGTAGTGGGATTCTTGCATCGCTGGACCTTGGCGCAAGGAATTCAGAATTCTACCATGACTATCATTCTGCCTACGGTAATCATTGTTATAGGATTGATGATTTACTATTGGTTCACGATTCGCGCCTTGAAAAAGAACAAGACAGAAAATGGTGAATAGAGTGAAAAGGGGGAGGAAACTCCCCTTTTTCTGTTGAAAAACAACGAGCAAGCTTGATTTTTGTTATAATGAAAGGGACTATAAATCAAAGGAGAAGATGATGACATTTGAAGAAATCTTGCCGGGACTAAAGGCAAAAAAGAAATATGTCCGTACGGGTTGGGGTGGAGCAGAGAACTATGTTCAGCTTTTTGATACCATCGAGCAAAATGGAGTGGCTCTAGAAGTGACGCCTTATTTTCTCATTAATGTCTCTGGTGAAGGCGAAGGATTTTCCATGTGGAGTCCAACTCCTTGTGATGTCTTAGCGACAGATTGGGTGGAAGTCCATGACTAAACGGGTCTTGATTACGGGCGTGAGCTCCGGGATTGGTTTGGCTCAAGCTCGTCTCTTTCTAGAAAAGGGCTACCAGGTTTATGGGGTGGACCAGGGAGCTGATCCCCAGTTGCCAGGGGCTTTCCATTTTTTGCAGCGGGACTTGACCTTGGATTTGACGCCGATTTTTGACTGGTGTCCTGAGGTCGACGTCTTGTGCAATACGGCCGGCGTTTTGGATGACTACAAACCACTTCTTGAGCAAAGCGCTCAGGAGATTCAGGAGATCTTTGAGATCAACTATGTGACTCCGGTAGAGTTGACAAGGCATTATCTGACTCAAATGTTGGAGAAGAAGCGAGGTATCATCATCAATATGTGCTCCATTGCATCTAGCCTAGCGGGTGGAGGCGGTCACGCTTATACCTCCTCCAAGCATGCCCTAGCGGGCTTTACCAAGCAGTTGGCCCTAGATTATGCAGAAGCTGGTATTCAAGTCTTTGGCATTGCACCAGGTGCTGTCAAAACAGGCATGACCGCAGCGGACTTTGAACCAGGAGGCCTAGCAGACTGGGTGGCTAGTGAGACCCCTATTAAACGCTGGATAGAGCCAGAAGAAGTGGCAGAAGTCAGCCTCTTTTTGGCCAGTGGGAAGGCCTCTGCCATGCAGGGGCAAATCCTGACCATTGATGGTGGCTGGAGTTTGAAGTAAGGGCTGAGATAAGCATAAAAGATAAGAATGAAATGAGTCTAGTTGAACAGCTGGACTCATTTTCTATTTTAGCTTTATGGAAAGGAAACCTTATGGTATGATAGCCTAAAAGGGACCTGTAATATGGAGGTCAAATAAAAAAAGCCTTTGGGAAGAGAGACTCAAAAGGAGACGGGATGCGAAAACACCAAGAACTTTCACTAGAGCAGATAATTGAGCAGGTGCGCGTAGATCAATTAGTATCAGATGATTTTTGCCTCTATGGCAAGGAGGATGGAGAACTGGCACTAGCTAGGCTCTATTGGGTATCCGATTATCCGGATGTCGTGGAAGACCGTGATGTCTACCCGACAGAAGTGACGGAGCAAGATCTGCAGCTAGTCTACTATGGAGAGCAGTTGATTGATGTTCTTGCAGTCGCACTTGAGGAAAAACCAAATGCTAGTCACAATGACTTGGTCGAGGCTTTTAATTATTATCAGCAGCATGATAGCTTTATGCCTTTTGATGATTAGCTAGGCCGATTAGAGAAATGGTATTCAATGACTGATAGTGATAAGGAGAAAAATGACAGTTACTATCGATGAATTCGTGAAGGAGCAGGGCTTTTGTGTGGTACCTACAGAGGAGAAACCATTTCGTCTGGATGAGGTTCGTTTCAACTTTTTTGCCTATTTAGAGGATTATTCCAAAATGGGATTTTCTTTTGTTAAAGCAGCTAGGGATCTAGTAGAACTAAGAAAAGAGCAAGAGAGTTATAGGCTTTTTGGTCAGTGTTTTTTAGGTGCTTTTGTCATTGGAGAAGAGGAGCAAATCTTTTTACTTTGCAATCAAGAAGGAAGGGAAGTTTTTCAAGAAGCTAGGATTTATGTCAACTTGTCCTTGCAAGCTTTTGTTTCCTCTTATTCGCTCTTTCTGTCAGTGGTCTTTCTTTTGAAAGCAAAGTTTTATGAAATTGAGCAAGATGAAGTCGAAGAGATTGCAGCAAACTTGATGGATCAAGTACTTGACTTGGAAGCTCCCCTTGAACAAGAATTGCCCCTCTGGGAGCACTTGGCCTATTTGGTAGAAGACGATGGAATTGTTCTAAGAGATGATCTCTTTCATATCCTGAACAAAGAACAGTAGGAATGGAATTAAATTACTTATGGAGAAAAAATTGCCCCAGATAAAGATTCGTGAGTGGAATGAAAAGCCAAGAACAAAACTTCGATTTATTAAAATTGGTGATATTTTTTGCTATCAATTTTCGGAGGAAATGTTTGTATTTGGTCAAATTCTTGGAAAAGTGAATGTTGGTCATGTCATCCAATTTTTCGATATCTTTCAAGCAAGTCCTACTATAACAGTTGAGGAGCTAAATCGTGCTCAATTTATAGGTAAGCCCATCATTGTAGATTCTTACACCTTGTTTGATCGAAGTCCAGTATGGTCTTGGCAGATAATTGCTCACCAAGCGGATTTTGATCCAATCCCTTTTAAGGATTTAGCCTTTAAGTGGGGAGATCCAAATGGTCTTCACTTTGGGAAGGTCTGGCTAGATGGTAGGCGCGAACCTAAGATTTTTTCTAGGGAAGAAGTTGACGATCTGGACTGGGAAGCCTGTGTCGGAAGTATAGTTTATAACAGAATATTGGAAGAAAAACTGGACAAGCAAATGAAATAAAGGAGTTTGAGATGGACTATGTAGATGAGTTAACTTCAGGACGTACGCCCTTGGTAAAAAAAGCTGCGAAAAAAATTTTAAAGGGCAGACTAAAAGGATATGGACCATTTTTACATCAAGCCTTGGAAGGCGAGATGGAAAAACCTAAATCATGGGAATCACAAATGTACTTACTCTACGCCATAGCCGCAACGGATTGTACAGAAGAAGTCCCCTATCTCAAGTCATTGCTGCTGAGAGATATTCCAACCCCTGTAACCTATCGCTCTCTAGCGGTAGCGATTGCTTATCTAGAAAATTTAGAAACAGAGAATTTGTCTTTTGTTTATGAGTCCTTGGAATCGAATAACTCATCTCAAGCTGCAGGTGCCTGTGCAGCGATATATCAGAGAAAGATTGTGCTGAAAGATGACGATTTTAACAAAATTATGTCTTATGTGACTCAGCCTAAATACCTTGAGCATATTGGTCAAGTCATAAATCCATTTTTATTTATTTTAGCTGCATCTTATTTATATCCAGAACAGAATCGCCAGAAAATTGTAGACTTTTCCCGTCAGTTCGATATATCTATCGTCAAGGATATAATCAATGACGTTACAAAAGGAAAGGACGGCAGGAGGGTCAGTCTATTCTAAAATCTCCTTAAAGAGCGAAACAATAACTCTTAAAAACAAGACTTTTATTCATTTTTAAAAAAGGAGTTCATATTGTGAAATGGTTTGAAAAAGCAGTGGGCAGGGAAAAGATTATTCATCTGTTTGATGGGGATTTGGAATTGAAGAATGTATTTCTTGATACTGTGTTATGTTACGATTACAAATTAGATCTTGTCTTTTATTTATTTGATTTGCCAACTAATTTCCCTGAAAAGTGGCAGAAAAGTGCATTTAATGCCATAAAAATTAATTTAGAGTTTTTTAATTTAGATGAAATCCATTTTTATTCCAAGGGGATTCATCAGGTGAATGGCCAACTGGAACTGCTTTTTTTAGAAAAGAAGGTTGAATTCAATTTTATAAACCAAAATGATGTGATGTTATCGGGATCTTCTGACCTTGTTAGAATAGCTGAGATTGGTCCTATGAAGATTGATACTTAAAGATGAATTCCTAGCTTATTTGCGGAGATTCAGTATGATCAAAGAATCCTCCATTGCTAGGAGGGACACTGCGACTATGGGAAAAAGTGAAGGAAGAGCACAAACATTAGACCTTGACCTAAGGATAAACCTTTCTACAAGAAAAAAACTACGAGACCACGAATATGAAGTTACAGTATTTTGAATTAGATAAGCCCTATGTGGAAAATCAACAGAGGATTGAGGAGCTGATGGACTCCGCTGCGCTAACTTACGAGGAAGCTAGAGTTGAAGACTACCGACAAAATTGGAAAGATCGGAGAAACGCATTCATATATGAATCCAAATGTATGACCTCTATGGTAGAGCGCCTCTTCAAACCAGTTGTGACCAAGGATTGTTGGAAAATCATCGTAGAATGTGTAGATACGATTAGCAATCCAGCTATCATGAACCTACTTGGTGTCTATACTGTTCAGGTCTTATTTGATTTTTCTAGCTATAAAACCTTGAGTCCATTGGAACAGAAAAAGCTGCTCTTAGAGGCCTTGGTAAAAGGGGTAAAGCGCGTGTTTCAGGAGCTCTCCATTCCTTGCTCCTTGATAGAGGATGTAGTCAATGAAATAGAGAAAAACGATTATGAAAATAGCTGGGAGTGGAAAAGGAAGAAGATCCAATCCACGACCTATTCCATTCAAGTGGAGCATCAGCTGGATAAGGTGGATTTGTTTTGGAAGATAGAGCATAAAGATAAGAGCATCCGTCAGTTGATTCAATCCTGCCCTGCTCACGAGATGGACTATGGGGCTAAGCTTGGTAAACTGGAAACAAAAGGGAACTTCCTTTATCTGTTGGATAAACAGAATGAGGTTGTGAGCAGAATTTCTGTTTTAAAATGATGGAGCAAGAACAATGAGTGACTTAAAAAAGAAATTATCCTTGTTAAAAGTGAAAAGACGAATCAAGAGTTTGAAGGGGATAAAGGATGTCCATTTTCTGACCGATAAACCTAAAGAAATTGCTTGGTATGCTGGGGAGTTGAATCCTATAGACTCTCCACTTCCTTGCCTTTATGAGTTTCCTGTTGCCCACACTACTCAAGATTTAAGTAGGTTAATTCAAAGTCTAGTTGGCAATAGCAGGCAGTTTATCCTAGTTTTTTGGGAATTTTCACCGATTTATGTCTTGTTTCAAATGGAGTCTCTGGATGAATTTTTGCCCTCTTATTTTAGTGAAATTTCTACCAGAGACTTGACGCTATTCTTTAAAGACCAGGAAAAAGTATTGGATCTCCATTTAGCGGAGGATAAAGTAGAAGTGAGAGTCTTGGAGAATAAGGCTAAGAACCGGTAGATTCTATAAATTGAAAATGAACATAGAATTAGTCGATGAAAGAGACAGAGAGGAAAGAATGCCATTCTTGGAGAGACAAATGGTAAAGGAAGATTCTAATGTGTGAAAAAGAATATTATTATTATGGCAATAGTGAGTTTATGACAGGCCTAGGAGTTATTTATACAGAGTTTACTGGTCAGCGTGCAAGTCGACAAATTAACGTTTTGAATGGGCACTCTTATGCTTCCTCTTGCCTACAGGATTATGTTCCAGAAGTAGGGTTTCTACTCTATGATGGTCGGAAAGATGAGTTGGATCTATCAGACTCCATCAAGATTAGTCAAGAGGAATTTGAACGAATATGGGCTCAGGCTGTCGCTAGCGGTCAGAATGATACGTAATCGTCAGTTGAAAATAGCCAAATATAATCCCAAAAATGTGAGAGGAGTCCAATAATGATACTCAATTTGTTAAAGGAATTCGTAGAAGTCTATCATAGAAACAAGGGCTTAGGAGAGCTTGTATTTACTAGTGACTGTCTCCATGTCGAAAAGCCAGATTTGTCTGGTCAATTGAAAGAGTTCTACCAACATTTGAGCTTTGAGGAAGAAGCTTATTTTAGAGGAGCTCCCTATGATCTTGCTCTAATTCCTCTCCCTCTATGTGAAGCTGCATCAGAAGGATGGCAGGATGCTAGCTGGAAAGAGAGTTATGTGGTTTTTGCTCACATGATGGGGGATGAGCCAATTTTTTGTGATCTAACTAGCGAGCTTAGTCCTGTATTTGGCAAGATTCCTGGGAATTCCAAGCTCTATTGCTTAAGCCCCTCTTTATCTACTTTCTTGTCTACTTATAGTCAGATGAAAAAGCTAGAAATCACCAAGTTTGAGAATGACATCTACATTGATGAGGACTTGTCGGACTATAAAGAAGGTTTTTTAACAGGAATCATGGCTATTATCGAGGAGCAACTTCCTGAAGCCTATCGAAAAGACTTTATTGAATTTATGCTTGGCTAAAGCCAAAGATGAAGAGATGAGAAGCAAATGAAAATGAAGAATTTTTTAAAATGTTGTGAGGATCTGGTCATACAAGAAAGTGGGGCCTCAGCTTTTGAACTAGAAAAACTCAAAGCCAGACAGTTTCCTCAAGCTCACCTGGATTTGCTCTCCATGACCAATGGCTTGGAGTTTTATGGTGGCTATTATCGCTTGTTTGGGACGGATTCTACTCAAGCTATTACGCTAGATTCCTGGAATTCGGATGAGGTATGGAAAGACGTCTGGAGAGATTATGTATCAGACTACTATCTTTTTGGTATGTCTGCAATTGGAGATCAATTCGCTTATAGATTGAAGGATGGGAACATTCAAAGTCATCAAGTTTATTATTTAGATGGGATTACTATGGATGTTATCGAGATCTACGACAGTTTTGAAGCGTTTTTTGAGAGGGAATTTGTTCTGAAAGCCCAAGGTGGGATGGAATCTATTTTTGTTTCTGCTAGGGAACGATTTGGAAATCTAGACCTCTCCAGAAGCTGTATTTATTCCCCTTCCTTAATGATAGTGAATGATCCAAGTGTTGAAAATCTCATGCTTTTACCGACAAAGGATGTCATGACCATCAATGGGGATTTGTTTGTTCAATTGTCTGATTCAGAGGAGTCTATTACGAAACTAGAGCAATATCTAGACGCTTCGGGTAGAGCCAGAGTCAAGGTCATTTTTGATCGAGATTGAGCAAGCAGGATATAGTTTATTTAGAAAAAATACTCTGAAGATTCGTGATTTTAACCTTTTGGCGACAAGCGATGATTTAGTCTTCTAGTCAGGGTGTCATTGTAAAATGATTTAGGTTGAAAATAGAAAACGAAGCATTTTATTCATGCAAAGAGGTGAATGATGACCAGTTTAGATAAATATTTAGAGATCATTAAAAAAGGATTTTCCGAAAGAGAGAATCTAATGGCAATGGAGCCTCTGCATTCTATTGAAGAGATTGCACCATTATTGGATGAAACATTGACTTATAAAGAATTCATCAATATCAATCGCTTATTAAGACAAAAATACATTGTCGAAAACCCAGAGGATATGCTAAAAGATGTAGATTTTAACCAGCTTTCTTTACCTAGCAATACGAGGGTGATTTACTTGATGGGAAGTAAATCTGATGTGCTAGACTTTTCAAAATATGAACAAGTAGAAAAGATTTTAATAGTTGGGGCTAGAAAAGTAAGAAAGATCATCTTACCCCAGAATGATTGTGTGAAAGCTCTAGGGATATCTTCCATGACAAATTTGGAAACAATAGAGAACATTTCTTTTCATACTGGCATGCGTTATCTGCACTTTGATTATGGTGTAAAGTTTCCGGACTTTGATTTTATAAGGGATTTAAATCAGTTACTCTATCTTTCATTTACGTCAAATAAAAAATTACCAGAATTGGATTTTATCCATCCATCTAGTGAGCTCCGTTTTTTAGATTTTGTCGATACGTATATTTTTAACTACGCATCAACAGTTAGCTACCTGAAGAGTCTGAAACATCTTCGATTTTTAACAACGGGAAGAACAAATCAAAAGCAAAGGGATCTTCTTAGAAGCGAGTTACCACATGTTTGCATGCGAGAGGGTTAAAAACGACTTCAATACAGCTTTTTATAACCTATGTTTTCAGAATAAACTATTAGTCCCGTTGTTTAAGTAGGAGGAAATATGAGCTATACGAATCTAGCAAAAGAAACCTTCCTCCAGTTTATGCAGGCCATGTATTCTTGGGAGAGAAAAGCCACTAGAAGCAAGCCGATAAAGAGATGTTGAAGGATGAATTAGCTGCTATATTTGATCAGTTTTGTAGATCTAAAAAAACACTCAGAGAAAGGGAAGTATCTTTATCTGTTCGATTTCCATTTGACTATAAATTAGAAACGCATCCCATCGTCGATGAAGAGTATGACGGGAATCAAACTTACTTCTATATCAAGGAGAATCGTTCTGGTTTAGAAACTCTCTATCGTTTTCGAATGGTGTTTCAAGAAGGACGATGGTGGATTGATAAGAAAGAATGGCTTGGTGATGGGAAGTGGATCAATTCTTCCTTGTGATATACTGAAGAATGTAGGAAGACAGGAAGAAATGTGTTTCAAAAGACAGTGGTAGTCTAAGTGTAAGTAATGAAATTTTAGAGGTCAATATGAATAAAACACTTTCAACTCAAAAAAGAAAATTAACAACCATTAGAAATCAAATACTGAAGGCGAGAGATTTTCACTTAGAGGCAGAAAAACTATCTAATACTGAAGCCATTTTAACAGCTCTAAAATCTGATAAGAAAAGCGTTAAAGTTAACTACGAAGAAAATGGTGAGGTAAGATCATACCTGTATGATCACTTAGATATGATTGATTCTATAAGTCCTTATCCTCTAGTCTCTAATTTTATAGAAAACAAGACATCTGAAACCTATCAATCTTTACTAAACGGCTGTTTTTGTTCTGTAATGGGTGATATGGCTTCTGCTAAATATTTAGCTAAAGGTGGCTCAAACTTTGATACAGATATTTGTTTGAATATCTTATTTGCCCTTGCCTATTTAGATGATGCTTATGTAGAGTTTTTAATTGATAAATTAGTCTATTTTAAAGGAGCTCAAGTTGAAAAAGGGAAGCAACCTATTTTCTTTTCATCCAGTAGTTTATTGCCTTTAGTCGTTTTTCTTTATGGAAATGGAGAGCATAATCGACTTGCTAGCCTACTGGAGAATGCTTATGATCCTAAATATAAACCATTGGACTCGAACCCTTATCATAATGTGAATGATGCCTATAAACAGGTTATGGAAACTATTTTTTCAGAGGATGTTGATGTTTTTAGAGAAACAATTTTATCCATGTGTGATTATCATTTAGCGAACACCAAAGATAGTCATTTAGTAGACTTCAATACCTTACTATGGCAGTATTTCCCAATTGAAATCTTAGTTTTACTAAAAGAACGTCAGAAAAGAGGCCTCCCAATCGACGGTCTTAGCCATCCCTTGCTTGATGACTTTTTACCCTATTTCATGGATGACTTTCAGATATCCGAGCAAAATAAGATGATACTTGGAACAATCTTAGAGTAGCAATGTAGAATACATGGAGAAGTCAATAGGAACAAAAGAATTTCAAATAAAAAAAGTAAACGAACAGCAATCAGCAAATACTAAAAGCCAGAGATTTTGCTCTTGATAATGAACAGCTTTCTGTAACAGAGGCTGCTTTAGATGCATTAAAAGCTGGTAAAAAGTATAGAAGTTACTGATAGGGGCAATGGTAAAACCAAAATCTAGAATTATTAATTGTAAAGGTAGATTAAGCTAGGAGAAAACGATGAATTATTATTTTATAATGGATGATAAATCCAATAAGACTTTTAATTTTGATGTTGAATATGGGCGAGTTGATTTTGAAATACAAAAAAAACCTTACGAAGAAGAATGGACTAAACCAATAGATTATATTTACGATCCAAATTGTCCTGATGTGATCTATTATAATTTTGTGAATAAAAAACAATACATAAATAAAATAAATTTTGATTATGATTATTATTGGTATTCCCATGGTTTTATCCTTTCTAAAAAGTTAGCAACCATTTTTAAACAATTCAAGATTCAAGGTCATGTTTGGAAAAAGCTTAAATTTACAGTGAATGGCGATGTCATGGAATCTCCTGACTTTTATCTATTAAAATTTAATACCTATACCAAAGATAATCCTGCTCCTGATTTTATTGATTATGAGAAAACAGAATCATTACCTTCTAAAACGATGTATACAGTTTCAAGAAAACTGGTCTTAAAAGAGGATGTTGACTATGATATTTTTAAGCCTGGAAGGGTTGAATTACTTGCAGCGGCTGGCTTTGTCGTTACGGAGGAAGTAAAAGAAGCCATCGAAACGAATCACTGTGGTCGAGGCATTCGTTTTTTACCGATTGAAACAGCTCAAGAAGAATATTGTAAGAATAGTTTTAAGGATTTTACTAGTTTATTAAAAAGAGCAAAGCCTAAATTACCCTAACATTAAGTATTCCTTTAAAAAATAAGACTCTAGTCTACATCATTCGAGATTTCAGGCAGAAAATATCAGAAGAAAATGTCTATCAATTTCTTTTATATTTTGATAAACTA
>ENA-ORSR01001319-ORSR01001319.1-human-gut-metagenome-genome-assembly--contig:-NODE-1319-length-17734-cov-6.118672_pt1 | contig 17734 bp, 22 predicted proteins | sample MGYA00241901_ERZ509166 | MGnify/ENA primary metagenome ERZ509166 (study PRJEB26280, sample SAMEA2338860) | human gut metagenome | biome: human gut; feature: human-associated habitat; material: faeces... | reverse complement strand
TGGTGCCGGCAGCGGCCAGGCTGCCGCCCACAAAGCCGCCCACGTCCTTGCGCTTGTCCTGCTCTGCCTTGGACAGGGCCATGTACTCGGCGTGGGTCTCAGTGCTGGCGTTGTTGTACATCCGGGCCGACAGGCTTTCGGTGAAGTCCTCCCAGGTCATAAGATCCTGCGCCCAGCTGGATGCCCATCGGTTGCCGCCTATGCTAATAGTAATCGGTGTAGCGCTCATTTGTCTTTATCCTCCTTCAACGGGCCATAGCGGAAGCGGTGCGCGTTCCATCTGGCCTTTGCGTCGATCTGCGTGCTGCCGCGCTCGCCGACCCTGCCGCAGCGGGTGCAGACCACCGACCAGCCGCCGTCGCTGGCGTACCTGCTGCTCTTACGGTACTTGGTCAGCCCGACCGTCCCGTCAGTCCTCACCCCGACACCGTGGGGCAGGGCCCCGCAGGTGCAGGGGCACACGTCTGAGTTGTCAGGCGGGTAAGTCTTGCTCATTGTCTGCTCTCCCTCCAGTCTGCTTGCGAGATTACGTGCACGTCCAGCTGCCACAGGATCTGCATTGCCAGGCGTACACCGCGGGCCTCGCTAAGGCGTTTCTGCGTAAACAGGGCATCATACTCTGCTGACAACCGGGTCAGTGCATCCTCCTTCGAGATTGCGTAGACAGCCGCCTTGTCGGAAATCATGGAGTTTTTCATCGTCCTCAGTCCTTTGTAAAGAAGTCACCGTACCAGCCTGCCGCGTTCAGGGGCAGCCCCTCGGCCCAGGGCGGCACAATGCTCATAATGCGTACCACGCTGTCCAACGCGGCCTCTGCGTCCTGCGTGGTCGGCAGCTCGATGATGACCTCGTCGTGGACGTGGAACACCACCTGGTACCCAGCCCGTCGGAGGTTGTCCAGCGCGAAAGCCAGGCAATCCCGGCCCACAGCTTGGGTGAGGTTCTCGGTCAACTTGCCGCCGTAGGTCTCGGCCTCCCGCCAGCTGCCCGTGTCCCACTCCTTATAAGTAATGCGGTCATCCGGCGTGGTGCCGGGGTCGGCGTAGAAGAGCTTGCGCCCGCTGGGCAGCTGCATGGTCAGAAACGGGAAGGGGAACCCGAGGGCCAGCTCCTTGCGGAGCGTCACCCCTACTCGGGGTACGGTAGTCCTGCCGGTGCGGATGGTGTGCACGGCGGCTTTCTGCATCGTATCCCAGAGCTTGCAGATGCTGGGGTTCTGCCTGCGCCAGCGCCGGACGATGTCCATCAGGCCGTCGTCGTCCAGGCCCAATTGGTCGCCGCCCATCCGTTTCATGGCCCCGACACCGCCCTGGTAGCCCAGGGCCAGCGTTGCCACTTTGCCGCGCTGGCGGTACTTGTAGTTGGGGTTGCCCTTGACGATGCTGTCGAATGGCACACCGAAGATGCGGGCTGCGGTGGCCTCGTAGATCTTGCCGGTGGTGCGGAAAACGTCCAGCACCCACTCCTCACCGGCCAGCCATGCAATCAGCCGGGCCTCGATGGCCGAGAAGTCGGCATCTACGAAGGTGCACCCTTCGCCGGGCACCAGCGCTGTGCGGATCAGCTGGCTCAGAGTGTCGGACACATTGTCGGTCAGCAGAGCTAACGCTTCGGGGTCGTGTAGCTTTACAATGCTGCGCCACTCAGCTTGATGGTCGAGGTAAGTGCGGGGCAGGTTCTGCACCTGAAGCAGCCGCCCGGCCCAGCGCCCTGTCCGGTTGGCCCCGTAGAATTGCAGGGTGCCACGCACCCGGTGGTCAGGGCCCGCGCCGGCTGCGATGGTCTCATACTTGGTGTTGCTGGTCTTGCCCAGCTGCTGCCGGAGCTCCAGCACCCTGCGCACGTCGCTGGGCAGCTCTCCAGCCAGCGCGTGGGTCACATCCTCTTTCGTCAGCCCAGGCAGCTCTATGCCCCGGTTGTGGAGCCAGCCGAGGAGCTGGGCACGGCTGCCGGGGTTGGCCAGCCCGGTCAGCGTCTTGCTCTCGGCGGTCTGCTCCTCTGTGATCAGCGCGGAACAGGCGAGGGCCCCCTTTACCAGGGCCATATCCACGGCCACGCCCCGGGCGTTCATCTCCACATCCTCCCGCCACTGCTGCATGATGCCCTCGGGAACCGGCCAGGGAGCCAGCTTCCGGTCGTTGGCCCGCTCTGCGATCACGTCCAGGCCGTTGTACTTGCAGAACAGCCGCCACTTGTCGGGGTCGTGCTGAGGCAAGTTGCGGGTGCGCCCCCCATTGCGCTTTGTGGGCTTGCAGGGCTTGCAGAAGTAAGTGATCAGCGCCTTGCCCTCTTTCATCTTGAGGGCATCCTCCGGCTGCTGCAGTACCTGACCCAGTGCACCCAGCTGGGCGGGCAGGCCGCAGTAGAGGGCGTGGATCATGCTGCATTCCCACTGATCCAGCCATTTGGTGCGTTCCTCCCAGCTCAGGCCCATGGCCTCCGACAAGCACCACCACTCAAAGGCGGCGTTGTGCGCCCGCTTGGTGCAGCCAGCATCCAGCAGCCACGGCAGCTGCTCCCGAAGGAAATGCGCCGTGTCCGGCCAGCTTGTCAGGTCGATGACCTTTGGAGTGTCTAATCCCTCGTTGACATAGCCCAGCAGCAGGATCTGAAAGTCTGGGTCTTGGGCGTATCGGTAGGCACCGACCTTGGCGATGTCCTGCGGCGAGTAGGTTTCTATATCCACCGTGATGATCGGTTTCTTCACGGCTGCCTCCTTTCAAAAAGGCCGGAGGCCCGTTGTGCGGAGCCTCCGGTGGGTGATACTCAGTTCAGAAAATCGTCGTCCTCGTCGGTCAGCACCTCGAAGCCGTCCAGGTTGTTGCCTCCGCTCAGGCGCTCGCCGTCGCGGATCTTCTGGATGACCTCCAGCCCTGCGCCAACGCCCCTGTTGCCACTGGCGCTGTAGGAGAAGAAGCCGACCTTGACCTTGGCGTAGCAGCCGCTGTACACCTCGTCCTGATCCAGCACTTCGTTGCAGGCCCGGTCGATGATCCGGGGGCGGCGGTCTGCGTTGGCGTTGGCGTTCAGAAAGTAGCAGCCTGCGTAGTTCTCGTCGTCCTTCTCCTCGTCGCCGTCACGCAGGGGCTCTTTCAGCTTGGGCGGCAGCTTGCCGCCCCACTTTGCCAGGGATGCGGGGTCGGTCTTGATGGCCTCGATGGCCTTGCGGATGGCGGCCAGGGCGTTGGTGTCGCTCTTCTTAATGAGCAGGCAGCAGCTGTACTTGGGGTCGCCGGTGCCGTTCACCTGCTTGGGCTCCCAGATGTTGGCGTAAGACAGACGGCAGGGAATGATAACTTCGTTAGTGTTCATGGTTAGTCCTCCTCGGGCTTGAAGCCCTCTAAACGGTCGTAGGCGGGGCGGGGGTCACTGGCCTGTGCTAGCTTGGGAGCCCCCGGGGCCTTGGTAATAAAGGCCGACATGGTTTCGGCAAAACGTTTCTTGCCGATCATCTTCTCGGCCACGGTCAGCGTGATGGGCGTGCGGGTGTACAGCATGGCCTCGTCGATGCCGTCTGCCTGCATCTGCCGGAAGGCGGCATCTTGGTCTGTCCACTTGCGGGTGCTGCGGCCCTGCACCAGCTTCCACCCGGGCAGGGTGCGGCCCTCCATCAGCGCCTGCTGGGCGTACTCTTCCAGATCCCTGGCGTAGGCGGCCAGACCTTCCAGCTTCTGCAGCCACTCGCCCAGCTCCTCGTCAGAGAGTGTAGCGGGTTCCGGGTAAGGCTCAAACCCGGCCAGCGGGCCGTACTTGTCCTTCCATGCCCGGCAGGCGGGGTGTGCCTTGCAGAAGCGGCAGTGGGGGCCGGTGCAGAACTCGCCCTTGCCCTTCCATGCCATCTCAGCGGCAGGCTGCAGCACCTCCCGTGCCCAGGTGAGAAGGTCGGCCAGGGAAATCGCCCAGGTCTGGGGCTCCTCCTGCATCCGGGGCTGTACGATGCTCAGGCGCACCGTGTCGACCTCTTCGATGCCCTCAAACAGGGCGTAGGCACCGAGGGCGTAGTACATGAGCTGCGGGTTGCGCTCCGGGTTCACCGGCACGCCCTGCCCGTACTTGAAGTCGATGATGTGCAGGATGCCGTCGCCGATCAGCAGGCAGTCGCAGGTGCCAAAGCCGCCGGGCACCCACTGGCTCACGTCCACCTCCTGCTCGATGAACACACTGGGCTGGTGGAGGTAAAGCCCCCACTGGAGGTATACAAAATCCACGTATTGGTTGGCGGCCCTCACCATTTCAGACGGGTCGTCTGGCTTGCCATCCAGCCGGATTGACCCGGACAACGGGAGTGCCCCGTAGCCTACTTCCCACTGCCGGAGGTTGTTCCTCAGGTGGGCCTCGCACAGCTCGTGGGCCCGAGTGCCCTCTTCGGCGTACTTGCTGGTCTCCCCGGGCAGATGCTCGGTGGCCCTGGCACTGGGCGGGCAGGCGATCCACCGGGCGGCGCTGGATGCGCCCAGCAGCGCGTGCTTAATCGGCGGCATTTGCATCCACCTCGTCTTTCAACTTGAGCAGCTCCTCCCAGACGCTGGTGTAGCTGTCAGGCGGCAGCTTAGAGATGGATGCAGCACCGGTGGCTTTGATGGCCGCCTGAACACCTGCCCGCTTGCCTGCCACGATCAGGCTGCGGGCCAGATCGCGGATCTTGTCCAGTGTGGCGGGGTCAGGAGCGGGTGCGGAGGTCGAGGCTGCCGGCGCGGTATCCGCCTGCGAGGGAGAATCCGAGGCTTCTGCCGTTGTAGGGTTTGCAGGCTCCTCCGCGGGGGCGGCTGCGGGCTCCCGTGTGGGCTTTTTGGCCTTGGCGGGGGTCTGCGCCTTGGGCTTGTCCGGCTGCTGCACAGGCGTGCTCTGGGGCTGCGGAGGGGTGTGACGGGGAAGCTCGGCTGTGGTCATGGTGTGGGTCTCGACCCCGCCATTGGGCGAGGTGTTGACGTTGATGGTCATGCCGCCCAGCTGGGTCAGGGTGTCCAGCAGTTCGGCTGGGGTTTCGCCGTTGATGGTCAGTGTGAAGTTCATAGTCATGCTCCTTTTATAAAAAGATTCTGTCGAATCTACGCTTTGCAGTTCGGAGCTGTATCTTTGCCATTGCCGCGCCTCGCCACGCGTCGCGATGCTATGCCATTGCTAAGCCAATCTTCGCGTCACGATGCTATGCCATTGCTCTGCTTCTCTATGCCTCACGACGCTATGCCATTGCTCTGCTTCTCTATGCCTCACGACGCTATGCCATGCCGCCGCCAAGCCATGGTATGCCGAGCCTTTGCAGAGCGAAGCATCTCGTCGCAATGCCTTTGCCCTACAAAGCAAGGCCTTGCCTTTGCAGCACGAAGCCTCGCCATGCCTTGCCGTTGCTATGCTTCCACAGCAGTGCTTTGCCGTCGCCTATCTTGGCAATGCCATCCGTTGCCGTTGCCATGCCGGGCCGGGCATTTCCTTGCCGTTGCGTCGCACGGCAGCCCAATGCCTTTGCAGTCAGCCGAGAATCTCGTAGGTGAAGCGGCCTTTACCAGAGTTGCGCCACTGGCCCAGGCCCCGGAGCTTGCCGTAATCCAGCCACTCCATCACCGCCTTTTCGTGGGCATCGTCCATGCAGGTGATCTCGAACTCGCAGGTCGAACCAGCGGGAATCTGCTCGCTGTTGGCGAGGCTCACGCGTTCGCCCTGGGCTGTCTGGGCCCGCAGGGGGCGCTGGCACTCGGTCATCTCTCCGCTGAGGGTCAAAGGGATCTGGCGGGGCCCGACAAAAATCAGGCCGTCGATGATCTTCTTGTAGGCTGTCAGCTTGCCGGATTCGTTCACTGCTTTCTTCTTGCCCTTCTCGTCTTTGCCGCCGATGCGCCCCAGCATACCGCAGGAGTCCTTAAAGAACCCCTTGAGCTGGTAATCATATAAGATCGGCTGCCCTGCCTCGTTGCGGGGGAAAACTGTCATTGCCCTATCGGCTGCGGCATCTGCGCCCAGGGCGGCCACCTCATCCTCGATGGTGGAAGCGTCGGGGCCCTTGGATGCGATGTACTCGCGGGCCACGTTCGGGTTGGCAGGCCAGGTGCCGAGCAGCGGCTCAGTGAAGGTCAACTTGACTTTGATCGTTTTCATTCTGAAAAATCCTCCTTTTTCAGCTTTTCAACGTAGAATGTGTACTTGCTGTTAATGCCTGCCCGGGCATGGCTGACGGTGCTGTAAAAGACCCCCATTGTCATACCCAGGGCTTTGGCACATTGCGGGCCGGTACCGCTGGCGATGACCTCCTCGGTCGAAGCCTCGTATACCGTGTACCAGGTCATAATCCGAGCGCGCTCCGGAGCGCTGCATCGAGGCGGCGCATGTCCGCGTCGGTCAAGTGGCCGAGGTACTGCTGCAGATCGGCTCGGTCTGCGCCGTGTACCTGCCGAGGCAGGGCCATGCTCGGCTCACCATAGCCTAGGAGAAGGACGTTGTCGCAGAATCCGTCGCCCCGGGCCAGCCTTGCGGGGCTGGAGGTCATGGGAACCACCGTCACCGTGTTGCCGGTCTGGTTGGCGCTGTCGCTGCTGACCACGATCACCGGTCGGTCACCCCGGATCAGACAGGTGTCTGCCGGTTTGCGGTGGGTGTCAACCATCCACCAGATGTCTCCGCGTCTCTTGTCAGAAAACATGCTCAGTCCTCCTGTTCGCGGTTCTGCCGGTAGGCTGTGCAGTCTACCTTGCCGTAGCTCTGGCGCTTGTACCGCTCGTTGTCGGTCAGCAGGCTGTGTAGTGATAAGGCCAAGCCTGCAGCCAGGGCAAACACCAGGAACGGGGCCGCCTGGGCGGCTTCTGCCGGACTCCAGCTGCCCCACTGGGTCAGGGCGTGTGCTGCGACCGTGCAGGCTCCCTGCGCCACCTTGACTGCCCCGATGAGGGCAAACAGCGCAACGCCGCCGGTGATCGTGATCTTTTTCACTGTGATTCCTCCTTTTCGATGTCGGGGAAGAAGTAAGCCCCGACCTGCTCCTGCGGGATGTTCAGCACCCGGCAGATGGTCTTGATCTCGTCGGATGTCCAGGGCATCGTGCCCCGCATCCGGCGGCTGAGAGTTGACTGGGCGATCCCGGTGGCCTGTGCAAGCTCGGAATCAAACAGCCCGTAGTCCCGGAATCTTGCCCGCAGCCGCCAGAAGGGGCTCTGGTGAAAGCTGCCCAGTGGCGTGCTCGGTGTCATGGCGGTCACTCCTTCTCAGGTGCGGCGGTGCAGTACCGGGCTTCCATCTCGCGCAGGATCTTCAGCCAGCGTTCGACTGACTCCGGGCTGGCTGCGATGGCATCCATCTTGGTCAACCGGCCTGCCCGGGTCTTGCTCATGCCCTGCTGGCGCTGCTCGCTGCGGAGCGCTTCGAGCCGGGCGGTAAGGCTGCAATGCTCCCGCTCTTCCAGCAGGGTGTATGCCGCCTGATAGACGTTCGGGCCGTGCTGCGCACCACCCCGGGCCTGTGCGATGCGGGCAATGATCCGGGCGCTCTCCCTGCGCCAGCCGCCGGTACCAAAGGCCCCCGTGCTCTGCAGCTGGTCGAGCTTCTGGTTCAGCCGGACAAGCTCCTGCGCCTGCTGCTTTTGCTGCTGTTCCAGCCGGATCAGGCACCGTAGCTCCGGCGAAAGCTCGGAGAGGTCGGGAGTGCTGTAGCGCCCAGTCTTGCGGATGCTGGGCAGCACCTCGCTGGTGACCCAGCGCTTGAACCGCTGCGCGCCTTCCAGCTTGCTGCTGAAGATCAGGCTGTAAAGGCCACTCTCGTTGATGATGGGCATCTGCTGCTTTCCGCCGGGGGTGCCCATTTCGTTCACCCCTTTGTCGAGGTCGTCCACGTGGTCACGAATGGCTTTCTGCGGATTGCTGTACCCCAGCGCCAGTGCTATGTCCTTGCCTACAAACCAAGGCTCACCGTTCTGCTCAATGGTGCGGATGCTCCCGAACTCGGGATTGTTGAAAGTCAAAATGTCAGTCATTGTTGTTATCCTCCAAATGTCGCATGAAATGCGACATTTTAGGCAAAGAAAATCCTGCAACTCTCCTCTGCGGTCAGGTGCAGTTCTTTTGCGATTGCTTCGGCCTCACCGATGGTGAAAGATTGGCCTTCTACCGCCAGTTTTCGGTACATGGTTGCGGGGTGGATGCCGATGGCTTCCGCCAGCTTTTCCGTCGATATGCCGTGCTCTACCATAGCCGCTTTGAGTTTTAATACGTTCATCCGCGTTCACCTTCTTTCTGTCGCATACCGTGCGACAGCTGCATTGTACCAGTCACCCGCAGCAAAGTCAAGAGAAAAATCGCATTTTGAGCGACAAATTTTGAAAAGCAACAGATGACTGTTGCAAATTTGCGAATTTTATGTATAATGGGACATGTAAAGGAGAATACGGCTATGAAAGTTGGAGACCGCATCCGTGCAAAAAGACAAGACTTAGGGATGTCCGTGGACGAACTGGCCGCGCGGCTGGGGAAGAACCGGGCGACCGTGTATCGCTATGAGAAAGGTGATATCGAAAACATGCCGGTGAACGTGCTGGAGCCCTTGGCAGAAGTATTGCAAACCACCCCGGCGTATCTGATGGGCTGGACTCCAGATGACTATGATTGGGAACGAGATCTGGATCATCGCTTGGACAGCGTCTACGGCCCTCGCTGGGACGCTGTATTGAAAAACTGCGGTGGGGATTACTCCAAGGCGTGGCAGGCGTGGAAAGATATTGACCGGGAACAGGCCGAGGAAGCTCGGAAGATGTGGCGTGCTGATCAGGAGGCCGCGCTGAAAAACAAAAACGCCCCCGTGGCGAAAAGCCACGAGAGCGTTGAATGGAAGCAGAAAGTGGGAGCTACACCGTGCGACGTAGCACAGGTAGCGCCGCTGCTGGGGACAGTCCGGGCGGGACTGCCCATGTATGCCGAGGAGAACATTGAGGGTTATATTCCGATCCGGCAGACCGATGATGCAAAATATTTTTGGCTGAACATCCGGGGCGATAGCATGAACGCTGCGGGGATGAACGATGGCGATCAGATCCTGGTGCGCGAGCAGCCTGAAGTGGAGAATGGCGAGATCGCGGTGGTGCTGGTGAACGGCGACGAGGCCACGGTAAAGACTTTCCGGCAGGAGGGGAACCTTGTGATCCTGACACCCCGCAGCTCCAACCCGGTGCACCAGCCGCAGGTGTATGACCTGAAGAGAACACCGGTGCGGGTTCTGGGCCGGGTGATCGAGTGCCGCAAGGTCTACTGACCTCCCTCCCGGGGCATGGGCAACCTGAAACAAAGCATACAGAAATTTCTATAAACCCTACGCGGGCGGGCATCAAGCGTGCCCTCGCGTGTATGTATTCTTATTTTCTTCTAATAAGGGTCTTTATATAAGGCTTGAGTAGACATTGTATGCTTTGATCTGAAAACCCGCATGGGTACTCACTTTTTCGTGACTACAAAGTTTGTATGCTACTTATTGTTGCAAACGACTAGAATTTTGTTGCATGGGTGGCGACCTGCTGCCCGTGCCTGAAATGCAAAAACGCCCCCGGTGTTGGCGCACCGAGAGCGTTTAGATAGATCAGGCTCACCCGGAAGGTGATACACAGACCAGACATCTGTATTGTAGCACCTCCGGCTGGGCTTGTCAAAGTGTACCTGTCTTTTGGAGGTGTTTATATGGGAAAAAGAACAAATACGGCTGTCTGGATGGAAAAGCAGCAGCGCTGGCAGATCAAAGTGCAGAAGAACGGGGAGCGGAGAGCGTTCACGTCAGCTACACCGGGCAGAACGGGACAGCGTGAGGCAAATCGCAAAGCCGATGCCTGGCTGGATGACGGCATCTCAAATACGCGGGTGCTGGTGAAAGCGGCCTATGCTGACTGGCTGGCTGATCTTCAGATGACGACCAGCTGCTCGAACTGGGAGCCGCTGGATTGCCGGTGGCGAAAGTGGGTTATTCCTTATATAGGGAATCGGAAGCTCGATGACTTGACGGAGCAGCATCTACAAAACTGCGTGAACCGGGCCTACGCGGTAGGTCGGAGCAAGAAATACCTTACCAGCCTCTGCTCGGAGCTGCGGGCTTTCTGTAAGTGGCTACGGCTTGGCCGGAGATCCACGCTGTTCCCGGAAGCGCTACACGTGCCGAAAGGGGCCAGGTCAAAGGAGAAGGAAATTCTTCAGCCGGACGCTATGCGGGTGCTGTTCGCCGAGGACTCCTCCACCTGGAGGGGGAAGCCCATCACTGACCCGTTTATCAACGCGTACCGTTTCAGCGCGGTCACCGGCCTGCGCCCCGGGGAGATGATCGGGCTGCGCTGGTCGGACATCAAAGGGCACACGCTGCGTGTCTGCCGGTCGATCAACCTGCGGGGCGAAGAGACCCAGGGGAAGAACCAGAACGCGCTGCGGAGCTTTGTGCTGACCCCTACGGCGCGGGCCATCCTGGCTGATCAGCAGAAGCTGACCGGCGATCAGGAGTCGGTGTTCTGCATTCCTACGGAGAAGTGCTACCGGAATAGCTGGAAGCGCTACTGCGCAGCTCATGGGCTGACCTATATCCCGCCATACAATTTAAGGCACACCTTTGTGTCCCTGGCAAAGACAATGCCAGAGGGCACGGTGAAGAGCCTGGTGGGGCACTCCCGTCAGATGGACACCTTCGGGGTGTACGCGCACCTTGTAAATGGCGAGGAACAGCGTACTGCTGACCAGTTGGAAGGCGTACTAAAAAAGGTGTTAACGGGGGTGCAGTAACCCACTTTTGTAACCCACTTTTTGTGGTCGGCTGTGCTCCGCCAACGCCACAAGTGAATATGAGTTCCATAAAAGAACGAAGAAACGCCGGTTTTGAAACCGGAGAACGCTGCGTGACGGCTCTTTTTCGGGTTCGATTCCCATTGCCCGCTCCATGCAGAAAAAAGCCCTGAGTTCTCCGGAACTCGGGGCTTTTTGCATATCTGGGACAAAATGTTTGGCGTTCATCTCTTGTTTACAGAAAATTTGTTGACATTGTGCACACAACGTATTATATTAAAGGCAAAGGAGCGTGATTTGTATGTCTCAGACAACGGTAAGCATCCGTATGGACAATGAGTTGAAGAACAATTTTGACCATATCTGCACCGAGTTGGGCATGTCGATGTCCACCGCCGTGACCATGCTGGCCAAAAAGATGACCCGGGAACAGCGCCTGCCTTTTGAGCTCTCGGTAGACCCGTTCTACTCCGAGCAGAACATGGCCCGCCTGCGCAAGTCCATTGCGGAGATGGAAGCCACCGGCGGCACAGTCCATGAGGTAAATCTGGATGATTAAAGCGTGGACAGAGGAAGCATACGGTTCACACTATCGGGATAAATGATGCAAAGCAGATGGCCTGCGGGCTGTCTGCTTTTTTGATGGGGAGAGCTTGTTCACTTTTCCTGTTTACTTTGAAGCGATTTTATAGTAAAATAAGATGAATAAATCAGGGGCAGGGGAAACTCCGGCCTGATGAGAGAAATGATTTAGGTGGTGTATTGATATGGCATTGAAATATCAGCGGATCCTTCTGAAGATCAGCGGCGAGGCCCTGGGCGGCGAAAAGGGCACCGGCTTTGACGAGCCGACCATGGACGCGATCTGCGGCGGCGTGAAAAAGGCCCACGACCTGGGCGTGCAGATCGGCATCGTGGTGGGCGGCGGCAACTTCTGGCGCGGCCGTTCCAGCGGCAAGATGGAGCGCACCCTGGCCGACAAGATCGGAATGCTGGCGACCGTGATGAACGCGCTGGCCGTCTCCGACAAGCTGGAGCAGCTGGGTGTGGAGACCGAGGTGTTCACCTCCATCACCATGCCGCAGGTGGCCTCCGCCTTTACCCGCAAGGATGCCCTGAAGGCCATGGCAGACGGTAAGATCGCCATCTTCGGCGGCGGCACCGGAAACCCCTTCTTCTCCACCGATACCACCACGGCCCTGCGTGCCGTTGAGGTGAGCGCGGACATCATGTTCAAGGCCACCATGGTGGACGGCGTGTACGACAAGGATCCCCACAAGTACCCCGATGCTAAAAAGTACGACACCCTGACCTTTACCAAGGTGTTGGAGGATCGCCTGGCTGTGATGGACGGCACTGCCGCCACCCTCTGCCGCGACAACAAGCTCCCCATCCTGGTCTTTGACCTGGCCGACCCGGACAACATTGCAAAGGCCGTGCAGGGCGAGAACGTTGGCACCCTGGTCTACGAGGACTGAGCATAGCCCGCATCCCCGTACCATAGAATGGAACAGGCCGCAATCACAGCGCCTGTGCAGAACAATATATAACAGGAGAAAAGGACAATGAGCAGCAACACCAAGGCATTTGAAGAAAAGATGAAGAGCTCTGTGGAGCATCTGGACCGCGAGCTGGCCGCTGTGCGTGCAGGCCGCGCCAACCCCGCCGTTCTGGACAAGGTGAGCGTGGACTACTACGGTGCCCCCACTCCCATCCAGCAGGTGGCCTCTGTGGCCGTCAGCGAGGCCCGCACCCTGACCATTACCCCCTGGGACCGCACCCTGCTGCGCGCCATCAGCAAGGCCATCATGGCCAGCGACGTGGGCATCACCCCCATTGATGACGGCTCCACCATCCGCCTGAACTTCCCGGCCCCCACCGAGGAGCGCCGCAAGCAGCTGGCAAAGGAAGTTGCCAAGCTGGGCGAGGAGGCCAAGGTGGCCGTGCGCAATGTCCGCCGCGATGCCATGGACAAGGCCAAGGCCATGAAGAAGGCCGGTGAGCTGACCGAGGACACCCAGAAGACCATGGAAGAAGAGGTCCAGAAGCTGACCGACAAGTATATCAAGAACATCGACGCAGCCGTTGAGGAAAAGCAGAAGGAGATCATGTCCGTCTGATCGCCGCGGCGAAACAAAACGTGTGAGGTGCCGTGCGCTGGAACGAGTGCGCGGCATTTTTTGCCGGAACCGGGGCAGGGAACCCCCGCCCCGCAAACGCAGGAGAATGATTATGAACCATCCCAAAGAATTTGCCGAGGGCCTTTCCATCGGCATCATCATGGACGGCAACGGCCGCTGGGCCAAGCAGCGGGGCCTGCCCCGCACCGCGGGCCACAAAAAGGGTGCCGCCGTGTTTCAGGATATCGCCAACTACTGCGAGGAGCTGGGCGTTTCGTCCGTGACCTTCTACGCCTTCTCCACCGAGAACTGGAAGCGCCCGCTGGAAGAGGTCTCCGCCATTATGAAGCTGTTCGGCGAGTATCTGCTCAAGGGCTTCAACTATAAGGACCGCAACATCCGCATCAAGTTCCTGGGTGACCGGGCCGCGCTGGATGCAAAGCTCCAGAAGCTGATGAACGAGCTGGAGGAGGACTCCGCCGCCAAGACCGGCATGACCCTGAACATCGCTGTGAACTACGGCGGCCGCCCCGAGATCGTGCGGGCCGCCCGGCAGCTGGCCCAGCAGGTGGCAGAGGGCACCCTGAAGCCCGAGGACATCACCGAAGAGATGATGAGCGACCACATGTATACCGCCGGCCAGAAGGACCCGGATTTCATCCTGCGTCCCTCGGGCGAAAAGCGCCTTTCCAACTTCATGCTCTGGCAGGCCGCTTACGCCGAACTGGTGGAGATGGATGTGCTCTGGCCTGATTTCACCCGTGATGACCTGGATGCCGCCATCACGGAGTTCAACAAGCGCTCCCGCCGGTTTGGCGGCATCTGACCCTTGCAATTCCCAAAAGGAGAAATTTGAATGAAAACTCGTATCATAACCGCAATTGTGGGCATCCTCGTCCTGATCGGGGTGCTGTTCACCTTTGACACGCTGGTGTTCAATTTTGTCATTGCCGCCATCACCCTGATCGCCATCCACGAGGTCTTCAAGGCCCTGGGCTTTGGCAGAAAGGAATGGCCCATGTACGCCGTGTTCGTGCCCTACACCCTGCTGATCATGCTGTCCAGCTATCAGGTGTGGCGGCGGCTGGTCATGCCGGCCTCCTTTTTGATGGTGCTGTTCTTCGGCATCTATCTGGTGGTGCGCAACGCACAGGTGGATTTTGCAAAAGCCAGCGGTCTGGTGATGTTTTCCGGCATCGTGATCTTCTGCTTCTACTCCTTTATCCGTTTGAAGGAGCTGCTGCCGGTGGAGACCTACGGCTATGACGCGATGTTCTTTATTCTGCTCATCCTCTGCTTTGCCTGGGGCGGCGATACCTGCGCCTACTTTGCAGGCAGAGCCTTTGGCAAGCACAAACTCTGCCCCGTGGTCAGCCCCAAAAAGACCGTGGAGGGAGCCATTGGCGGCGTGCTGGGCACTATGGTGTTCGGTGTGATCGCCACCGTGATCTACTCCATTGCGGCCAACCGGATGGAGGCGTTCACCCGCACCAACATCGGCGTTTCGATGTACGTGATCATTGCCCTGCTGGCCTGCGTGGCCGCTGTGCTGGGCATCTACGGCGACCTGTTCGCCAGCGTGGTCAAGCGCCAGTGCGGCATCAAGGATTATGGCACCATCTTCCCGGGCCACGGCGGCATTCTGGACCGCTTCGACAGCGTCATGTTCATTGCGCCGTTCGTCACCATGGTGGTCATCGCTGTTTTCTATCACTGAATGCAGGAGGTAGCTTATGTCTAAAAAAATCACGCTGCTGGGTTCTACCGGTTCCATCGGCACCCAGAGCCTGGATGTCATCCGTGCCCAGGGGTATGAGGTGTTCGGCCTTTCCGCCCACAGCCATGTGGAGAAGATCCTGGAGCAGATCGAGGAGTTCCATCCCCGGTATGTCTGCATGACCGACCCCGATGCCGCCGCCCGGCTGGATGCGGCTCTGGCGGGCCGTGCCAACGCCCCCAAGCTGCTGACCGGCCCCGAGGGCCTGAAGGAGCTGGCCGCCATGGACGGCCCCGATGTGGTGCTGAACAGTGTGGTGGGCATCGCCGGTCTGGGTGCCAGCCTGACCGCCATTGAGAGCGGCCATGATCTGGCCCTTGCCAACAAGGAGAGCCTTGTCACGGGCGGCCACCTGGTGACCCAGGCCGTGGCAAAGCACGGCGTGAAGCTGCTGCCTGTGGACAGCGAGCACTCCGCCATCTTCCAGTGCCTGCAGGACAAGGAGAGCGCCAAGAGCCTGACCAAGATCCTGCTCACGGCCTCCGGCGGCCCCTTTTTCGGCATGAAGACCGAGGAGCTGCGGGGCAAGACCAAGGCCGATGCCCTCAAGCACCCCAACTGGAACATGGGTGCCAAGATCACCATCGACTCCGCCACCCTGATGAACAAGGGCCTGGAGCTGATCGAGGCGGTCTGGCTGTTCGGCCTGCCCCCCGAGAAGATCCAGATCGTGGTGCAGCGCCAGAGCGTTGTCCACTCTGCCGTGCAGTACAGCGATAACTCCATCATTGCCCAGCTGGGCGTGCCCGATATGCGCATCCCCATCCAGTATGCCCTGACCTACCCGGCCCGTGTGCCCGGTGTGGTGCCCGAGCTGGACTTTACCACCCTGAAGCTGCTGACCTTCGATGTGGCCGACGAGGAGACCTTCCGCTGTCTGGCTGCCTGCAAAAAGGCCATCAAGAAGGGCGGTCTGGGCCCCTGCGCCGCCAACGGTGCCAACGAGGAGGCGGTCAAGCTCTTCCTCGAGGATAAGATCGGCTTCCTCGATATCGGCCGTCTGGTGGAGGCTGTTGTGGACAGCGACAGCTTTGGCGGCGATTACACCCTGGCCGACGTGTATGAGTGCGACAAGATGGCCCGCGCCTTTGTGAGAGCGCACCTGTAAGGAGAACTGATGTCTTTTATTGTCACCTTTATTGCTGCGGTGTTCGTGTTCAGCGCCGTGATCGCCATCCATGAGTTCGGCCACTTCATGGTGGCAAAGCTCTGCGGTGTGCAGGTCAACGAGTTCTCCATCGGCATGGGGCCGGTGCTGTGCAAGCGGGTGCGCAAGGGCACCCAGTACAGCATCCGCGCCCTGCCCGTGGGCGGCTTTGTGGCCCTGGAAGGGGAGGAAAGCCCCGAAAGCCAGCAGGCAGAAGCTGCTCACGCTGCGCAGGAGAAGCCCGCCCCGGAGACGAAAGCGCCCGTGCAGCCCACCGGCGTCCCCTTGAACGAAGCGCCGGTGTGGCAGCGGGTACTGGTCATGGTGGCCGGTGCAGTTATGAACTTTGTGCTGGGCTTTGTGGTCATGGCCATCCTCATCACGGCCCAGAGCGAGCCCATCACCAGCAAGGTCCTCTATCAGGTGGAGGAGAACGCCCTCTGCGGCCAGACCGGCCTGCAGGCAGGGGATAAGATCCTTGCGGTGAACGGCCGCCGCTGCTTTGTGGCAAACGATATCCTCTATGAGCTGATGCGCACCGAGGATTACACCGCCGATTTCACCGTTCTGCGGGACGGCAAAAAGGTGGAGCTGCCCGGTGTGCAGTTCGACACCTGGCAGGATGACAAGGGTGAGACCCACATGAGCCTGGGCTTTACGGTCTACGGCATCAAAAAAACACCGCTGAACGTGCTGAAAGAGGCAGGCAACAGTGTGCTCTACTACGGGCGCATCATCTTTGCCTCCCTCTCCGACCTGCTGCGGGGGCGGGAGAGCATCAACGACCTCTCCGGCCCGGTGGGCATCGTAACGGCCATCGGGCAGGCCGCCAGCTACGGCTGGCAGGACCTGCTGGAGCTGCTGGTGCTCATCACCGTGAACCTGGGCATCTTCAACCTGCTGCCCTTCCCGGCGCTGGACGGCGGCAAAGTGGTGTTCCTGCTCATTGAGGGTGTGACCGGCCATGCCGTGCCCGAAAAGATCCAGAGCGGCCTGACCGTGGCAGCCTTTGCGCTGCTGTTCGGGCTGATGATTTTTGCAACTTACAACGATATCCTCCGGCTCATCACCGGGGCAATGTGATACGGAAAGGAAAACGACCATGCGGCAGCTGAAACGAGAAGTGAAGATCGGCAATGTGACCATTGGCGGCAACAACCCCATTGCGGTGCAGACCATGCTGAATGTCCCCGTGGAGGACATTGAGGGCAACGTTGCCCAGGCAAAGCGCTGTGAGGCGGCGGGCTGCCAGATCCTGCGTGTGACCTGCCCCAGCGCGGCAGATGCCAAGTGCATCGAGGCCGTGAAGAACGCGGTGAACATCCCCATCGTGGCGGATATCCACTTTGACTACAAGGCAGCGCTGGCCTGCGCCGACGTTGGTGTGGACAAGATCCGCATCAACCCCGGCAACATCGGCGACGACGACCGGGTCAAGGCCGTGGTGCAGGCCTGCCAGCAGAAGAACATCCCCATCCGCATCGGTGTGAACGGCGGCAGCCTGGAAAAGCACATCCTGGCAAAGTACGGCGCGCCCGTGCCCGAGGCCATGGTGGAAAGCGCCCTGTACCATGTCCGCCTGCTGGAGAAGTTCGATTTCAACAACATCGTCATCTCCATCAAGAACTCCAACGTGCCCCGCATGATGGAGGCCTACCGCCAGCTCAGTGCAGTTACAGATTACCCGCTCCATGTGGGCGTCACCGAAGCAGGCACCGTGCGTATGGGTACCCTGAAATCCGCCGTGGGCATCGGCGGCCTGCTGGCCATGGGCATCGGCGACACCATGCGGGTGTCCCTGTCCGCCGACCCGGTGGAGGAGGTCTACGCCGCCCGGGACATCCTGAAGGCAGCCGGTGTGCGGAAGGAGGGAGCCGAGCTGGTTTCCTGCCCCACCTGCGGCCGCACCCGGATTGACCTCATCTCCCTGACGTGCAGCAGCCAAAGCACCTTTGAAATGACG
>ENA-ORSR01001292-ORSR01001292.1-human-gut-metagenome-genome-assembly--contig:-NODE-1292-length-18026-cov-3.832397_pt1 | contig 18026 bp, 10 predicted proteins | sample MGYA00241901_ERZ509166 | MGnify/ENA primary metagenome ERZ509166 (study PRJEB26280, sample SAMEA2338860) | human gut metagenome | biome: human gut; feature: human-associated habitat; material: faeces... | reverse complement strand
TTCACACGTATCGGGCCTCCCGGTCGAGCCTTTGGCTCCCGGGAGGTCCCTTTTTTCATGCTCTCTTTCCGGGCTTCCCGGCGGGCGTCGCTCCAGGAACCCCCGTTTTTTCATCACCTCCCGGACCTCCCGGCAACGCCTTTCGGGCTCGTCGAAGGTCCTTATCCGGAGTCTCCACCGGATGTCCGCTTTGAGAACCCTTTTCTCTTTGATGTTTTTTGATTTGAGATTGTGCTGTGGCACCATGGATACACCATAGGAATCATGTGCCAAGGGGATAGCTATGTTTCTTCTTCCAGATCAGCAACTCAGACGTGCCGATCGAGTGATGCGGCAACGACTTGTGCCATATGTGCACGAAACATTATCGCATTGTCAGTTACGCGCTTTTCGCCAATGAAGGCGAACCCGAACAGAGCGCCGACTTTCTTGCCCGTGTCAGGGAAAACAAAGTGGATTTTCTCGACTTCATGGTTCCTGGTGCCTGGGGCACGATATGGGGTACCACATGGTTCGAGGTTCGTGGACGTATCGACCGTGAGTCGGTCAAAGGCAGAGCCGTCGAACTGGTTGTAGATCTGGGATGGAAACGACATCGTGGCCCGGGCTTCCAAGCGGAAGGATTATGCTATCGCCCTGACGGCAGCGTCATCAAAGCGGTGAATCCAGACAATTGCTGGATTCCGCTTATCGATGCCAATGGCGTGGCGAATGTGGAGCTTGACGATGCCGGTCGTTTCACGGTATATGTCGAGGCCGCATCGAATCCACTGGTCGAAGCTGACCTGCCATTCGCGCCGATGAATCTGGGGGAGCGTGCCGACGGTCGTCCATCCGACTATGTGCTCACCACAATGGACGTGTGCGCTTTCAACCAAAACGTGTTCGACTATCTGATGGACTTGGAAACCGTCACCTCGCTGATGAGGGAACTCAAGGATGATGATCCTCGATATTGGCAGCTGGCCAAAGCGTTGCAACGATCACTCAACACATATGACGAGCGTGATATCGCCGGAACTCTGGAGCCAGCCAAGGAAAAGCTTGCCGGGGTATTATCCGAACCCGCATATTCCAGCGTCATCCATCATGTCGCGGTCGGCCATGCGCATATCGATTCCGCATGGCTGTGACCCGTGCGCGAAACCCACCGTAAAGTGGCCCGCACGGTGTCCAACGTGCTTGCCCTGATGGACGAGGATCCGGATTTCACGTACGCGATGAGTTCCGCCCAACAGTATGCGTGGCTGGAACAGGAACATCCAGACCTGTTCGCGCGCATGCTGCAGCGCATCAAGGAAGGACGATTCATTCCCGTCGGCGGAATGTGGGTCGAATCCGATAACATGCTGCCCACAGGTGAGTCGCTGATCCGCCAGATCACGTTCGGCATGCGTTACTTCCGTGAGCATCTTGGCGTGGAACCAAAAGGACTGTGGCTTCCCGACAGTTTCGGTTATTGCGGGGCATGGCCGCAAATCGCACGTCGTGCCGGTTTCGAATGGTTCCTCACACAGAAGATCTCATGGAACGACACCACGAAATTCCCCCACCATTCCTTCGAATGGGGCTGAACCAATTCCACGACATTCTTCCCGGATCGGCGATCGCATGGGTGCATCGGCAGGCGCGTGCGGACTACGTGCGCGACATCGCAAGACTGCGTGATATCGCCGCTGAAGCGGGTGCTTCCATCGCATCGGTGCGGGATGATGCCGACATGCGATCGAACGCGGCCATCGTCCCATATACGGCAAAGAATGGCGATTCGTGGATTGCTCGCACCGCGGCAGTGGGAACGCAGGATGATGACGCGAACGGCACCGACGCGGTCGCCGATGAATCCACCATCGCAACGACATGCGACGACGGTCGAATCATACTTGACAACGGTTTGCTACGTGCCATCATCGCACCAGACGGTACGGTCCGTTCACTGATCGACCTTGATAATGGACACGAACTGGTGCCCGACGGCAGTGGAATCGGGCATTACGAGCTTCTCCGCGACGAGCCATACGAGTGGGACGCATGGGACATCCAGCGCGATGCCTTCCTCAGCGCCGAAGGCATCGATGACTCGCATGTGGAACGAGTGACGGAGACAAAACGCGGCGGAGCCACCGTGCACGTGTCCAGCACCACCGACGGGGTGTCCATCGATGCCTGCATTACATTGCGGGCAAAGTCGAAAAGCCTTGAATTCCGGACCAAAGTGGATTGGCGGGCATCCGAACGATTCCTCAAAGTCGACATTCCCATGGCTATCCAGGCCGACCGGGCGCAGTACGAATGCCAGTACGGCATGGTGGAACGGCCCATTCAGAAGAACACACGTTCCGACGAGGCGAAATACGAAAGCTGCACGCACCGGTTCGTACGCGTCGCCGATGCCGGCTATGCGGCTGCGGTCGTCAACGCCAGCACCTACGGTTCCGACGTTTCGCCGATTCACCGGAACACGGCTTCCGGGCCGGTGCGTGGCACGATGATTCGACTTTCGTTGCTGTCGTCCCCGCTATACCCCGATCCGAACACTGACAAGGGCGTGCATGAGTTCGCGTGGAACGTTGTGGCGGATGCCAGTATGCCGGCTGTGCTTGACGAGGCGAACCGTCTCAACGCGGCCGTGCTGCCTGCCGTGCCGGCGTTCGATCCGCTGGCGCAGCTCAACCCGGTGGATGGCGTCATGGTGCTTGACTGGGTCAAGCTTGCCGATGACGGTTCCGGAGATCTGATACTGCGCGTTTATGAGGCGGTCGGCGGCGAAGCCCATGCGAGACTTGCCGTCAACGCCGCTTTGGGGAAGGCCACGGTACGCGAGTGTTCCATTATGGAGGATGCGCGGCTGGATGCCGAATTGCCCGCGGCTTTTGCCGACGGTGATCCGTCCGTGGCAAGAACGGCGCAAGGAGCGATGCTGAGCCTGCATCCGTTCCAATTGGCCACGTTGCGCGTCAGTTGTGGAAGCGATGGTGGAAATACTGATGGGAATGAGAGTGGAAGCCTGCGATAGATGAGGAACTGGCGGCGGATGTGCTGAGCCGTGCGCCGCCTATTCCTTGGCTTGAGTCCACGCCTGAAGCTTCATACGATTGAGCTCGGTGTTGGGATCGTACGTGTCATCCAACCGCTCCTGATACATCGCGACCAGTTCTCCGCCGCGGCCCAACGCCTCCAAAGCGGCCTCACGAATCGACTCCCATTCGTACGGCACCACTTCCTCGGGGAACATGACCGTGCACTGGTTCGGTGCGTCACGCTCCACCAGATCGACGAAATTCAGCAGATCCTGCCACCGTTCGGCAGCGATCAGCCGCGCCGCGTACGCGTCGGCAAGCGGCTCGGACGTATGGTTGTCGCGCAGGAAACGATCGGCCTCCTCGGCATCGCCACTGATCCGCATCAGATCGTGCCGCAGGAACTGCACGGCATGGTCGAACTGGTTTTGCGCGGTCTGCGCAAGCTGCTGTTTGGACAGGAATGATGGGTCAAGCATGGCGAGATCGTTCAGTTCCTCGGGGGAGAGGGTGGGCGAACCGCCGGTAGTGGAATCGCCGGCAGCGCCCGTGGAATGCGTGATCGAGTTCGCGGTATCCGCGCCGTCCGCAGCGTCTGTACTATTCGTGCTATGCGCACTGTCCGCGTCAGAGGACGTATCACGAAGGTCATGCGATTGCGTTGCGGTGGCGTCGCGTGCACCCGTATCGCCCGTAACATCACTGTCGATACTGCCGACGCTGTTCATAGTGTCGCCAGTCGTGCTGCTTGCATCGCCATTACCGGACTTCGCTGCGAAATCACGCATCGCGGCAATGCCCTTGTTCAACGCGTCATAGGCGAACATGCGCGTATCATCCCATTGCGCGAACGACAGTCCGCAAGACAGCAGCTCCACCATCTGCATGGCGTTGAGCCGGAAATCCTCATTGCACGCCACCTGCGTGATCATGCGCAACGCCTGCTCGCCCGTCATCGGATCGGCGTTGCAGGCCACGGCATCCATGTACACGCGTACGGTCTGAATCAGATCTTTCAGGTAGTCGAAACCCTCGTTGTCACGGTCGGCCACATTGCCGACGAACCGTGCGGTCATCTCCACAGCTTTGGCGAGATTGCCGACCGCGTCAAGCCATCGCGTGCTGATCACCGCGTTGCCGACCACCGCGTCCACGCCGGACAGCGCCTGCGAATCGATCGAAAACGTCGGCATATCGATGCGCGGAATCTCCACGCCCGTATCGGTACGTTCCGCGGTGGGCACCATGGAGGCGAGGGCGTCGAAATACCATTGCATGGGCATGTTGATGACCACGTCCGCGTCGGAAAGATTGGCGACCGGCACATCGTTGCGTTGCGCGGCATCCTCCTGGCTTGCTTCGCGGATGAGATGATTCCACAGGAAAGTCGGCCCGTCGAATTCGGCGGAACTGAGCCATCCGTTATTGACGTAGTCGGTGAGATCGTCGGCTTCCTGCCTGCGATTGAAGCTGCCCATGCGCCCACCTTTCCGTTGCGATGCCTGTGATTGCATAGTTGCGATTGTGCCGCAACAAGTAGCCGCACCAAGTATAGGCGGCGTCGGCTACGTCTGTGGAAGAGAGCGGAAAGGGCGGAATGAGGGGGAAACGAAAATAATGACGAAAATGAGACGGCAAAATGGCCGTTCGGTAAAATCGGACTATAATCAATCGCACATAACAGAACATGTTTTCAGCGCATTCGGAAATGTTTTCCGGGTGCGCTGAACGGTTTTTGGCGCAATATGAACGGAGGGCCAACACAAGATGAACGCACGCAAACTTGGTGCGGCGGCTGGGGTCATCGCTTTGATCGTAGGTCTGTTCACGGGATGCGGTTCGACGAACAGCGCTTCCAATGCGACGTCGGACGGCGATTCGAACAGCGGCACAACCGCGACATATTCCGTGGACGGTGCCAAAGATTCCATCCGCATCGCCTCCGGCTCCGAAAACAAGGAAGTGAGCGGGGCCATCGAACAGGCGGCCAAACAATCGAAAGTGTCAGTGACCGTCGACTACATGGGGTCGTTGGACGTTATGGACGCGCTGCGCAACAAAGGCCATCACGCGGGCAGGGATTACGATGCGGTCTGGCCGGCCAGCAGCATGTGGATCACCATGGGGGATATCAAGCACGTCGTCAAGGACCAGGTCTCCACGTCCACCACGCCGGTGGTGTTCGGCGTGAAGCAAAGCAAGGCTGAGGAACTCGGCTGGGCGAATACGGACGGTACAACGAAGCTGGTGTCCACGAAGGACATTATGGATGCGGTGAAGGCCAAGAAGCTGTCGTTCGCTATGACGTCCGCCACGCAATCGAATTCCGGAGCGTCGGCGTACATGGCGTTTCTGACGGCGCTGAACGGCGGTAAGTCGGCACTCACCAAAGACGATTTGAACGATGCTTCATTACGTAAGTCCGTGAAAACCGTACTGTCGGGCGTCAATCGTTCATCCGGCTCGTCCGACTGGCTGAAGGACATGGTCGTCAACGACCCGGATACGAACGATTCCATGGTGAACTACGAATCGCTCGTCATCCAGGCGGACAAGGCGTTGACGGCGAAGAACAAGGAGCCGCTGCTGGCCGTCTATCCGTCCGACGGCATCGCGATTTCCGATTCGCCGCTTGCTTACGTGGATCGCAGGCAGGACAAAGAGGATGCGTTCAAGCGATTCAGCAAGTCGATCACGTCGAAGGATTCCAAGAAACTGTTCGAACAGGCGGGTCGTAGAACCGGTTCGGACGGCACGCTGGCGTATGCCAAAGATGCGAAGGTGAAGGATTCGTTCCGTAAGGAATGGGGCGTCAAATCGGATTCATCGGTGCTGAAAACCATCACCATGCCATCCTCCGACATCATCGAACAGGCGCTCGACCAGTATCAGACCGTCCTGCGCAAGCCCGCTTACACCTTGTGGGTGGTGGATTATTCCGGATCGATGTCAGGCAAGGGCAAAAGCGGTGCCGTGGCCGGTTTGCAGGCGGCCCTCGACACCGATCAGGCACGCGCCTCGCATATCGAGCCGGGTGATGACGACGTCAACGTGTTCATCCCCTTCAACAGCAGCGCGAAAGTGGCGCAGGTCGCGCAAGGCAAGCAAACCGCGACCTTGCTGGCCGCCAGCGAAAATCAGGTGGCAAATGGCAATGCGGACATCTACAATGCGCTGGAAGTCGCGTTGAAGAATCTGCCGTCCGACCGCGACGATTACACGGTGGCGATCGCGCTGCTGACCGACGGGCAGTCGGACACGGCGAAGCTTGACGAGTTCAAGCAGCAGTATGCGTCCGATGGCAAGGGCGTTCCGATTTTCTCCATCATGTTCGGCGACGCGGATTCGCAGCAGCTCGACGATTTGGCCAAGCTGTCCAACGGCAAGGTGTTCGACGGACGCAACGGCAATTTGAGCGGCATCTTCCGCGAAGTGAAGGGCTACAACTGATTTGACGGTGTGGTGCTGATTGGTGCCAATGCCGCGGAAGCGGCGCTTGCCTGTGTTTGCGTTATCGTGCGCGACGTGACGGATGCGGCGCGAGTTGCTGCGTAAGCTGCTGCGCGTGCTGTGAAGTGTCTCTTTTCCCTACACGGAACGACGTGTGAAACAGTGTGTGAAACGTCTGCGCTGTGCGATAGATAAAACGGTGTTCGTGCGAGCGTGACGGTAGAATGGTGTGCTGTGCCGCATAGGGCGGCCAGTCCAATTAGGCCTCTGATGAAAAGGGGGAACCATATGAAGGTTGCAAGTGGCAATGTCCTGTGGCAGCAGCGCAAGCGCAATTGGTGCCGTACGCCGTTCACGTTCACCGTGTACACACTTACCGACCGTGAGCTGAGCGTCAAAACCGGCATTCTGAACGAGAGTTTCAACTTGATCAAACTGTTCCGCATCGTGGATATCAGCGTAGAACGTACATTCCTGCAGCGCATCTTCGGCATGAGCACGATTGTGCTGGATACGCGCGATCAGTCGTCCGGCAATGGCGTAGTGGCATTGAAGAACGTGCTGAACGGATTCGAAGTTCGCAAGGTGCTGCAGGAAGCAGTGGATGCCTCCCGTAGGGAGAACGGCATGTCGGCGCGCGAATTCCTGGGCGGTCCGGGTGGTCCTGCTGGTCCGGGATTCGGTCCAGGTCCTGACGGCCCTGGCTTCGACGGCGGTTTCGATGGGCCCGACATGGGTGGCTACGCCGACGGTCGGTGAGTGACCTTCCGTAGTTTCGGCTACTTTCAGCTCGGACGGCTTGCGTATATATGCTGTACATACAACGTATATACACAAGCCGCTTTTATATGTTTCGATGTGTGGCTGGAGTGATTGCGGGGCTATCTCGCTTATGGATGGCGGATTTTCATGTGCGTCTGCTGGTATCTCGCTTATGGATGGCGGTGTACTGAAGTAAATCGCTTGTTTGGGGGTATGATTCATACCCCCAAACTTCGTTTTTGCTGTTGGAACCGCCATCCATAAGCGAGATGGCATGTGTCAGTGATCCAAATCCGCCATCTATAAGCGAGATAGGTGTCAGAAGGTCGCGAATTACAGGGCGGACTTGCCGGTGAGGTGGCGGTAGAGTTCCGGATCGACCGGTTTGCCGAGCTTGAGTGTGGAAATGACCACCTTTGACTCGCTGCCATCCTCGCCGGGGTTCACCGACGCGTGCACATCGTCCAATGCGACCGCGCTGCCGACGAAGTAATAGGATTTCTCCTGCTCCTCGGCTTTACGACGGATGAAAACCGGCACAAAATGGCGATTCTGCCATTCTGGAGTACGTTCCGTTCCGTCCAGCAGCCACCGGAATTCGTTTGATTTAAGCGAACGATTGTTCTTGCTGAACCATTCGATCTCGCCGGGATTAAGGAACCGGTCGCCATACTGGCTCGCCTCATATTTAATGAAAATCGGGAGTGAGCCGGTTTCGGTGTCCAATTTGTATCCGCCGACATTCTGCGGCACCTGTTCCGCAGGCCAACCACACAGTCGCATCACATCGAACACACTGTACTTTTCTCCATACAGGAACCCATGATTCTGGCGGATATGATGCTTGCGGGACGATTCCGCCAACGCCAACGCGTTGAACAGACCGGCTTCGACGGTATCCGTGAAGAACGTGCGGAAAGTGGTCTGTTCAAGCGTCGAGCGGAACTCGTCGGTCAACCGATAAGCCCCATCATCGCAGAGGCGCACCAAAGGAGTCTGCCCGAAACGTTTGCTGTTCGCGGCGATGAAATAGGAATAATCCAACGTGGCGAACGCGGAACGGCATTGCAACTCGTTACTGTCCGCATCGGGGAACAGCGCAGTCAACAACGTCTGCAAATCGACGATCGTGATCGCATGCTGTGAAGCGACCTCACGAAGCGCAGTCAGCGCATCCTCGGAACAATCCGGATCGATCCGCTGCCAATCCATACCGCACAATGCCGCCAAAACCAACAATTCGTGCGGACGCAAGCCGCGCAATTGCGTGGCGGTCAACATTTTCAGCACACCATTGTGCGCATCCGAAGTCGATTCAAGCTGTTCAAGATACGAAACGGTTGCGTTCTTGCCACGCGACAGGCTCTTCTCACGGGAACGCACGAACGACAGATAATCGTCATTCTTCGCAGCCATCGTGAACACGAGCGACGCGTCACGGCGCGCGAAATCCATCAGCATCGGGATGCGTCCCAATTCGTACCGCATCTGCTGGTACTGCTGGCTCAGCAATTTCATATTCGACAAATCGGCGGTGTCAAGCGAGGCAAGCACGCGCTCGCGGGCGATTTTGTCGAAGCTGATGGACGAGACGCCGATGGTTTCGCGTTGCAGATTCTTACGGGCTACGTCGCGGTCGCCGGTATTGCCGTACAGTGCGATCGGAATCAGATAATTATTCGCGTAATTGCCGATGAAATCAATGACGACCACGCAATCCTTGCCGCTTGCCTTGCGCAGACCACGGCCGAGCTGCTGCGTGAAAATGATGCTCGACTTCGTTTGACGCAACATCACGATCTGATTGACGTGTGGAATATCCACGCCTTCATTGAACAGGTCGACGGTGAAAATATAGTCCAATTCGCCGTTCTCCAACTGTGCCACGGCAGTGTCGCGTTCCATCTGCGAATTTTCGCCGGTGATGGCTTTCGTGCGGTATGGCCGTTCCGCCTGCTGGTTCATCTGCTGGTTGAACAGGTCGGACAGTCGTTTCGCTTCCTCGCGTCGGCTGCAGAACACCAGACCTTGCACGGGTGTTCCGGCCTCGCTGTAGATCTGTATCTTGTCGATGATGTAGCGCACGCGGTTCGGGTCGGTGAGTTCTTCAAGCCAACGGCTTAGCTCGTTACGTTCCTGGTCGGTCATTGACTCGACCTTGACGTCTTTGCCGGCGATCTTCTCGTCGGGCGCGTCCTGAATGTATTCGTGCACCCCGTAATAGTGGAACGGGCAGAGCATGTCCTCTTCAAGCGCCTTCTGCAGGCGGATTTCGTAGGCCACGTTGTTGCCGAATAATTCGAAGATGTTCGCACCGTCCGTACGTTCCGGCGTTGCGGTCATGCCGAGCATGAAATTCGGCTGGAAATGGTCGATGACGCGTTTATACGATTCGGCGGCCGCATGATGCACTTCGTCGACGAGAATGTAATCGAACTCGTCTGCGTCGAATTGTGCAAGCGTTTCCGGACGCGACATCGTCTGCACGGTGGCGAACACGTATTTGCGATCCGATTCCTTGCTGCCACCCGAAAACAGGCCGAGTTCGCTTTTCGGGCATCCAAGCACTTTTTGGAACGATTCTTCAGCTTTCTTGAGGATCTGCTCCTGTTGCGCGATGTACAGCATGCGATTCGGTTTGACCTGCCGCACGTCGAACGCTGACAGATACGTTTTGCCGGTGCCGGTAGCGGAAACGATGATCGCACGGCTTTCGCCCTGCTTGCGTAGCTGTGCGAGATTCATCAGCGCTTCCACCTGCATGGCGTTCGGCTGAATGGTTTGCGATTGGCTTGTTTTTTCGATCGGCTTGCGATTCGGCCGTTGCGGCGCGTACTTTTTGAAGTCTTCCTCGTACAGTTTCAGCCAAGCGTCGGTGAGCGGCTTCGATTCGCTGATTTGCGATTCGATTTCCTCGCTAAGCTGTTCGGCAAGACCGCTGGTATCGGTAGTGGCGACTTTGAGATTCCACTCGCGATTGGAATTCAGCGCGTTGATGGTGAGATTCGAACTGCCAACATACGTGGAATACAGCGGCTCGTCGCCTTGCGTATGATGGAAAACATAGCCTTTGGGATGATAAGGGTAGGCAGCTGTGGCATCGTCATCGTTTCGGCTGGACCGCTCCGGCTGCCAAACTTGCACTTGAATGCCGGTTTCCCGCTGAAGTTTCAGCAGTTCCCTGAATGCTTTGGGAGAGTTGAAATAATTGAACGTCGACGTGATGATTCGACCGGCCTGATGGTCATTGTTGTCGGCGAAATCAAGGAAATACTGCTTAAGCACCTGCAACGCGCCCTGGCTGACGAACGCGATGGACATGTCGAAATCCTGACTGCGTTGCAGTTCGTCCTTGATGGCGTATTCCATGGTCCGACCGTCATGGTTGGCGATCAACGTCGGCTCGTACTGTGCGTCGACATTGTCCTTTTTGTTGACGAAACCGGATAGCAGCGCCTCAACAAGGGAGGAATGGTCATGGTCGTCCATATTGCGCATCGTCAGTCGTCGCTTCCGTGCTCGTCCGTCGAAAAAGCTGGAAAATCCATGACGGAGATCAATCGCACCGCTTCTCGGTCGGCGGGCGCCCAGTCCAAAGTGGGCATTTCGGCGGGCGTCACCCAACGAATCTCATGATGCTCGGTCAGATGGGGTGCGCCGCTTATCAAATGGCACACGAACGACGTGAGCACGACGGTACCGAAATCGTAATCGTAAGAAGACGTGCACACTTCGTTGGCAACTTCGACCTCGCACAGCAACTCTTCTTCGATTTCGCGATGCAATGCCTGACGCGCCGTTTCATGCGGTTCGATCTTGCCGCCCGGAAACTCCCAGAAACCAGCCAGTGATCGGCCTTCTCCGCGTTGCGCGCACAGCACCTTGCCGTCTTTGACGATAGCCGCGCCGACGACGTTAATGGTTTTGCGCGGTGTCGGTTGCGCTGACTGTTGCGGATTCTGGTCGGTTGCCGTCATTGCTTTCTCCTGACTAATGAACAGGTCCAGGATACAACGGGGGAGATTACGCCAGGCCCGAATGGGGAGCAACTTACGCGATGGAAATCAGTCCCAATGGTGTCACTTGCATGGCCTGGTGTATCGGCAGTTGGGGAAACCGGTGCACCCGTAAAACGCGCGGGACGGGTCGGAGCCGGTGTGCCGCAATCGCAATGCCTCACCGCAATTCGGGCATTGCGGCGGCAGCTTCACGCCACGGAAGATGTTCGGACAGATCCTGTCGTGCAATTCGTACATGAAACGCGACGGACGCGACTGGTCCACCACGAAAAACAGCTTCTTTTTGCAACGCGTCATCGCCACGTAAAACAGCCGGCGTTCCTCCGCGTGCGGCATGCGTTCCACTTCCGGCAGCAGCAGGCCGAGCAGCGGCTCTTCCGGAATCGCGCTTGGGAAACCCTTCAAACCGCCGGAACAGCACAGCAGAAAAACGAAATCGCGTTGCAGACCCTTGGAAGCGTGCGCGGTCATGAATTTGATGTCCATGTCCGGTTTTTCCGGAAAAACGATGCCGCCGGTATGCTCGTCGATTTGGAACAGCCCGTCGCGGTCGTTGCGCGACAGCAGGTTCAGGTCGCTTCGGTAGCGTCCCAGCATCAGCACCGACGCGGCTTTCGGCAGTTTGCGCAACTGCTCGACGATCGCATCGAACCGCTCCTCCTGCGTCGCGCCGCCAAGCGCCTTCAGCGAATAATCCTTCTTGTCGCTCGGATTGCGCAATTGCTTGGCGTACAGGTTTTTGTCCTGCATGACGAACGCGCCGCTCGCATCGATGAGGCTCTGCCGGAACCGTCGCGTCGTCGTGATCTGGAACATGCGTGTCGGCCCCCAATCGCGCCAAATATCGGCGAAATCGAGAATCAGATGAATGTCGCTGCCGGCGAAACGGTAGATCGACTGCCAGTCGTCGCCCACGCAGAACAGCGTGAAATCGCTCTGCTCACGCAATGCGCGGATCAGCTCGTAACGTGGCCGCGACATGTCTTGGTATTCGTCGATGAGCACGTATTTGTACGGGTGGCGGTATGCGCCGCGCCTTACGCAGCGAATGGCGTCGGTGATCATGCCGGGAAAATCGATGCCCTGGGTCGCGCGGAAATTGCCGACATACGCGTTGTACAGCGGCCCGACGAGCTGCAGCATCTCACGATTACGGCCGATATGTTTGCCGCCGCGCCTCTCATTGAGCTCGCGCATGCCGTCGATGCCGATATTGTTCTGCCGCATGTGCTGGATGATGGTCTGCGCGTTCTCGACAAGGCTTTGCCTGTACTGGTTGAAAGCGTAATCATCCGTCGGCAGTTGGAAATCCTCACGTTTCGCGGCGGCGCCATACTTGCCGAACAGCTCCTTCGACATGAGCTTGAATGCGAGCAGACGGTAGGGGATGTTCTGTGCGAGCAGCCGGTCAAACGTGTCTCGTACCACGGCGTTCGACGCATGGCCGTCGATGATGGGACGGTTGGCGATGGTGGCCGCACGGCAGATTTCCAGGCCGAGACTGTGGAACGTGCATGCGCGGATCCTTTTGCCGGTGCTTGCCATGATGCGTTGCGACATTTCGTCCGCGGACGCCTTGGTGAACGACAATACGAGAATCTCTTCGGGGGTGGCGCGTTTTGTGGCAAGCAGCCATGCGATATATCCGACGATGGTAGTGGTTTTGCCGGTTCCCGCGCCCGCAAGCACGAGGGTGTTGTGACCTGCGCCGGCGATCGCGCTGATCTGCTCGTCGCTCAATTCGTGCTTTTCGATATTGCCGATGATGCCACGCGCCTTGTCGATGCGGTCGGCTGGCAACAGCGGTTGCGGGGTGAGCTTTGCAGGCCGTTGCGATTGGTGTTGCTGCGATTGACGGCGTTGCGATTGACGGCGTTGCGATTGACGTTGCGGCGTGGCATGCGGTTGCAGTTGCGGTTGCGTGACTCGTCGCGCAACCTGTCCCGTCTGCTTGGTCTGTCCGGTCCGCGCAGACTTGGCGTTGTTGGCATTCTTGGCAGAGGATTGCGTTTGCCGGGGCTGCTGCGTCTCATCTTCCGTGCCCAGCACGTACTTCAGCATCCTCAGCAATCCCATGACGCTCCTTCCATGCGTTTCCAAATCGCCGCAAGGGGCAATTATAACGTGGGCGGAGCGCGTCACGCCCACGTCATCGATCGCATCGCTACGCTTCGAACGGGTACTTAAGACCCCAATCCGCACGCAGCGAATCCATGCATTCCATGATGCGCAACGTGTCGGAATGCGGCATCTCATCGCATTCGGTACGCCCGTCCAGCATGGCCTGTGCGGCCGATGCCACCTCATACTCGTAGCCGGTCAACTGTTCGGGAACGTCATAATGCGCGGTGACGGCATGCGAGCCGTCGAACACGTCAATCGCCTCGACATTGTTGATGTTCTGGCACGTGAGATACCCCTCCGTGCCCCACACCGCGCCCATACGGTCCGAATGGCACAGAATCGAGCTTTGCGCGGTGGCCATCACACCATTCTGGTAATAGAACGTCATCGAATTGTGCGCGTCCACGCCGGTTTCATACGGTTGCATCGACGATTCAACACGTGCGATCGGCGCATTATGCATGATCATGTCGATGAAATTGATTGGATACACGCCGACGTCCAGCAGCGCGCCGCCAGCCAGCGCAGGATCGGTGATACGCGCCTTCGCCGTGGTCGGATAGCACAGATTCGCGTCGATCGCCTGCACCTCGCCGATCACGCCGGACGCGATGATATCGTCGATCATGCCACGCGACGGCATATACCGCGTCCAAATCGCCTCCGTGCACAGCATGCCGGTCTCATCCGAAACGTCCAATATCTCACGCGCCTGCTGCGTGTTCGCGCCGAACGCCTTCTCCACCAGCACGCCCTTGCCGGCGCGCATGCACAAAATCGCCTGCTCGGCATGGAAGTTATGCGGAGTGGCGATATACACAAGATTCACGTTCGGATCGGCGACAAGCTCCTCATACGATCCGTACGACACCGGAAAACCATATTTCGCCGCGAACGCCGCTGCGCGCTCGCCGTCGCGGGCCGCCACCGCGTACGGTGCGACCAGATCACGGTACCGGTCATCCGCCGCCATTTTCACCAACGTTTCGGCCATGCTCTGCGCGATACGGCCCGCGCCGAGAATCGCCACATTGATCTGTGCCATGAAATCTCCTTGTTTTGAACTGCCTGTTTGCTACGTTGCAATGACCAGCGTACGCCACATGCGACGGCGGCACGCGTTATGCGAAAACGATTGATCGGCCCTTTTGCCATAATGGGAAGCCGTGACGGCAGAGCATCGCAGGCAGACAGCCAAACCCGGAAAAACCGGCAAACCCAAGAAAACCGGCAAACCTAGAAAAACCGGCAAACCCGAAAAATACGAGCGGGGCACGCGCAGCTACACCATGTCCCACATCCGCGGCAAAGACACATCCATCGAACGGATGGTACGTAGCTTTCTGTTTGCCAAAGGCTTGCGATTCCGCAAAAACGACAAGCGATACCCAGGCCACCCGGACGTGGTACTACCGAAATACCGTACGATCATATTCGTCAACGGCTGCTTCTGGCACATGCACGAAGGCTGTCCGAAAGCCACACGCGTGCCCAAATCGAACGTCGAATTCTGGACCGCGAAACTGCTGCGCAATCACGAACGAGACGCGAGGCAGCGCGCCGAACTCGAAGCGGACGGCTGGAAAGTCATCGTGGTGTGGGAATGCGAGCTCGGTAAGAAGGTGCGCGACGAACGGTTGGAACGGCTTTACCGCGAAATCGTGGACGATTCCGTGAAATGAGTGTCGGCAGGCAGCATTACAGGGAACGTGGTAAAAACGAAATATGGGAAATGCTGAAAATGGCGCGCAGCCGCAGTTGTCGAAGCGCGCGCAGATTGCCAATCCGTTCCGCGCCATGGTGTTCGGAGCCATGGCCGATGAGATGATCGCCGACGGCACCGACGTGGTCAAACTAAGCCTCGGCGAGCCGGACTTCGGCGCGCCGCCGGCCGTGCGTGACGCCATGCGCGAACAGTATGACGGCCGTCCGCTGCCGTACACCGCGGCGATGGGCCTGCCGGAACTGCGCCAGGCGATTTCCGATTTCTATAAGGAACGTCACCACGTCGACGTCGACCCGAAACGCATCGCGATTACCGCGGGCGGTTCGACGGCACTGCTGCTGTCCGCCGCGCTGACGGTCAACGATGACGACGAAGTGCTCATCGCAGACCCGTCCTACCCGTGCAACCGCGAGCTGGTACGCGCGTTCGGCGGCAAAGTCGTGGACGTGCCGACGTCCGCCGCCACCCGATTCCACCTGACGCCGGAACTGTGCAAAGAATACTGGACGGACCGCACCAAGGCCGTCATGATCACTTCGCCGTCCAACCCGACCGGCACCACCATCGCCTTCGACACCCTGAAAGCCGTGTGCGACCTAGCCCGTGAGCGTGGCGCATGGCGCATCGTCGACGAAACCTACCTCGACCTGGCCGACCGCGAACCGGACGGATCCGACGTGAAATCCGTGCTGGCCTGCGATCCGGACGCCATCGTCTGCTCCAGCTTCTCCAAGTTCTTCGGCATGACCGGCTGGAGGCTCGGCTGGATGGTCGTGCCCGAATACGCGCTCGAAGCCATGGACGACCTCGCCACCAACTTCTTCCTGTGCGCGCACACGCCGACCCAGCATGCGGCGCTCGCCTGCTTCACGCCGGAAACGCTGGCCGTGTGCGAGGAACGCCGTCAGGAACTGCTGGAGCGCCGCCGCATTGTGGTGGACGGTCTGGCCGAGATCGGTCTACCGCTGGAAGTCGAACCGAACGGCGCGTTCTACGCGTATTTCAACATTTCCAGCACCGGTTTGGACGCGTGGACGTTCTGCGAGCGTGCGCTGAAGGAAGCGCATATCGCGTTGACGCCTGGCCGCGATTTCGGCGAGGCCACCGCGGACACGCACGTGCGTTTGTCGTATGCTGCCTCTCGTGAGGCGTTGCGTGAAGGTTTGAATCGGCTTGGCGATTTCGTAGCCAAAGTGCGTGGCTGAGGTACTCGGCTGAAACATATGCCTGAAGCGCGATTTTTCACGCCGATGCAATCGTTTCCCGTATTGTGATCATTGGATGCCCACCCTCCTTTCCGAGGGTGGGCACCGTCATATTTGCAAATGTTGTCAAGGCATGTCGCGCAATAGGTGAAACGTTTAAACTATTATGCTGTGAACCATGGTTACATTGCATTCGCACGCCACCCGACTTGGCGTGCTTGACATCGGTTCGAACACCGTCCACATGCTCATCGTCGACGCGGCTCCGGGCGCGCGCCCCGAGCCCGAGGCCAGCACCAAAAGCACCATTCGCCTGATGCAGTATCTCAAAGATGACGGCAGCATCAAAAAAGCGGGCACCGAAGCCTTGCTTAGCGCGGTTGAAAAGGCGATGAAACTCGCCGAAGAATACGAAATCACTTCAAGTGCGCAGCTGCCGGACGATGACGCCATCGAATCCGCGCTGCGAGAGCATTACGCCATTTTTGATCCAAAAGGTCATGCGGAACGCCTTTTGGAACTCAGAAGAGCAGCGTTAATTGTCATGAAAGAAGTGAGTGATTACAAACCTCTTCTTATCCGAGGAGTGCTGAACGGATGCGCAGACAAGTATTCAGACATTTACATCGCAGTTGAGTGCGATGATGCGAAATCTCTTGAAATCGATCTAGTTGATCGGCAAATTGAGATTGAGGTTCTGCCCATCGAGCGGCCCGGGAAGAACGAACCCGTCGAAGAGATCATTTTCGAAGCTCCGATCATTAAAGGCGGCTATTTTGATCGTGAACAACTCGCTGTTTGGGTTCGCTTAAAGGTTTTTGAGAATCGGGCAAAGATCAAAAATCTGACAAAAAAAGCGCCTGATCCTTGGCAAATCGAGGAAGAAACCGCAAAAACCGCCGATATCGAACAACTTGAAAAACTGATTTCACTCACAGAAGAAAAATAGGTATTTACCCTAAATTAAGCCTTATCTTCTTTTATTTTCGTGCAATTTCTAAGCCGTTTTTTGACGAAAAACGTTAGAAATCAGAAACAAGTTAGGCTAACTTATTGAAGAATTAGGCGCAAATAGCGTCTATACTAGGCGAAAAACTCATTTAGCCGCGATTTAACCCGCGGCTTGGCCTATGAAAAAATTACTTTTGATAAATGGTCCGAACCTCAACCTTTTAGGAACCCGAGAACCGGACAAATACGGTACGACAACGCTTGCCGAGATCGAAACCGACTTAAGAGCCTTCGTTGAATCTACCGGCGGAACACTTGCTGCCTATCAAAGCAACCACGAAGGTGATCTTGTCGATAGGATCCAGCAGGCAGCAAAAGAAGGTATCGAAGCAGTCATCATCAACCCCGGCGCTTACACACATACCAGCATCGCAATTCGCGATGCCTTTTTGTCTGTAAAGATTCCGTTTATCGAAGTTCATTTATCCAACATTTTTAAGCGCGAAGAATTCAGACACCACTCTTATCTGTCTGACATCGCCGAAGGCTGCATCATCGGCCTCGGAGTGCACGGCTATTTTTCTGCCGCCGCATACTTTCTTACCGCAGAATAATTTTTCCTAATTTATATTATAGAAAGGCATTTCTATGGACTTGAGAAAACTTAAAACATTGATCGATTTAGTTCAGGCTTCCGGCATTGCCGAAATCGAAATCAATGAAGAAGGCGACCACGTCAGAATCGTGAACCGCCCTGCCCAAGCCGCTC
>ENA-ORSR01001291-ORSR01001291.1-human-gut-metagenome-genome-assembly--contig:-NODE-1291-length-18027-cov-2.820109_pt1 | contig 18027 bp, 18 predicted proteins | sample MGYA00241901_ERZ509166 | MGnify/ENA primary metagenome ERZ509166 (study PRJEB26280, sample SAMEA2338860) | human gut metagenome | biome: human gut; feature: human-associated habitat; material: faeces... | reverse complement strand
ACCAGTACTGCTGCCAGCGCGACCTTCCAGGAATACCCCATCTGGAGTACAACCGTGTATGCAAAGTACGCATTCAGTCCCATTCCCGGTGCCAGTGCAAACGGATAGTTTGCAAAAATTGCCATACATAACGTACCGATGAAAGCTGCCAGAGCTGTCGCTGTAAAGACCGCTCCGTGATCCATTCCTGCCTCTGCCAGAATATTCGGGTTTACAGCCAGAATATAGGCCATTGTCATAAATGTTGTGACACCGGCAAGAATCTCGGTTTTGACATTTGTGTTGTTTTCTTTCAAGTGAAAAATTTTGTCAAGATTCATAAATTTTCCCTCCCTTTTTTATTTTTGACACAGAATTATGTACACAAGTCAACTATACGTTATATCATGCCGGGTGTCAATTCATTTTTTACAAAATTTTAACACTTTCTTTATTATTGTTGTTAGATTTATATATATTTTTTCTATTTTCTATGCATTTTTACTGCAAATCTGCTAATCCCATTGTAACCTGTTGCTTTGCTTCTGTCACAATCTCTTCCGGGAATTTCATGAATTTCAACAGCTTGATTGCATTGCCAGATGTCACAGCTCCCGGATACAGCCTGTAATCAAAATAAATATCATCCTCTCCGATCCGCTCTGTAAAATGATAGTTTTCATAAGTACCTTCCAGCAATACTGTCAATTCATAATCATGGGACGCAACCATCACAAGACAATTCTGTCTCTGCATATAATCCAGAATCGCTTTGGATGCTGCAATTCGCTCTTTCGTGTTAGTTCCTTTCAGGATCTCATCAATAATGCAGATCGTCAGCTTCTCTTCTGAAAAGCGCTCCAGCATTCTTCTTAGATATTTCATTTCTTTCAGAAAATAACTCTCCCCCTTCATGATGTCGTCCCTCACTGCCATGGAAGTCATAATCTGTCCCGGATGCATCTGAAACCGCTTTGCCGTGCAGGTACAGATTGTCTGGGCAAGAATGAGATTGATCGCCACTGCCTTGATCCATGTCGATTTTCCGGATGCATTGCTGCCTGTGATAATACAGTTTCGACTCCAGTCCATGGAATTACTCACCGGTTCTTCGATCAGAGGATGATACATCTCTTCCATGTGTACAGATCTTTCAGAATGAAACTCCGGCTCGGTATAAAACGGAAGACTTTTCCGAAAAGATGCAATACTGATTGCCGCATCCAGGCGCCCGATCTCTTCAAACAGCTGCAGATAACTCTCTCGTTTGTTCTCCAGCCATTTCACACTCTTTTCATAGGATATGAGCTGCCAGAGTGTAATCCCGAACAGGTAATCCAGAAACACCCCCTGATCGCTGGAATAGCTGTTTCGCCTCATAGCAGACATCTTTCCAATCAGCTTATCCAGTTTTCCCAGTTCTTTTAACTTCTCTTCCAGTTCTTTCTGTACAGGGCCGGCACATTTTTCTTTTGTAAGCCGCTTTCCGGTATCAATCACAAGTACGATCAATTCCATCATGCTCATCTGCTGCTCATATTTCATCCGCGTCATAATATAAACCGCAATATTGACAATTGCCGTCACGCCTGCCAGCGGCAGGATCTGAACATTCCACAGTCCGCCCACAACACTTCCCAGAAGGAGGATCTGAAGCAGGCGATAAAAGAACACAGAGCCCACGTGACTTGCCTGAAGTGTATCCACGTACTCCGGAAGATAATACAGCCCTTCTCTCTTTCCAAGGGAAATCAGGATTGCTTCTGCTTTTTTACGCGGTTCCGCCTGCTCCTCATAGTACTTCAGCAAGTCTTTCCACTGCGCCTGCCCGTTATCTGTACAGTGTAGCATGTTGTAAAGTACAGCCTCTCCTGCTGCACTGTCACACTGATCAATCCGCTGAAATACCTGATCCATAGAAAGATCCGACCAGGTTACCTGATCCACATCTTCTCTTCCCTGGTGTTTATGGTAGACACTGATCTTCTCGATCGGAAGTACTTCCTCCATATCAGGTATCTCTCCAAACCGCCTCTGAATCTTCATTTTTTGAATCCGTTTCACCTTAATCTGCTGGGAAATCTGGATAAACAGCACTACAACCGCCAAAATAATCAACATTGTAATCGCAAGAACGAGATCCTCATTCATTTCTCTCACCTCATTTGTATTATTGTATTAATACATTATAATTCATTTTTTCTGCTCTGTCAATAATTCTGTAATTTTTCGAAATGGAACCGGATGTTCCGGATATGGGTTTAACTGCTTTTCATACCAGCTGACATCCCGCCATTTGCCGTTTTTATAGCCTGTATTTTTCAAAACTCCCATCAGGGTAAATCCCATCGCTTCATGCAGCTTTTCACTTTTTTCATTGGGACGGGTGATCAAACTGTATGCATTGCAGATTCCCTGCTCTGTAAGAATCCGAAGCAACTCTTCATACAATCTTCTCCCGATCCCTCTGGAAACAACATCCGGATGCAGATACACGGTCAGTTCCACATTCCACTGATATGCAGCCCGTTCCAAATGGCGGTGCGCATAGGCATATCCAAGAATATTTCCCGCTTCTTCATAAATGAGATATGGGTATTCTTCCAGGACAGTTCGAATCCTCTTCCGGAATTCAGCCTCTGTCGGTAATTCATACTCAAATGTGATTTCTGTATCAATATAATATGCATAAATCGCAAGCAATGCCTGTGCATCCTCTTCTGTTGCAAAACGTATCATCTTATGTACCTTCTTTCTACTATTTATTACCGTCTAAAGCAGTCAAAAACTTTGTTCATTATAGCACAGATATGGAATGCTTTCCAACGTCTCTTTTTCTTCCTCCCAAGCAGAATCTATGCTATACTGTACTTGAAATCTTTTTTGATTTTCTGAAGATTTTAAATGAAAGAAGAGGAATCTAATATTATGAAAGCAATAATACTTGACGTAGACGGAACACTCTGGGACACAACCGGTGTTGTAGCCGAAGCATGGATGCAGGCTGCCAGTGAGCTGATGATCCCTCCGGATACTCCCATTACCGCGGACCGTCTGAAACAGGAATTCGGAAAGCCGATGGATGAGATCGCCGCAAACCTCTTTCCGACTCTGTCAGAATCTCAGCGCGCTCTTGTGATGGAGTCCTGCTGTGAATACGAAGAATTTTATCTGGAAAATGCCAGAGAGCATCTTCTGTTCGACGGCGTGAAAGAGACCATCTTAACACTGTCGCAGAATTATGCTGTCTGCATTGTCTCCAACTGTCAGAAAGGATATATTGAACTCTTTCTGAAAAAGACCGGACTGGAGAACGCCATCACCGACTTCGAATGTTTCGGAAATACCGGACTTTCCAAAGGCGAAAACATTCGTCTTCTGATGGAACGCGCTCAGATCACAGATGCTGTTTATGTGGGGGATACGAAGGGGGATGCCGATGCCTGCACCTTTGCCGGAATTCCGTTTATTTTTGCAGAATACGGATTCGGTTCTCCCACTCATTATGCTCACAAAATCACGCGTTTTCCAGAATTACTGGAATATCCCTTTTAAAAAAGTATCGGAGCACTGTCCGCTCCGATACTTTTCTTCTAGTCCTGATAATCCAGACATGCACGCTCTGTCACAAACGGACGCACATATGTATCCGCTACTTTGACATGCTCCGGATGTGCAGAATACGCTTTGATATCTTCCGCTTTTTCAAACGTTGTCACAAGCGCCATATCATGAGTACTTGACGCAAATGGTTCACTTACAAACGATACACTTAAAAGTCCCGGTACCTTTCCAATCAGACTGCTCAGATTCGCTTCCATATCTTTTTTGAGGTCTGCTTTTCTCTCCTCTTCGATTTCCGGTTTGAACTTCCACATTACAATATGATGTACCATACTGTCGCCTCCTTTCCCTTTTGGGCAATTCTCTTACATCGTAAAGCTGACCAGATTCATATCCTCGTCATACGCAAGACTGTAATTAACATTGCCTTCTTCATATTTTACCAAAATAATGACTCCGCCGTACTTTTTGTTATCTTTTATCTGCCCTAAATACGTACATTTTCCAAACTCTTTGAATTCTCCCTGTTTCTCCAGGATTTTCAAATAGGAATCGTACGATTCTTCTGTCAGACTGCTCTGCAGATCCTTGGCAAACCTGCTTTTCCAGCTCTCATAATCTTCGGACTGCGCGATCTCAATATCTTCCATTGCCTGCTCTCTTACTGTCTCCTTGTCAAACCCTTCCGGCAGTTCTTTCAGGATCTCTCCTTGTTCATTTCCTCCGCTTCCCAGAGAGCTACATCCCATCAGACTTCCTACTGCCATCACGAAAACGCCGAATCCCACTGCCAGTTTTTTCATATTCTTTTTCATTGTCTTGTTCCCCTTTCTTCTTTCCACTTTCGTTTTGTAAAAATCAAAGCTATCATCGCAGCCACGACCCCAAAAATCAGAACACCCCAGATCAGGATTATATTCTGAAATGCAATTGAAAAGTCGTATAATCCATGCAGAACTACTGCGATCAGCCAATAAAACAATTTTTTGTGTCTCCGGATTCCTTCCATGATGACCAGTGTCAACAAAATGTGAAAGGCCATCGCACAAAAACGCTCTGCTCCGGAAAGCAACACTGCCACACTTATGCTGCTATCTTCATTCAGAACATTCGGCAAGACTCCAATCACACCGATCCACACCGCTTCGATCCCGCCGTGCCCAAGTCCAAATGCCACTGCATCCATCCAGCTGGTTTTTCCTTTCCTCAAGACACCAAGTCCCACAACTCTTCCTGTCTCCTCAAACACACCTGCAGAGAATGCCGCAATCGCCATATATATATAATAATGACTGTATGGCAGTATCATAAACCACTCCCAGTTTGTCTTCAGATAACCAAGAAGTGGGATCCGCAGAATCATCTGCGTCACCACAAAAGACAGAATTCCTGTAAGAAACGTAAGAAAATATCCCTTTCCTTTCACCGCAAAATAAATTCCTCCCAAAACCGGTATCCCGATACAAATCAATAAACTGATCACTTCAAACAGCAAATTCATGAGTCCTCCTTTCCCGGCAGCATCACGCTGACCCGATATTCTTCTCCCACAATTTCACACTGCATTGTTCCCTGATACGCTTCTACTGTCCGTCTCACATTTTCCAGTCCCACCCCCATATGTCCTTCCTTTTTCATTCCGGGTCTGCTTGCATTTACAATACTGATCACCCTGAAATGATGCACCTCCTGGATTTTCAGATTCAGATAGGCTCCCTCTCCAAAATCCTCCGCCGCTTCCAATGCATTATCCAGCAAATTGGCGAAAATCGTCGTAATATCAATATCCCGCAGATCCGAAAAATCAACATCTCCGATTTCCACCGATATCGCGACTGCAGGATGCCGCGCCAATGAGAGCTTATCATTACAGATAATATTCAGCATCCGATTAGAACTGTAATATTTCTCACCCAACAGATTCAACATATGATACAGATCCTTCACATACGCTCCGCCCTGCTCCTGCCCATCTTTTGCCTGATATAAATGTTCTACAGCCTGAAGGTGATTCTTCATATCATGTATGATCTTTCTGGACTCTCTGTATTTTTGCTCCAATTCCGCATAATATCTGTACTGCAGCTCATTCTGCATCTGAAACTCTGCAAGCTGCCCCTCCAGCTTATGGGAACGGAACCAATATCCAAACAGGTACAAAAAACAAAAATTCAAAAGCACCAGCGCTGCCAGATTGACGACCATCAGACGAACTCCATACAGATCCATATAGATACGTCCCATTTCTATCAGTGAATAGAGAAACAGTACGCTAAAAAGCGGAAGTAATAAAAGGAGCAGTATCTGCAAGTTTCCCATTTCTGTTTCCTGCTGTCTCTTTCTCCACATAACAGCAGCCGATGTCACAGGAATCATGAAAAACATTTTGAAGAGCATGGTAACATTCCCGTACCACACAAGATTCTCAAACGCCCCCTGTGCAAGCAGGTAATTCCCCAGAAAAATACCAACTTCTATGGAAAGAATCAAAAGTATGTTTACAAAAAGATCCAGAAGCAGACTTCCGATTTTTCTGTGAAACAATAAAATTCCAAGAAGCAGCACCCCTGTCAGCTGGATCTGTACACCGATTCACAGATTCCCGGTCAGCCCTGTCAGAAATGCCGCACCGTAAACACTTGCGCCAAGCACAGTAAATCCAAAGAAATACCAGATTTTTTTCCGGTGGATCGTCTGTGCATTGGCACTCATAAACAGATACTGACAGACACACATGACCACCTGTTCCAAAACAGAACAGACCAGATTCATCCCCATCTCAAGTGCCATACGCATTCTCCTTTCACACCTGCTGCGCCAGCCATCGCGTCAGCAACGCCCGAAAATCTGCCGCTTTCTTTTGAGAAAGGGGAACGATCTCTCCTGTCGTCATGAGCAGATCACAGCCCTTTATATCTTTGATATGACGCAGATTTACTACAAAGCTTTTATGAGGAACTGCAAATCCCATGTTTTGGAAAGACTCTGCCATTTTACTGATACTTCCTCTCATCCATGCTTCTCCATTCTGCGTCACAATCCGGATTTTTCGGTCTCTATATTCAAAATAGCAAATGTCCTGCATATAAAATTCCTGATACCCTGCGTCTGTATGAAGACGGATCCTGGGACCTCTTTGCTCCTCCTGTTCATAGTCAAAAGCTTCCTGAAGGATTTCCAGAATTTTTTCTTTTTCCACTGGTTTGACCAGATATCCGAACGCATGGACACCAAACGCATACTCCCGAAAATCTTCATAAGCTGTCACATAAATGATCTTTGCCTTTTTATCCCGAACTCTGATTTTTCTGGCAGTATCAATCCCCGAAATTCCTTTCATGTCAATGTCCAGAAAGATCACATCATAAAGAACATCCGATTCCAGGAGTGTCTCTCCGCTTTCAAAATAAGAGATGCAAAAAACCGATTCCAGCTCTTTGAAATATGCCTCCATCTGTTTTCTCACTGCCGGCTCATCATCACATATCGCAATTTTTTTCATTTTCTTTTCATTCCTTTGCCCATCATTTTTCTGGCGTAGTTTTAGTATAAAACAGCCTTTCTCCTTCTACAAGAACTTTTGTCTGAAGTACAGAATTTGTGTCTGAAAGAGTGTTACTATGGGAACAGTAACCAAAAAAATGTTATTATAGAGAAAAAGACCTGATCTCCCAGGTCTTTTTCTCTATAACTCAGGCAAAAGTTTCTCTAACAACCTGATGGAATGTTCGATTGCTTTCTTCTCAAATGCCGGATAATCCATAGATGCACTGTTGTCTGCTTTATCGGAAATTGCACGCACGATCACGCATGGAATCTGATTCAGATATGCCCCATGTGCAATCGCTGCACCTTCCATCTCCGCACATTTTGCTCCGAAAAGTGTTACGATTCGTTCTTTTACTTCCTGTGAGGAAATAAACTGGTCTCCACTGGCGATCCGTCCGGTAAATGTATGGATATCCGGATTGGCCTCCTGGTTCGCACGCACAGCCTTTTCGACCAACTGTGCATCTGCGGGGAATGCAAATGTATCCATACGCGGAACCTGTCCGATCGGATCCCCGAAAATACTCGTATCCATATCATGCTGCACCGCATCCGTAGAGATCACCATATCTCCGATATCGATTGCTGCATCCAGAGAACCGGCAATCCCGGTATTGATCACAAGATCTACATCAAAATGATCCGCTAAAATCTGCGTGCAGATTGCTGCATTGACCTTTCCGATTCCGCTTCGCACGACAACTGCTTCTTTCCCATATAAAATTCCTCTATGAAATACCATGGAGGCAATTTCCTTCTCCTCCTGAATCTTCATGGCATGTCTCAATGCCTGTACCTCTTCTTCCATTGCTCCGATAATTCCTATCATCTTTTTTCTCCTTTTTAATCACCAATCACCTGTTCAGGTTACTGTTCATTATACACGAGATTGATTTCTTTTGAAATAGCTTTTCTTAAAAGTCATTCTATGGTACACTATCATGCGGAAAATTTTTTAGGAATGGAGTTATGCTATGAATACGAATGAATTTATTCAAAAACCGGTCCGTCAGTTATTCTTTCATTATCTGATACCGGCTATCTGCGGAACGATGGTCACATCCATCTATGTGCTTGCAGATACAATCTTCATCGGGAAGCGGCTTGGTGCCACAGCACTTGCCGCCTTAAATATCTCCCTGCCGATCTACAATATCTTTTTCGGACTGGGACTTTTATCCGGTGTCGGCGGCTCTGTACTGATGTCCATCTGCCGTGGAAAATCACAAAAAGAAGAAGGAAACACCTATTTCACAACTGCCCTGCTGCTGAATTTTGCACTTCTTCTCATCTCCATGACAGTCTGCGTTCTGTTTATGGAAGACATCGCATGGCTGCTTGGCGGCACAGAAGAAACCATGCCTTACATCATGGACTATCTTCCTTATATTATCTGGGGAATGGGAACTTATTTCTTTTCTTCTTTTCTTCAGACTTTCATCCGCAATGACGGTGCACCAAAACTTGCCATGAACGGAGTCATTGCCGGCGGAGTGACCAACATTGTACTGGACTATATTTTTATCTATCCGCTTGGCATGGAAATGGCAGGAGCCGCCACTGCGACTGCAACTGCTCCTGTGATCAGTATGCTCATCATGTCTGTCCATTTTATAAAGAAAAACAACCGGTTTCATATTACAAAAATACGGCTGTCATTAAAACGCGCCGCTGATATTTGTTTCCTGGGAGTTTCCTCTCTTGTACTGGAGCTTTCCTCTGGAATCGTTATTATCGTATTCAATTTCCTGATCCTTAAGTTGAACGGAAATACAGGTGTTGCCGCTTACGGAATCCTTGCAAATATCGCCCTTGTCCTCACTTCTGTTTTTACAGGGATCGCGCAGGGCATACAGCCTATCGTCAGCAGACATGCCGATGCAAAAGGAAAGCATGTACAAAACAGTATACGAAAATATGCGCTGATCACAAGCCTTCTCCTTTCGCTTGTTTCCTACATAACGATCAGTCTTTTTTCTGTTCCTATCGCCGAAGCATTCAACAAGGCGGATGATCCTCTGTTGACAACTATCGCTTCCGGAGGCATGAGAATTTATTTTATCAACTTATTTTTTGCCGGAGTGAACATTATAGCATCTGCATTTTTATGTTCATGCGACAAACCAAAACTTGCATTTGTCATCTCTGTTTTAAGAGGCTTTATACTGATCATTCCTGCCGCATGGATTTTGTCGTCATTATTTGGATTGACAGGGATCTGGCTTACCGTTCCTGTCACCGAAGCGATTGTATGCCTGTTTTCATTCCTGTTTCTTTTTCGCGGCACACACACTCAAATAGTACAGTCAACATAAAACGCCCACTCTTTCAGGCGTATCAAAAAGTATCGGGATACAAAATTCATCTTCTGTATCCCGATACTTTCGTTTTTACTTACATTCCGCTGTACGCAGTATTTTATTTGCATTTTCAATCCGCTCTTTTGTCGGAGGATCAATCCCCTCCAACGGATACTCATATCCGAGTTCTTTCCATTTATATGCTCCGAGCGTATGATACGGAAGGACTTCGACTTTTTCCACATTACTTAGTCCGTCAATGAATTCACGGAGTTTTCCAAGCGCTCCGTCATCGTCGCTCCTCTGCGGAACAAGGACATGACGAATCCAGACAGGTTTTTTAATCTCATCCAAATATTTAGCGAAATCAAGAATATTTTCATTCGTACATCCTGTTAATATCTTATGCTGCTCATCATCGATATGTTTTATATCGAGCATCACAAGATCTGTATATTTCATCAGTTCCTGTACTTTCCCGAAAAACGGTTCTTCTCTCGTAAACGGATTTCCACTTGTATCAAGCGTTGTATGGACTCCGGCTTCCTTCGCTTTGCGGAACAATTCAATCAAGAAGTCAATCTGAAGAAGAGGCTCTCCTCCGCTTACCGTGATCCCGCCTTTATCTCCCCAGTAAGTGCGATAGCGCAGAGCTGTTTTCAGAAGCTCATCTGCCGTATACAGCGTTCCTTTCTTAAGATTCCATGTATCCGGGTTATGACAGAACTGACAGCGCATAGCGCATCCTGTCAAAAAGATCACGTATCGTACTCCCGGTCCGTCTACTGATCCAAAACTTTCAAGTGAATGAACGTATCCTTTTATTTCGTTTGCCTGTTCCATTCCGGCGTCTCCTTTTCATTTTATAAAGATTTATAAAGAAACCGGTTCTTCTGCCAAAGATCATATCTCAAGCAAAAGAACCGGACTTTCTTCATCTTATAGTCACATTTTTCTTTCTAAAGAAATCTGCAGACCTTTATTTATTGTAACAGTTCAGCCATACAGTGCAGTTTTACGAATGGCGCGGACTGAACTGTTACTATTTATTACATAGACTCGTGGCAAGTTCTTGCGATTACGTCTAACTGCTGCTCTCTTGTCAGGTCGATAAACTTAACGGCATATCCTGATACACGGATTGTAAAGTTTGCATATTCCGGTTTTTCCGGGTGCTCCATAGCGTCGATCAGTTTATCTGTACCGAATACGTTTACGTTCAGGTGGTGTGCTCCCTGATGGAAGTATCCGTCCATTACGCGGGCAAGATTTACTTTACGCTCGTCATCATCATGTCCGAGTGCATTCGGGCTGATCGTCTGTGTATTAGAGATTCCGTCAAGAGCCAGCTCGTACGGAAGTTTTGCTACAGAGTTCAGGGAAGCAAGAAGACCGTTCTTCTCTGCGCCGTAAGACGGGTTTGCTCCCGGTGACAGCGGCTCGCCTGCTTTTCTTCCATCCGGAAGAGTTCCTGTTGCTTTTCCGTAAACTACGTTTGATGTAATTGTCAGGATCGATGTTGTAGGCTCAGAATCTCTGTATGTGTGGCATTTGTTCAGTTTGTGCATGAATGTTTTCAGAAGCCAGATAGCCATGTCATCTGCACGATCATCCCACAGGCTCTGAACGTCTGATGCTTTGGAGTACGCGGAAGAGCTGAGTTTTTTTCCATTCTCATCGCGATAGGAAGTTAAGCTTAAATCGCCAAGATAGTCCCTGAGCACTGTTGTAGCGTTCAGGCTGTTACTGTAGCTTGCATCATGCAGGAGAGAAAGTCCCCGATGGACATCCTGTTCTGTGCCAATACCGTACAGGTAGCACTCGCCCAGCTTGTAGGCAGCGTATCCTCTTCCATTCTTACGTCCAGCTGCCAGATAGACCTGGAAATCCTGCTCAGGGCTTTGCCCTATTTTTTGATAGTCCATTTCCAGCAGGTCGCGGGCTTCCAGTACGGTGTACCCAGCGTAGGCCTTATTCTGTTGCACCAGCTTCAGAGCAAGCTCCGCAGCCAATGTCGGATTGGCAGGAACGGGGAATCCACCCAGTGCGCTGTTGAGAATCTTCCTCTCAAAAATCTCCGAATATTTGAACATTCTGGAGGATGCCATCGCCATGCGGTAGTACTTTTCCGATTCCCGTGTCTGGCCGAGACAGGCATAGCACTCGCCCAGTGCCAAATATGCTTCTGCTCCGGCACAAAACGCTTCGGTCTCCTCTTCCGTTTCTGCGTGGTTGCTTCCCATGCTGGTCTGTCGGGTCATGTACTTTTCAAGATCCTGCAAAACTGCTAACGCGGCCCGAGGGTCTTGATCGCATCCCCAGCCCGTTTCATAATAACGAGCCAGACGAACACCAATCCGAAGCCAATCCTTTACATCTATGGCAGTACCGGGGTTAATATCAAACTTGCCCTCTTTCCACTTCTCTGTGTATTTGTTAAAGAATTTTCTGGCACAGGCAAAGTCATAGTCAGGGTTATCGTTTCCGCCCTTACAGGTATAAAGATCAAAGTTGTTTTTGGGAAGATTGCTTTCGGAGACAGGCGTTCCACGGCAGGGCCCCAGTTTTCTGATTTCCGGCGTGTAAATAGGGAAACCATCAAAATGAAGTTCTGCCGAGCTTGCACTGGGGGCTGCATTCTTCTGTACGGAGGCCGGTGCGGATTTTGATGCGGCAGCAGACGAAGCGGAAGCGCTTTTTGCCGTCGATTGACTTGATGCTTGCCTTTCTGCCTTATTTGCTTTTTTCTTTTTGAAGTGACGCCAGATAAAGAAAATGATGATGAGAAGAATAATAAGTTCCATACGATCTCTCCTTTGATTGTTGAATTGTTGATCTTTTCGCAAAAGCGTACTCAATCAAAAATTGCATCCTTGGATAGTCCTATATGATTTTCGTTTTAGCATCAAGTTTTTCTACCGTCAAGCAAGTGAAAATTAACAATTAAATGTTAAAGTTTACTTACTTGCCTTGGTGTTGCTTTTATGTTTAGATTATCCTGTAACCAAAATCGCACATAGGCCAGTAATCATGAACCATGCGGGGAGTGCCATATGAAACGATTCCGACAACTTGATTTCACACAGAGGGTCGGAAACCGGGAACTGCGGTGGTTTCTGTTTCCGTTCTTCCTTTCCGCGGGATTCCAATGTATCTACGCTATGGTGAATACGGCGGTCATCAGCAGATATCTGAGCCAGGACGCGGTGGCAGTGACCGGCTCATGCTCCGGGTGTGTGTCGGTCATCAATTCCATGTTTGCGGCCGTTGTCAGCGGGTTTGGCGTCCGCCTTGCCCGCTGCATCGGCTCCGGCGATCCGGAAGAAATCAGACAGGGATTCTGGGGCGCGGTATATCTGACGTCAGCCATGGGAGCCCTTTGTTTGTCGTTTCCTCTGTTTGCCGAAAGCATCCTGCGGCAGGCCAATGTTCCGGAAGCCCTGATGCCGGATGCCATAGCCTATTTCCGGGTCATCCTTTTCGGTGCGGGGCTCCTTTATCTGAAGCTGATCCTGATCAGCACCATTCAGGGAATGGGAAACAGCGCTATCCCTGCCATGTTGTCCATGGCGGGTGTTGTGGTGCAGACTTTTCTGGTTGTTTTTCTGGTTGCCGGCCTGCGTATGGGAATTACCGCCCCGGCGCTTGCCATGCTGATCAACAATCTGTGGCAGGTCCTGGTCCTTGCATGGTTTTTGGGAAAGCTATCCGGCGGCCGGCTTTCCTTTACTTCCCCCTTTTCCATACAAAGGGCGCATTATCTGGATACTCTGGCCAACGGCTGCTCCAAGGGACTTCTGTTTTTATTCCTGTCTGTCGGCTCTTTTTTCATGCAGCGGATGGAAAACAGCCTGCTGACCGATCTGTTGGCCGGAGACGCCTATTCCGACCAGTATACCTCTCTGTTCACAGAACTGCTCAGTGTTTACGGGACGGCGGCAGTTGTGATCGTTGGGCAAAGGGCGGGCCTCGGCAACTACCGTATGATCCATGATTATGTTTGCAAACTCTACCGCCGTTCCCTGCCTGTTTGTCTGCTGATTATCGCCCTGTCCCTTGCGTTTGCACCTGCTCTGATCCGCGGACTGGCAGGTGACGGAGCATCTCACGAAGCCGTTCAGGCAGGCATCTTTCAGATGCGGATCATCGTTGTGTCCTATCCCTTTCTCACCGCACTGGTCATTCTGCGATATGCGCTGCAATCCATGGGAGATTACCGCGCCATGCCTCTCTTCGGCTTGATCGAAATGACGATCAACATTGCTATGGCTTCGCTGATCCCCCGGCTGGGCTATCTGGCTGTCTGCCTGGGGCTTGCACTCAGCAGGATCGGAGCGGGTTTTGCTGCCGTTCTCCGCTATCGGCGCTTCATGCGGCATAGGCGGCAAAATACGCCTGACGCTTGTATCACAAACCCATGAATCAAAGGAACGATACCAATGGATGAACTGAAAAGAATTCTGGATGACACCCTTTTGAAATCCCTTGATGTCAGGCCTGAAGTGCAATGGCTGCAGAAACAGCATCTCCTTTTTATGAAAAAGAACGGCCTGACCGCAAAAAGGGATGCCGATACGTTTCTGTATGAGAAAATGTACGCTGCCCTGCCGGAGCAGGATTCGCAGATCACAAAGGTCCGATTCTGGCGAACCGGGCATCATGTCCCATCTGACAGGACGCAGCTTCTGATGTTCGGAAAAGCACTGGGACTGAACGGCGACGATCAGCAGTATCTGCTGCAGGTCTATGCCGACCGGAGTGATCTCGTCTTTGACGCATCCTCCGCCGGCAGCGCGCTCTACCAGGAGCGGTGCCGCATTATGGACACGATGATCGGGGAATATCTGAGCAAGCTTCATCCGATGGAACGGAGAAAATATGGAATTTCCTCAGAAGATCCGCTCCCCAGCCTGCGGCATATCTACTTCAGCCAGGCCTGTGAATACACCTTCCGGTCCGCCGAAGCCGACACCCGGCAGATCAGCCGTATGACCAGTATCTCCTACGGCTCTGAATTCTTGAAGAATACAAAGCTTTTGGGGGAGATCCCGCGGAAAACCATGATCCGGCATATCCTGATCATGTGCATTCCCTTTGTCAATGAATGTGTGATCAATACGTATTTATCCGCTTTTGGATACTGCCCGCTGCATGTGGAACATACGCTGACCGGCGGGGAGCGTTTCGACGCCATGCTGCTGCAGATCCTTGCTCTGTACAGGGCCCGCTGTCTTCATAAAAGTCCGGAAGAATGCCGGAGATGGCTTCAAGAGGCCTTCCGTTTTACCGATCAGTATCTGCGTGCTCAGGGGCAAAACAGGCTTCGTCCATTCTTTTTTAAAACGCTGGAAAAGAAAGAGACCTGAATCATGAAAGACTTTAACTATCAGGAGCAGCTTTTGCTTTGGAAAAAGAACCAGCTTCTGCTGCAGAAAAAATACGCAGACACCCCGCCCGGATTTTTCTCTGCGGAAGCGGAAAAAACTGCCTGGGCGGCCTGGGAAGAAGAATACACACGCTTTCAGGAACACATGCACTTCAAAGTCAACGATACCGCTCTGCCTTCCGTTTTCTCCCCTTTGATCGGGCGGGAAGAAGAGCTAACCGCTGTCCGAGACACGCTTGCCTCTTTCCACACAGTCTTCCTGTACGGCATCGGCGGCATCGGAAAAACTGCCATTGCGCTTACATATATCGCCAGACATCGCCCTGCGTATGATCATGTCCTTTACATCGTAACCGGCAAGGGGATCCTCCAGGCTGTCTGTGATGATACTTCCGTTCCCATTTCCGGACTGCTGTATGACCGGAAACGATATCCTGCGCTGCGGCAGTATTATCGGGAAAAGCTCAGCGCTCTGCAAAAGATCAGTGAAGAGAAAAAAATCCTGATCGTGATCGATAATCTGAATACGCCTGCGGATAAGGATCTCTGTCAGTTTCTGGAGCTATTCTGCGATAAGATCATCACCACAAGAGTCAACTATGAGATCGTGCCGGAAAAGGAAAAGCTTCTGGTCAACGCCCTGCGCCCGGAATACTGGCCAGAGCTGATCCAAACCTATTCCAGCGGACTGGAACCGGCCAAAACAGAACAGCTTCTGCATTACGGCCGTCAGGTGGAAGGTCACACCTTAAGCATCAAAATGGCATCCGTCCAGGCTTCCTATGGGGAACTGTCCGGGCATCCGGACAACGGATCACATATAACTTCTTTGCTTTCCTCTTTCCGGTACATCTGTCAATCACCCTTTAATAACTGCCATTGGAGCAAGTTCCACCAACGGTTTCACCAAATCCCGCTCATTCGCTATCACTTGCGCAATATCTTTATAAGCTCCCGGCGCTTCATCCAGTTCATCCTGCGAACGGAGTCCGTGAATGATTCCTTGCTGGTTCATTCGCTCTTTCTCTTCATCCAGTGACAAACGGCGACAGGCATCTTTTCTTCCCATCAATCGGCCGGCACCATGCGAACAGCTTTTGAAGCTCTCCGGATTACCCAGTCCTTCAACGATATAGGATTTAGTACCCATAGATCCGGGAATAATACCAATCTCACCTTTATAGGCACGCGTAGCTCCTTTTCGGTGCACAATCACATCCTGATCGAAATGGTTCTCCCAGGCTGCATAGTTGTGGGCAATATTAATCATAGGCTCAAAGTCCGTTTCAGGTTTCACAGCCTGGATGGCTTCACAAATACGGGTCATCATCAACTGACGGTTAGCAAAGGCAAAGGCCACACAGTAGTTCATTTCACGGAAATAATCCTTTGCCATCTGCGTCTCCATTGGCAGATAAGCCAGTCCCGATACCATTTCAGAATACCATTTCTCATTCCAATATTGCGCAATCTTATTATAGTGATTGGCAACCTTCAAACCAATGTTACGGCTTCCGGAGTGAATCATCACCCACACATCAGACGTTTCGGTATCTTTCTGAATCTCAATAAAGTGGTTTCCTCCTCCCAAGGTTCCTATCTGCTTCAAACAAGCCTCGTACTGATTCTTCAATATAGGCATCTCCTCAAGGTCGAATCCTTGTGGAAGTAACTCCTGATCTTGCTTTTTAGTATGGTGGTCGAATCCCAAGGGAATGGTCGCACGAATCTTCGACATGATGGAAGTCAAATCCGTATAACTAAAATCTTCCGCTTTTCGATTGGTCTTAATCGCACACATTCCACAACCGATATCCACTCCCACAGCATTGGGAACAATCACACCCTTCGTAGCCAACACACCGCCAATTGGCATTCCTTTTCCCGCATGGGCATCAGGCATGATGGCGATATGTTTAAACGCAAAAGGAAGTGAAGTTAAATCCATAATCTGCGACATACAAGAGTCTTCTACTTCATTCAACCAAAGCTTAGCGGGCAAACGTGTTCCCATAATTACTTTTTCCATACTTCTTTTCTTTTATCCATTCATATAAATCTCGTTATCGGGAGCAAAGTAAGATGGGAAGTACGAAATCTATTTGCGCAATGGATATTATTTTCTATTTTTGTAGAAATATATGCAAAAAAGTCGTGTCTCCGCAATGATTGTATCATCAAAAAGTCCGGATATGGCGCCTTGATATCTATAACACTATATATAATAGAACCTAATGAAGAAGATATTGATTATCGGCGCCAATGGATTCACCGGACGCCAAATATTGAATGATTTATCTGTTCATACACAATATAAGGTAACGGGGTGCTCTCTGCATCCGGATATTCTTCCGAATGATGCAGGGAAATATCGTTTCATTGAAACAGATATACGGAATGAAGCGGACATTAAGCGTCTTTTTGAGGAGGTCCAGCCTGATGTGGTCATTAATTGTTCCGCCCTGTCCGTACCGGATTATTGCGAGACGCATCATGAAGAGGCTTATCTTACCAATGTGACCGCAGTGAGCCAACTGGCTGTTTTTTGCGAAGAATATAAAAGCCGGTTCATTCATCTATCGACGGATTTTGTTTTCGATGGAAAGATGTTTGTTTTCGATGAAAAGATAAATGAAGATGCCGGACTGTTGTACACAGAAGAAGACATCCCCGCTCCCGTCAACTATTACGGATATACCAAGTGGAAAGGAGAAGAGAAAGTGGCTGAAATCTGTAGTAACTATGCCATTGCCCGCGTAGAGATTGTCTACGGAAAAGCACTACCAGGACAGCATGGAAACGGCCCAGTGGGCCATGGAAGAGCTGGAGAGTGCGAGCGCTTCGGGCTTGATGACGGACCTATATTATTATGACGGTACCACGGCCACGCTGGTGGCGGAACATGTTTCCACGGACACCTGGATGGGCGCGTTCGCTTTGATGTCCCGTGAAGAAAACAGCCGCACCGATGAACCCAGAGGGTTTGTCACCCAGTGGGACCTGTCCTCTGCCGGGAAGATCCCCCTGTCGGACGTACTCACAGCCTATGAAGAAGAGTCGTACTATGAAATCTCTCAGGTGGTGCAGGACAAACTGAAAGAAAACACGGACAGCGGCCTGATGGGCATTGTGGTGCAGGGCACGTGCACCTTTGGTACGGAAGGGATGGTCCCCGTGGCCTTTTCTGGGGACGGCTCGCTCGCGTATGTGCTGGAGAACACGGAAAACGGTTCCTCCCTGTGCCGTTAC
>ENA-ORSR01001263-ORSR01001263.1-human-gut-metagenome-genome-assembly--contig:-NODE-1263-length-18299-cov-9.875850_pt1 | contig 18299 bp, 21 predicted proteins | sample MGYA00241901_ERZ509166 | MGnify/ENA primary metagenome ERZ509166 (study PRJEB26280, sample SAMEA2338860) | human gut metagenome | biome: human gut; feature: human-associated habitat; material: faeces... | reverse complement strand
ATGAAGCCGAGCCGGACCGCAGGTATCCGGTGCTGTATATGTTCGACGGCCAGAATGTGTTCTTTGATGCGGATGCCACCTACGGCAAGAGCTGGGGCGTGGCGGATTATCTGGACTACACCGATACCCCGCTCATCGTGGCGGCAGTGGAGTGCAATGCAGGCCCCAACAACGAGCGCCTTGTGGAGTATTCGCCCTACCGTTTCGATGACCCGACCTATGGCCACTTTGACGGCAAGGGGCAGGCGACCATGAGCTGGTTCATCCACCGGTTCAAGCCTTTCATTGACCACAATTTCCGCACCCTGCCGGACCGGGAGCACACGTTCATCGGCGGCAGCTCCATGGGCGGCCTGATGAGCCTGTATGCTCTGCTGCAGTATAACGATACCTTCAGCCGCGCGGCAGCCCTGTCGCCGTCGATCTGGGTGTCTCCTGAAAAGCTCGGCGGTCTGGTGGGCCGCGCAAAGCTGGAGCCCGGCACGGTGCTCTACATGGACTACGGCTCCCGGGAAATGGGCAGCCACGAGGGAATGCGCAGGGAATTTGCCGAGATGTGCAGCAAGATCATGGTCCGGGGCATCCACCTGACCAGCCGCCTGGTGCCCGGCGGCACCCACAGCGAAGCCAGCTGGGAAAAGCAGCTGCCGTTCGTGTTCCATACTTTGATGTACGAGTTGGACTGAATTAAGCCGCTTGGCTCCCCTGTCAGGGAAGCTGGCGCGGAGCGCCTGAGAGGTTTTTTATAGAGGAGGGAACTATATGGAAACACAATACTTCAAGGATTACAGCCCCGCACTGGGCCGGGAGATGGAATGCAAGGTCTACGGCCACGCAGGCCGCCCCATGCTCTTTATCCCCTGTCAGGATGGCCGTTTCTTTGACTTTGAGGACTTCCACATGGCCGGTACGCTGGCACCGTGGATCGAATCCGGGCAGATCATGGTCATCTCCATCGACACCATCGATCAGGAGACCTGGTCCGACACCAACGGCGACCCCTATTGGCGCATCCGCCGCTACGAGCAGTGGCTCCGCTACATCGTGGAGGAAGTCGTGCCCAAGATCCAGTATATCGCCAAGGAGCGAAACGGCTGGGACGATCTGCCCGGCGTGATCGCGTTCGGCTGCAGCCTGGGTGCCACCCATGCCGTCAACCTGTACCTGCGCCGTCCGGATATCTTCTGCGGCTGTCTGGCGCTCAGCGGCATCTACACCGCCCACTATGGCTTTGGTGATTACATGGACGAGCTGGTGTACATGAACTCCCCGGTGGACTACATGGCCCATTTCCCGGAGGATCACCCCTACATGCAGCTGTACCGCAGCCAGAAAGCGGTGATCTGCTGCGGCCAGGGCGATTGGGAACAGCCGGACACCACCTGGTACCTCAAGCGCATCTTCGAGGCCAAGAATATCCCCATCTGGGTGGATCTGTGGGGCCACGATGTCAAGCACGACTGGGATTGGTGGTATCAGCAGGTCGTGTATTATATGCCTTATATCTTAGGGTGAATAGGCTCGCCCTCTCAGACGCCTTCGGCGTCAGCTCCCCCAAAGGGGGAGCCTTTGGCAAAACCGTGAACTTTGCGGGGACTGCCAAGGCCTCTCCCTTTGGGAGAGGTGGCAGCGCGTCAGCGCTGACGGAGAGGGCGAGGACGCTATAGAGGAAAGAGGAATCAAAAACCATGAGCAACTTTATCTTTATCTCCCCCAATTTCCCCACCAACTACTGGCAGTTCTGCCGGGAGCTGAAAAATAACGGCATGAACGTGCTGGGCATCGGTGACCAGCCCTATGATGAGCTGAAGCCGGAGCTGAAGGACAGCCTGAACGAATACTACAAGGTCGGCAGTCTGGAGAATTATGACGAGGTCTACCGTGCGGTGGCGTTCTTCGCCTTCAAGTATGGCCGCATCGACTGGCTGGAATCCAACAATGAGTACTGGCTGGAGCGGGATGCGGCCCTGCGCACGGACTTCAACATCAAGTCCGGCTTCCAGACCGAGGATATGCCCCGCATCAAGTACAAGAGCAAGATGAAGGAGTATTACCAGAAGGCCGGCATCGCCACCGCCCGTTACCACATGGTGGACGACCTGGAAAGCTGCAGGAAGTTCATCAACGAGGTGGGCTATCCGGTGGTGGTCAAGCCGGACAACGGTGTGGGTGCCTCCGATACCCATAAGCTGTCCAGCGATGAGGAGCTGAAGCGCTTCCTGCTCTACAAGAGCACCTATCACCCCGACCTCTCCTATATCATGGAGGAGTTCGTCCACGCCGAGGTCAACAGCTACGATGCCATCATCGACGGCAGCGGCAACCCCATCTTTGAGGCGGGCAACGTCAGCCCGGTGTCCATCATGGACATCGTCAACGACAACGATAACTCCATCTACTATATCATCAAGGACCTGCCCGAGGATACCCGCGCCGCCGGACGTGCCGCCGTCAAGAGCTTTGGCGTGAAGAGCCGGTTCGTCCACTTTGAGTTCTTCCGCATGACCGAGGATCAGGCCAGCATGGGCAAAAAGGGCCAGCTCGTGGCGCTGGAGGTCAATATGCGCCCCTGCGGCGGCTTTACCCCGGATATGATCAACTTTGCCCGCTCCACCAACGTGTACAAGATCTGGGCGGATATGATCGCCTTCGGCGGCACGGATATGCCGGTGGGCGAGCACTACTACTGCCCCTTTGCGGGCCGCCGCGATGGCAAGAACTTTGTGTACAGCCATGAGCAGATCATGCAGAAGTACCAGAAGAATATGCGGATGGTGGACCGCATCCCCGAGGCTCTGTCCGGTGCCATGGGCAACCAGATGTACGTTGCAACCTTCTCCACCCGCGAAGAGATGGAGCAGTTCTACTCCGATGTGCTGGCCGTGAACGACCCTGCCAACGCCAAGGTGCAGAAGGAGCTGGCCGAGGTGCTGGCACTGGGCGAGCCCACCACCACCGCCCTCACCGAAAAGCCGAACCTCTCCCCCGCCGTGAAGCCCACCACGGCTGTGACCAAGACCCCCACCCGCGCCGTTACAAAGACAGCACGGAAGAGAAAGTGACCAGAAGCTAGAGAACAGCCCCGGGACAAGGAAGAAAACTCCATGTTCCGGGGTTTTATTGTCCCCTGCTTCAGAATGTGATATACTGATTTCATAAGATTCAAAACGCCCCACAAGGTAAGGGAGGTTCTTTGCATGGATGCTAAAACGCTGAAAACGGTTTTTGAAATTGGAGAAACCATTGCTGTGGAATTCAAACGCTGTGGGAACGGAATTGAAAATGATGTTTATGAGACGGTATGTTCTTTTCTGAACCGCTTTGGTGGGGATCTCTTTATGGGGGTGCTGGATGACGGCACAGTCTTGGGAATCCCGGAAAGAGCGGCATCTGATATGGTGAAGAACTTTATCAGTAGTATCAGTAACCCGGCACTTTTGACACCGACCGTTTACCTTGTGCCGGAAATTCTGAAATATAGAGGAAAAACGATTATTCGCGTTCATGTTCCGCCCAGTGCTGAGGTGCATAGCTATAAACGTGTGATCTATGACCGTGTAGATGATGCGGACGTTAAAGTGACGGCAACTGCTCAAATTGCGCAAATGTATATCAGGAAGCAGGAAATCTTCACGGAACGGAAAATTTATCCCTATGTGCAGGCGGAAGATCTGCGTTTGGACCTGCTTCCAAGACTGCGGAGAATGGCAGAGAACAACAGTGGTCAAAATCATCCGTGGAATGGGATGACGGACGAAGAACTATTGAGGAGTGCACATCTTTATGGTAAAGATCGTATGACAGGACAGCAGGGGTTCAATTTGGCCGCAGTAATGTTGCTTGGAAAAGATGATCTCATTATGGATGTTGTGCCTGCTTATGTGACAGATGCACTTTTGAAACGGGAAAATGTAGACCGCTACGATGACAGAGAGATCATAAAAACAAATTTGGTGGAAAGTTATGAACGATTGATGGAATTTGGACGAAAACATCTGCCGGATAAATTCTTTTTAGAAGGAGACCAGCGCAAAAGTCTGCGGAGTATTATAACACGTGAGATGATTGCCAATACCTTGATCCACAGGGAGTTTACCAGCACCTATCAAGCAAAATTCGTGATAGAACGAGAGTGCATGTACGTTGAAAATGCAAATCGTGCAACACAGACAGCGGTGATCACATTGGATAACCTGGAACCAAATCCTAAAAATCCTATTATTGCATCTTTCTTTCGGAATATTGGCTATGCAGATCAATTGGGATCTGGCGTAAGAAATTTGTTTAAATATAGTCGGTACTATTCCGGCAGAGAACCGGAGTTTGTCGAAGGAGATATTTTTCGTATTCTGGTTCCGCTGGGGGGTGAAACAGAAGAAATAGGCTCCACCACCCAATCCACCACCCAATCCACCACCCAATCCGCCACCCAATCCACCACCCAATCGGATCAGTGGGAACAGATCAAAGCTGTCATGGCTGTTATTCGGCAGAATCCGGAATTTTCACAGAGACAAGTTGCAGAGCAGTTAGGATTAAATCCGAATACGGTAAAATATTATTTCCGAAAGCTGCAGGAACAAGGGCAGTTGAAACGGATGGGGAGCTCCCGCAAGGGAAAATGGATTCTGGAAGAATAACTTTGAATTCCCCCGGGACAAGGAAGAAAGCTCCATGTTCCGGGGTTTTATTGTCCCCTGCTTCAGAATGTGATATACTGTTCCCAAAGAAAGAGAACGAGGTATTGCTGTTATGAAAATTCCTGCAAATGGCTTCACCCACGCCGGCAAGTTCCATGCGGACGACGTATTTGCAACGGCGCTGCTGCAGATCATCCGGCCGGACATCAGGATCACCCGCGGCTTTGTGGTGCCGGACGATTTCGACGGCATCGTGTACGATATCGGCTTTGGAATGTTCGATCACCATCAGGAGCCCCGCGAGTACCGCGCTAACGGCATCCCCTATGCGGCCTTCGGCCTGCTGTGGCGGGTGCTGGGCCCAGGACTGGTGGGGGAGCGTCAGGCCCGGCTCATCGATGAAAACTTTATCCAGCCTCTTGACCTGAACGACAACACCGGCGAGCAGAACAGCCTGTGCGATGCCATCGGCTTCTTCAACCCGGTGTGGGACTCCAAGGAGGATCAGGACACCTGCTTCTTCAAGGCGGTGGCTGTGGCAAAGCAGATCCTGGAAAACCAGATCGAGAGCGCGAACGCCGTGAACCGTGCCGACGAAAAGGTCCAGCAGGCCTATAAGAACTCCCGGGACGGCATCGTGATCCTGCCCTGCTACCTGCCCTGGAAGAATGGCCTGTACAAGACCGATGCCCTTTTCGTCATCTACCCCAGCCAGCGCGGCGGGTGGAGCGCCCAGTGTGTGACCGACCACAAGACCAAAAAGCCGAAGCTGCCCTTCCCCCAGAGCTGGGCGGGCCAGCCGCAGGAGGTCATTGAGCAGAAGAGCGGCATCGAGGGCATCAGTTTCTGCCACGCCAGCCGGTTCCTCATCACCGCAAAGGATAAGGAGACGGCGCTGGCCGCCTGCCGTCAGGTGCTGAAAAACAACGGGAGACTGTGATATGAGCGGGGAAGCGGAGAAGACGGAGCGGGCCTATGTCTATATGGTGCGCTGCGCAGGCGGCCAGCTCTACACGGGCTGGACAAATGACCCGGCCAGCCGCCTGCACGCCCACAAGAGCGGGAAGGGAGCCAAGTGCACCCGGGCGCTGGGGGCACAGCGGTTCGCGTATCTGGAACGGTGCACAGACAAATCTGCCGCCCTGCGCCGGGAAGCGGCCCTGAAAAAACTGACCAAGGTGCAGAAGGAAGCCCTGTGCGCCGAATGGGCTGAGAAGAACCTGCCCCGGCTCTCGCTGGCCACCCGGGCCGATGCGGCGGAGATCCTGGACATCTACAACTGGTATGTCCTGCACCACACGGCAACCTTTCAGGTAACGCCCTCTTCCCTGCCGGAGTATGAGGACTGGGTGGACAGCACCCGCGCGCTGATCCCTCTGCTGCTGGCCCGGGATGGGGACGGTAAGCTGCTGGGTTACGCCTGCGCCCACCGCTACCACCCCCGGGAGGCCTACGACTGGGCTGTGGAGAGCACCATCTACTGTGCCCCCGATGCCCGGGGCTTTGGTGTGGGCGATACCCTCTACCGTGCTCTGCTGGATATTCTGGACGGGATGGGTTACTGGAACGTCTACGCCCTTGTGGCTGACCCCAACCCCGCCAGTGAGCGTATCCATGCCCGCCTGGGCTTCACCTGCGTGGGCCGTGAGCCCCACACTGCCTATAAGTTCGGCTGGCTGGGCCTGTCCACCTGGTGGCTGCCCCTGCGCAGAGGCAATGAAAAGCCGGAACCCACCCACCCGCTGACACAGGAACAGGTGGAGGAGATCCTGGGGAAATACCAAGCATAAAGAAAGCGTCCTTCGGGGCGGTCCAATAAAACAGTATAATAATGTTTTCGGGAAGGCGGCATGAGTAATCATGCCGCTTTTCCGTTCATAACGTCATAGAGTAAATTGGCGGGAAGTATGCCTATATAGTTGTAGCTGATCGTCACATCCTGCACTCGGTGTCCGCAGGACTTGTCAGGCGCATGAACATATACGGCGTTTACCATATCGTTCAGAATCGTGGGTGTCAGCTTCTCCAGATACAGGTATTTCTTCGCCTGTCGGATAAACCTATCAGCATTCTCCGCTTGATCTTCTTGATTCTGTATTTCGTTTTCAAGCATTTCAATCTTGGCTCTCAGGTCTGCCTGCTCCTGCTCATAATCATCAGACAACATCTGAAAGCGAGCTTCGGACAGCTTTCCGTTTACCATGTCCTCGTAAATACGCTTGAACAATCTGTCCAGTTCAGCCAGACGGTTTTCGGACTTCTGCAAGGTTCGCTTCTTGGCAGAAAGCTCTTTCTTTACTTCCTCACTTCGTTTTGCGCCCAATGCTCTGCGGAACGCATCCTCATAATCGGCAACACATTGAATGACCAACCTCATGTGTTGGAGTGTTCCTTCTTCCAGTACCACCGCTCGGATGAAGTGGGTGTCACAGACCTCCTTGCCCTTTTTACGGGAAGTGGAGCATACGAAGTGATCTTGTCTGGTTTCAAAACTGTTGCTGGTGCAGTAGTACAGTTTCTCACCGCAATCGGCACAGCGGACGAGACCGGAGAACATACTGGTCTTGCCTGTTCTGGCGGGTCTGCGTTTGTTCTTGCGAAGCTCCTGCACACGGGCAAAGGTATCTTCGTCAATAATGGCTTCATGGGTGTTCTCGAAAATCTTCCATTGATCGGGAGGGTTTTCGAGTTTCTTTTTGCTTCTGTACGACTGTTTGCGTGTTTTGAAGTTGACCATGTGACCAAGGTATTCCATCTTTTCCAGTATGCCGGTGATGGTGCGTGGTGCCCAATCGTAAGGATTATCTGGTGTCTTTGCAGGAGCATTTCGTCCCATCTTCATCCAATGGACGGTGGGGCAATCCACCTTTGCTTCCTTCAGCTTCTTGGCGATCTGAGAAGGGCCGAAGCCCTCCATACACCATGCGAAGATCTGACGGACAACGGCTGCGGCTTCATCGTCCACAATCCAATGTCTCTTAGGATTGTCGGGGTCTTTCATGTAGCCATAGGGCGGGTTGGTGGTCAAATACTCACCGGATTCGCCTTTCTGCTTCATAACCGCTTTGACCTTTTTACTGCTGTCCTTGACATAGAACTCGTTGATGATATTCAAGAACGGAGTAAAATCATTGTCCTGCTGATTGGCGCTGTCCACACCGCTGTTTACGGCGATGAAACGGACATCGTGTTCGGGGAAAAGCATTTCCGTGTAGAGACCGACCTCCAGATAGTTTCTGCCGATACGGCTCATATCCTTGGCGATGATGACACCGACCTTATCGTTCTCGACCAACTCAATCATTCGTTTCCAATCGGGTCTATTGAAGTTGGCGCCGGAGTAACCATCGTCCACGAAAAACTGGATGTTGCGGAAACCTTGTTCTTGTGCGTATTTCTTGAGAATCGCCTTTTGATTGACAATGCTGTTGCTCTCTCCTGTGAGTTCATCATCACGACTCAATCTACAGTAGATAGCAGTTATTTTGTCAGACTGCCTATTCATGTCTTGTTCCTCCTTAATCGGCGGGCAGTCTGCCAATACAGGATTGCTTGTATATATCATATCACACATTCGTGAATAAATCCACCCTTTCGTTAGAATATTTTTTGAGCATTTTTAGTTTTCCTTTGCCATGTGGTCGAGTAATTTACCAGAAAGACTTCGTGTGCCGTCATAGCTGCCGCCAAATCGGTAAGTAGTCTGACCGGAACGGATGGTCACGGTGATCTTAGGCAGCTCTACCGCACAGTAGTTGCGAACAGTAAGATGTCCGTCATCGTTCAGCCAACGATTCTGACTTTCCTCACGGGGCGTATGCTCCATTTTGAAATAAGGGTCGGGGTCGGAGAAGTGTGGACAAAGCAAATCATCCTTTGGCGCAGGTAAGGATTCAAGCCACTTGTCCTGTTCTTCCGGTGTCATGTTGATTGCTTTCTTTTGTTCACTCATATAAAAATTGTCCTTTCTTTTTGATGGCGGTAAAGTGCCAGGTTGGCACTTTACCGGATGGGAATGGAAACGAAACGAAGGGAATGATTAACGCTCCTGTTCCTGTTTGTGTTCAATTCTTCTGCCAAGGTGCTGTTCGAGATTATGGCGAATAGTACCAAGCCGCTGTGCTTCGTCTTTGGCGGTTTGGTACTCATTGTAAAGAGCATTTTTCTCCTTGATTAGCTGTTCCACTTCCGTCTGCAATGCCTTATAGCTCGGCAGCTTCTTCAATCCTTTGGAATCAAAATAGCGTTTAGCGGCGTTCAAAATAATGAAGTCGCTGTCATGCTCGTCACGATATTTCTGACGGGCTTTTTCATTCTTGCAGGCTTTCAGTTCGTCGATCACATATCTGGTTTTGTGGTAGTTCAGCACATAATCACGGAACTCTTTCTTCTCCTTGATTGACGCTTCTACAGATTTCATCTTGGTGCGAATATCATCCACCTTGGTGTGTGCGGCATCGCAAGCGGCAGCCAATGCTTCGGGAGAATCAAAGCCCATTTCTTGATACAGCACATGAGCTCGGCTTGCGCTTTTGAGGTTGTGGATCTTTGCCCAATGCTCGTAACCTCTGCCTTTGGCTTTGGCGGCATCCATATCCACCATGCGGCTGACGGAGTTTTGCTGTTTGATGAAGTCCTGCATGGTCGGTGCAGAATGAACGAGAGGTGTTTTCGTTCTGACCTGTTTTGCGTTTCTGACAAAGACGGCGAACACAGCCGTTTTATCAAAATCGTCCCCCAGCTTTCGTGCCGTAATTGCTTTGGTACGGTCGGGCGTAAGGTAGGACAATCTCCCTCGGCTCTCCTTGACGGTGATGCCACGGCGGAGGAGTTTTTCTGCAAAGTCCTCAAAGCTGACAGCATCGGAAAGGGCTTTCCGGATTTCTTCACGGAGCTTGTCTTTGTCGGTTTCAAACTTGGTTTGCTTGATCGGCAAGCCCTGTTCGGCAAGGACAGCGTTTTCTTCATCCAGCGCAAGCTGTCCTTTCTTCTTTGCCCAATACTCACGCTCGGTCACTCTTGTTTTACTGCCGTTCAGCAGGTCAATCTGATACAGCCCTGCATCGTGGCACATCTCCATAACCTCGGAGCGAAAGTATTCCATGGCTGCGTTTGTACATCTGTGCTTCATGCCCGGTTGCGTATCGCACGGTCTGTCCATATATGGCATGAACGGTACTTCCATAATTCGCAGAGAATTGATAACGATGTGTACATGAACATTGCCGCTGCCGTTGTGTCCGTCTGGGTGTGTACAGACGATGGCCTGATGACCGGGAAAGTGTTCCTTGCAGAATTTCTCGCCAAGGCTCTGTGCCAGATCTACGTTCAATCCGTGGTCGGGAACATCCTTGGGATCGAAACTGATAATATAGTGATGGCTTTTGACATCCTCCCGTTTTTGATTTTTGCCGTAGCGGAGATTGGCTCTCAGACAGGCAATCGCAAAATCTTCATCACCGCAGTTCAGCGTAGAAATGCGATAGTTCTGTCTTGGAATGAGCCTGCCTTTTTCATCCAGGGTGGGCTTCATGGTAAACTCATCATGGTCAAAGGTGAGATAGGCTTCGGCGGCAGAGTAATCAGCGTTTTTAGAGCTTATATGCTTGAACGTTGCCAACAGCATCACCTACCTTTTTCATAACTTCAAATTTTAGCGTGGCGAGATCAGCGGCGGCATCTTGCAGTTCCTTTGCCATAGCAGGATAGGGACTGCGCCATTCGTTGAGGTGTCGGGCAATCTGATTGAGATTGTTACCGATCCTGCCGTATTCTGCGGTTAGCTTGCCAATGGCAGCGAGCAGATCGTCGCTGACCAATGTTGCCACAATGGTCGGTTTGATGGTCGCACCGGAGATCGCTTCACGGATAAACTCCGATTGGCTCATGCCGTAAAGCTCCATGCGGCGGAGAAAGTCGGCGTGTTCTTCATCGTCCAGACGGGTTTTTACGATGTGGCTGCGTTTCGGTGTGTTGTAGGTTTTGGTCATTCGGTTCCTCCTTCGTTTTTTCAAAATTGAAAATCGGCGTTAGCCGTATCGCTTCCGCTTTGCGGAACAGAGCAGGGTTTGGGGAAGGCACTCCCCAACAAGATTCCATGAGGGGCAAAATGAGCAGTTGGCGAAATTTGGACCCATGGTAGAATCTTGCTCTACGCTACCCAGCCTTTTCGTTTTTTGCATTTTTGCCAAAGTGTAAAATTGGTACTTTGCCGTACTTTTGATTTTGCCGTTTTACCCGAATGTCGTTCCTGCCCGAGAATCTCACCCCGGCGTTGCTTCGCTCATATCATCGCAAAGTCATATCTCATTCGGACGGTCATTCAATTTTGAGGATGTACTATCGTTGTGGCTCAATTTGGACAAACAAAAAGAGCCGATTACACAGAGCATCAAAAATCGGCGGGAGCATAGCTCTCGCTTCAAAGTGATGTTCTATGTAATCGGCTCTGAAAATTCAAAGTCGGGTTCTGCTTCATACAACTCCCGCCAACAGAACCAACGGCGTGGTGGAGCAGTTCGGCACTTTTCGGAGCACCGAATCCGTGTCGGGCAGACCCGACATTTCTCAATATGGTCGAACAGTATATTCAGTTGTCATGTATGTGTGGATATATATTCCACGGCATTATTATACAAGATATGAGCGTTTCCTGTCAACGCTGTAAATGTTAATTTTATGAGAAGGGGCGGCAGCATTTTTTGCTGTTGCCCCTTGATTGCCTTATAGCGGAGACGGACGAACTTGTCAACGGCGGGCGAAGCCCGTTCATCTTGACCGTTGACATGGGCGGTCGGCTCTGCTATTCGATGCAGGAAAAGCCTTCCCACTATATTTGGAATTTCAGATCACAGAATTCAACTGTCCTACAGAAAAAATAATTCTGCCCAAGTTGGACAGAATTTCAAAATCGACTTTCCGACACCTTGTTGGCGATATGAAACACCCACTTCTGACCAAAATGGACAGAAGTGGGTGAGACGGTATTTCAGCGAATCTCTGTTAGACAAATTGGAATTTGCTAAACTATTTTTCTTGTATCGCATTGAAACAAACAACTGTACCGCAAATAAATAGCATAACGCAAACAATAAACGGGAGTATCAGGTCTAACCCTAATAAACTACCTAAAATACCAGTAATTCCATTATAATCCCATCGGTGAGGTGCCGCAGAGCATAGAATAATAATTGCACCAACAAACCCCATTAGCTGCCATACAATTCCCAATAGCATTTTTTTCATATAGGAATCTCCTTTGTCAAATTGGAATTGGCTTACTTATTCTTCTGTTTACGGCATACAATGTAGATAACCATAAAAACAACTGTGGGAATGTTATAGACTGCAAAAGCAAGTACAAGATTAATAACGAAATCCATATCAATCCCAGTTGCTGGTGCCATCGTGTTTAGAGGAACGATAAGCAATGCAAACAGAAAACTAATAATTGGTAAAATCAAACCACACCATTTGTTTTCTCGTTTGGAAAGGTAAATCTGCAAGATAATAATGGCTGCTAATATAGCAAGTAAAATGATAATTCTCATACAATCACACTCCTTTGTCAAATTGGATAAATCTTACTTGTTTATCTCAATTACACCTTGCTTTAATGCTAAATAGTCAGATGTAGCACTGATGACATAGATGTTATATTCGCCGGCTTTGGTAATTGTAAATTCAAATTTGTCCTCAAGGTTTTTATAGGCTATGCCATCATATAGAACACCATCACAAATATATCCTACAACTATGGTTTGATTCGGCGTAACCTCGGACACATACTTTTCAAAGGAAAATGACAAAGTGTCTCCTACTTTACAACTCCAACCCTCATAATCATTTTGATAAAAGATTGCCATGCTGCCATTTGTCATTATGATTTCTGGTATGATGTTATTCGTCACTTTAAACTCAGATACAGAATCTGGCAACACAATACTGTCAGCAGCTACGCTGTCAATCACATTGCTTGCCTCAATGATATTTTCATGTTTTCCACTTGTAGCAAAGCCTTCACCGAGAGAAACTTCAGGCTTAATATTATCAATAACTTCTTTGCCAATCAGATCCTTGTTTTCCGGTGTAATTAACTCTGCACCAAACCAATCGTTGATAGATTGAATTACCCAGACGGATACGGCGGCTCTGGCTTCCACGCTAACAGTCATGACCGTACCAAAGCACAGCACAATAGCAAGACAGGCAACGGCAGCGCTCCTCTTAAACCAAATGATCGTCGGGCGGCGTTTGGACTTACAAGGATAATTGAGTGTTTCAACAATATACTTATCCGAAATCTGGCTCATAGCATCTGTAAAAAGTTCTGCGTTCATATTAAATCCTCTCTTTCTGTAAAATACTCCCGCATTTGCTTACGAACACGGGTCAAACGGACAGACACATTCTTTTCTGTCATACCGACATACTCGGCAATTTGGGCGTAGGTATTGGAAAACCAATATCGTCGTATGAAGATCACTCGGTTTTCCACGGTTAAGGTATCAAGGAAACTTTCAATCATGCGGGCTAAGGTCTTTGCTTCAATTGCCTTTTCCACATCATCGAAAGCGGCAATACATTCTTCAATCTCATTCATGGAAATATCGTATGTACTGTTTCTTTTCATAGCAGTATTTGTGCGATGGCGCATGATGGAAATATTACGGACGATCTTGCATACAAACGCCAACAGCGGATTCGGTCTTTGCGGAGGGATAGCGTTCCAAGTGCCAAGGTAGGCATCATTCACGCATTCCTCTGCATCCAGATTGTTATTCAAAATGTTGTAGGAAATACTGTAACAGACTTTTCCGTATTTGCTGTCCAGTTCTCTGATCGCCGTTTCAGATCTGGCGAAGAATAGCTCTATGATTTTTTCATCCTCCATCAAGGCACCGCCCTCCTTTCTTTCGTTATCAATGTAAAATTACTTATCTTTTATATTCGGCTCAATGCTCCATAAATAAGGAAGCCTATTACACCAAGCATGACCGCACAAAACACGCAGTAGAACACAACCCTATTTCTTTTGCCTTTGATTAGACGAGCCATAATATTATCAATCTGCTTTGAGAATATAGCACAGAAAATAGCAATCAAGAAAATATACCAATAGTCTTTCACTCAATCACACTCCTTTGTCAAATTGGAATTTGTCTTTATCCCCAATGTGGCATTACCAGTTGATAAATATAGGCAATAACCACAGATAAGCCAATTTCAATAGCGTACTCTTTTGGTTTTCTTCGCAAGAGAATTACACCAATTAACCATGTAAGCACTTCCAAAGAGTGATACACATAAAAGCCTTGGGTAACATTGAGGTTAAATGCTTGTGCAAGTAAAACACCAATCATCATGCTTGATATGGTTATTGCGATGAAACCTTTTCCCTTGGCATACCAACAGATATATGCCATAAAGAATGACCCAAAAGCAATTACTATCCACATCATCATATAGGTTCTCGGTAAGAAACCCAAAATATAGTTGCAATAGAGATAGTATCCTGCCAACATACTCAAGAAGAAAAAGAATGTGTTAATAGCAGCTCTTAGTGGAGATTCGGAATACACAGAAATTATTGTTCCAAGTAAAATCCATATTGCCAACCGTCCAAAATAGTTTCCAACATCCAGTTGCTGTAATATTGCTGGAAGAATACTTGAACCAGCGCCATCTAACCATTTCTGTAATACACCAAGGAGAAGGCCTAACAAAATCACTCCTAATGTAATGGCTATCCGTCTTTTGAATGACATATTTTCACTTGGCTTTCGTATCTGTTCAAAATACACTTTGATTTTCCTCACCTCCACAAATTCAATATTTCAAACAAATTTCAGTCGAACCGGATACAATTCCAAAACGAAATGCTCTTGCTCAATACACGTGCTGGGATACGATGTCGCAATACGAAATTCCACATCACCAATTTTGTGACGATACTCGGTATCACAGTTTCCAAACGCAATGTATTGGCAACCGCAGTATTCCAACATTCCATTTTCGTCCGGCTCCAAAGGTGAGGTTTCAAAAGGTTTTTCGATGTCAATGCCCAAAGAGCCTAAATACGCAGTAACCTCCGGAAGCGCAGACTTAATCTGAAGTCTGTAATTACGGCAATAGCCGCAATTGCACAACGCTGAATCTGTGATGGAATTGTAGTAATCCCTCGTTGCAGAAACATCTACATCCATCTGCCTACACCTCCTTGATATACTCCTTCACTTATATACTTGCAATCTGTCGCAAAAAACTACACTCAATTTGAAAAATTTTCAAAACATCTTTGTTTTATTATCATCCGGGGATGTTGGCAATGGCGAAAGGAGTTCCCACATCTTTGCTTCAAATCTTTCAGAAAAATGATGTTGGCATTGTTCCGGTTTTGGCAAGCTCTCGTTCATGGCATGAGCCAGTTCTTCCGCTGCTTGCTTCAACATTTCTTCGGATAACATATCAGTTCCCCCCTTGGGTTGTTTTAACTATAATAACGATGGGGGATGGCGATTTTGGACACTCTCAAAAAAATAATTTAAAGATAAACGGCGAGGACTTTGTTATTCTTTCTCTGTGGTAAATTCTAAAATATCATCGACTCCACATTGAAGAGTTTTGCAAATCTTCTCAATGCTATCGAGAGAAATATACTGGTCACGCTTGATACGGGTAATGATATTTGCACTAAAGCCAGCCTGTTCCATTAGCTCGGCATTTGTCATACCCTTGTCGATCAGTAAATGAAATAATTTTTTATAGGTTACAGCCATCGTAATTACCTCCTAACATGATTTACTATTATATCACGAAATCGTGAATATTTCAATTCATTGAAGCAAGATTGCACGATGATAGAACTTCAACACAGGTTGTGTAGAAGTTAAAAAGGGACTTGCACCCCATTGGAGCACAAGTCCCGCTTACAATATTCAGTTATTCTTCCATGACCTCTAACATCATTCGTGCGCCAAGCTTAAAGCCATTCTGAAAAATCAAACAGTCTGTATTGGTTTGATGCTCTCGCACACAATCCGTGTATTTCTCAAAGAGTTCTTTCTGCTCGTCCGTCATAGTGGCTTTGAGCTTTTCTTCGTTCCTGCAAATCAGTTCCAACAGTTTCTTGTATTCTTTGCAAAAGGATGTGTCATACTCTGTTGGCTCGATATTGCCGTACCAAAATTCTTCAAGGATTCTCATACTGCATCCTCCCCATAGATCATTTCGTGGAGGATGATTTCCTCGGCTCGGTTGCGGATGCTGTTCATGGCTCTAACCCATGCCATCTGATCGTGCTGCTTCATACGCTCTGTCATGCCCTCAGATGCCTTCATTTGCTCGATGATAAGTTCAAGACGGCTCTGTGCCTGCTCGTTCAAGTCAGCCAGATACGTCCACAATTCACCGCTGAGACACAGATCATTGAAGTGGATGGGATTGTGCTCCTTGATATAGTCTCTGTGCATACGCCCCCACCGACCAATAGGTCTGGTTTCCTTTGGTAAGCGAATATCGGGAATATAGTAATCACCACAACGGATATAGTTCAGTTCCTGCATCATATGTACCTCCAATAAGATTCAAACATTCTGTTAAAGATAGAAAAAGGCGATACCTGGTTGTGAAAACCAAGTATCGCCAATTTTTCTTGTCGCACTCCTGTACGGCAGCTACCCTATGTCAGTAATGTTCTCATACTGTCTTATTGGAAACTACCCTTCGGGGCGCTTTTTGCATTTCATATATACATCTCAATTGCATAAAAACTGAATATAAACAAATAATATTGCATAAACATACAAAGTGTAACAAATCCTGCCGCAAATGCGCGGCATGTTTGGCAGTTTTCAGCATTGACGGAAAAGCCGCGTGGCGTATAATAAAAAGCGTGATACAGAGCTTGCGAAATGAGCGTGCCGGAAGGGATGTCCGGCACAAAAAACAAAAGTGTAACATGAATGCAAAGGAGCGTTTACCATGAAAAAGGAAAACATCAAAAAAGTCGTTCTGGCCTACTCCGGTGGTCTGGATACCTCCATCATCATTCCCTGGCTGAAGGAAAACTACAACAACTGCGAAGTTGTCGCCGTTTCCGGTGACGTGGGCCAGGGCACCGAGCTGGACGGCCTGGAGGAAAAAGCCAAGGCTACCGGCGCTTCCAAGCTGTACGTTCTGGATCTGAAGAAGGACTTTGTGGAGAACTACATCTTCCCCACCCTGAAGTTCGGCGCAAAGTACGAGGACTACCTGCTGGGCACCAGCTTTGCACGCCCCTGCATCGCCAAGGCTCTGGCCGATATCGCCATCAAGGAAGGCGCGGATGCCATCTGCCACGGCTGCACCGGCAAGGGCAACGATCAGGTGCGTTTTGAGCTGACCCTCAAGGCCTTCTGCCCCGATATGGCCATCATTGCTCCCTGGCGTGAGTGGAACATCAAGAGCCGTGACGAGGAGATCGACTACGCCGAGGCTCACCACATCCCCCTGAAGATCAACCGCGAGACCAACTACTCCAAGGACAAGAACCTGTGGCATCTGAGCCATGAGGGCCTGGATCTGGAGAGCCCCGCCAACGAGCCCCAGTACAACCACCCCGGCTTCCTGGAGCTGGGTGTCAGCCCCGAGCAGGCTCCCGACACCCCGACCTATGTGACCATCCACTTTGAAAAGGGCGTTCCCACTGCCGTTGACGGCAAGGAGATGGGCGCTGTGGAGCTGGTGGAGTACCTGAACAAGCTGGGCGGCGAGAATGGCATCGGCCTGCTGGATATCGTTGAGAACCGTCTGGTGGGCATGAAGAGCCGCGGTGTGTACGAGACCCCCGGCGGTGCCATCCTGTACAAGGCCATCAATGTTCTGGAGACCATCACCCTGGACAAGGAGAGCGCACACCTCAAGGAGCAGCTGGCACAGAAGTATGCCGACATCGTCTACAACGGCCAGTGGTTCACCCCGCTGCGTGAGGCTCTGGATGCTTTTGCCAACAGCCTGGCAAAGACCGTGACCGGCGATGTGAAGCTGAAGCTGTACAAGGGCAACATCATCGACGCGGGCGTCACCTCCCCCTACTCCCTGTACGACGAGGAAATCGCCACCTTTGACGAGGACGAGGTGTACAACCAGGCCGATTCCGCCGGGTTTATCAACCTGTTCGGCCTGCCCATCAAGGTCCAGGCGAAGAAGGGCCTGACCTACGACAAGTAAAGCGCTTTTCCCGTGGAAAAGTGGAAAAATCCAAAAGGTGAGGGCGGACAGTCGTCTGCCCTTTCCTGCTTCCCAGGGAGGGAAAACAGGTGGAGCTTGTAGACATATACGACGCCCAGGGCCGCCCCACCGGCAAGGTCCAGGATAGGGAGGTGCCCCTGGCCGCGGGGGAGTACCTGCTGGCTGTGGGCGTGTGGATTGTGGACGGGGAGGGCAACATCCTCCTCACCCAGCGCAGCCCGGAGAAGCGCTGGGCCCCCGGCAAGTGGGAGAACACCGCCGGCCACGCCCAGGCCGGGGAGGACTGCCCCGCCGCCATGGCCCGGGAAATCCGGGAGGAGATTGGCCTGGAGATTGCCCCGGAGCAGCTGGTCCCCCTGGGCAGCAGCCCAGCCACCGGCCACTATATCGGCGAGAACTACGGCCTGCGCTTGCGCCAGCGGCCGGAGC
>ENA-ORSR01001227-ORSR01001227.1-human-gut-metagenome-genome-assembly--contig:-NODE-1227-length-18663-cov-3.893057_pt1 | contig 18663 bp, 16 predicted proteins | sample MGYA00241901_ERZ509166 | MGnify/ENA primary metagenome ERZ509166 (study PRJEB26280, sample SAMEA2338860) | human gut metagenome | biome: human gut; feature: human-associated habitat; material: faeces... | reverse complement strand
CGTGGAAATCGGTCTGGAAGCAGCAGATGCCTATCAGGCTTCCTATGGCTTGGAAAATTGAAAAATATGAAAGACAAAAAATTGACATTAATTAAATTTTTATATAAAAAACTGCCGCAATTATGGCAGTTTTTTGTACTTTATTTGACTTGTTACGATAAAAGAGGGTGTGCTATAATAAATTTCGATTTGTTGTTCGTAAAAGATAAAATGATATGGGCAATGACAACATTATAATTCGGGAGGCGAATAGAGTGAAATATCTGAGACAGTTTGGAATCATCCTTGCTGTGACCTGCGCGGGGGAGATCATGAAATATTTTATCCCGCTTCCGATACCGGGCAGTATTTATGGTTTGATTCTGATGTTTGTGCTTCTTCTTTTGAGAGTGATCAAAGTAGAACACGTAAAAGAAACAGGAGAATTTCTGATTGAAATTATGCCGCTGATGTTTATTCCGGCAGGAGTGGGACTGATCACATCCTGGGAGCAGCTGCAGTCTTTCATGGTGCCGCTTCTGGTGATCACAGTCGTGTCTACATTTGTAGTTATGATCGTGACTGGAAAAGTGACAGACTTCTTAATTTCGAGAATAGGGAAAGGAGAAAAGAAGTAGTATGGACAATCTGATCTTAAGTTCAGCAACAGTAGGTATCGTGATCAGTCTTCTGGCCTACGAAATCGGTCTTGCAGCGCAGCGCAAATGGAAATTGGCAGTATTGAATCCACTACTGATCTCTATTGCACTTGTGATCGTATTTCTGGTAGTGTTCCATGTGGATTATGAAAGCTACAATATGAGTGCAAAATATCTGAGTTATCTGCTGACACCTGCAACGGTCTGTCTTGCAATTCCGCTCTATCAGCAGATTGAGTTGTTGAAAAAGAATTTGACAGCAGTGGTTTTAGGAATTGTGGCAGGAGTGTTCTCAAGCCTTGGGAGTGTATTTGGAATGGCATATCTGTTTGGACTTAGCCATAAGGAATATGTTACATTACTCCCAAAATCAATCACAACAGCAATCGGAATTGGAGTTTCGGAGGAACTCGGAGGGTTTACAACCATTACTGTAGCAGTGATCATCGTGACCGGAGTACTTGGAAATGTGATAGGAGAGCAGATTTGTAAAATATTTCGGATACAGGAACCTGTCGCAGTAGGCTTGGCGCTTGGTACGTCGGCGCATGCGATAGGAACAACAAAAGCTTTGGAGCTTGGTGAAGTACAAGGAGCGATGAGCAGTCTTTCTATTGCAGTTGCAGGTCTGATCACGGTGGTCGGCGCATCGGTATTTGCAAATTTTATGTAGTATGATTGACAAGTGGACAGAGGGAATAGTATCATAGCATTACGATACAAAGGGGAGGCAGAGAAGATGTCTGAAGTGGAAGTAACACAGGTAGATCAGGAAGAATATCCTGAGATGCACAGAGTATTGGAACTTGCGTTAGAAGCAGGGCGTATTTTGTTGAGAAACGGAGCAGAGATTTTCCGTGTAGAAGAGACAATAGAACATATTTGCAAAAGATTTGGTGTGGAAGCAGTGGATTCCTTTGTACTGAGTAATGGAATTTTTTTGACAGCATACAGCAAAGGAAAAGAGAACTTTGCCAAGGTGAAGCATGTGCCAATGGCAGGGATACACCTTGGGATTGTCACGGAAGTCAACGATTTGTCGAGAGAGATCTCAGCGGGAAGAGTTGGGATTGATGAAGCTTTCCGGCGTCTGGAAGAGATTGAGAAACTCCCTCCAAAAAAAAGCTTGTACCTCGTTTTGGCGGCTGGGCTTGGAAGCGGTTCTTTTTGCTATCTGCTGAAAGCGAATATATGGGAGAGCTTAATTGCATTTGTCATAGGGACGCTTTTGTATGTGCTGGTGATTTTTGCACAGAAACACACGATGTCAAAGATTATCATTAATATCGTGGGCGGAGGATTTATTACGATACTGGCACTGATTGCCTCGAATATTAATTTTCCTTTTGCGGTGAGTCTTGATAAGGTGATCATTGGCTCGATTCTGCCTTTGGTACCCGGAGTTGCGTTTACCAATGCGATTAGAGATATTGCCAACAGTGATTTTATTTCCGGAACGGTCAGAATGATCGATGCGCTGCTTGTGTTCGTATATATTGCAATCGGTGTAGGAACAGTGTTGTCGGCCTATAATAGTATTTTAGGAGGTATGGCATTATGATTGCAAATATGTTGTGTTCGTTTTGGGGAACGGTCGCATTTTCCATTCTGTTCAACGTACATAAGCGGTTTTATTTTTGCTGCGGACTGACCGGTATGGCTGGGTGGCTTTGTTACTGTGCGCTCGCACCGCTTGGGTCTGCGCCGATGGCATGCTTTGCGGGCACGATTGTTGTTGTGCTGCTGTCGCGGATTTTCGCTGTGTGGAAGAAATGTCCGATCACGGTATTTTTAGTATCCGGGATATTCCCGCTTGTGCCGGGAGCCGGTGTCTATTATACGGCGTATTATTTTGTTACAGACAGTCTGAGGCTTGCATCTCAGAAAGGAATCGAGTCATTGAAGATGGCGTTTGCCATCGTGCTTGGAATTGTATTTGTGGTATCAATTCCAAAACAATGGTTTCAAGTAAGTTACTGGAAGAATAAGAGAAAATAGAGTTGTAAATACACTGCAACTTGTTATATAATAAAATTTAGCGAAAGCAAAAGAGAATAGGAGTGTTAGAATATGAGTAAAGTAAGAACAAGATTTGCACCAAGTCCAACTGGAAGAATGCACGTCGGAAATCTGCGTACAGCGTTATATGCATATTTGATCGCAAAACATGAAGACGGCGATTTTCTTCTTCGTATCGAGGATACAGATCAGGAACGTTTTGTCGAGGGTGCACTTGAGATTATATACCGCACTTTGGAAAAGACAGGACTGATTCACGATGAAGGTCCTGACAAAGACGGCGGAGTCGGTCCATATGTGCAAAGCGAGAGACAACAGATGGGATTGTATCTGAAATATGCAAAACAGCTGATCGAGCAGGGAGATGCTTATTACTGTTTCTGTGACAAAGAAAGACTGGAATCTTTGAAAACTGAAGTGACAGAGGGAGGAGCAGAGATCGTAGTATATGACAAGCACTGTCTGCATCTGAGCAAGGAAGAGATTGAGGCAAATCTGGCGGCAGGAAAGCCATATGTTATTCGTATTAATATGCCGACAGAAGGTACAACGACATTCCACGATGAGATTTACGGAGATATCACAGTTCCGAATGCGGAGTTGGATGACATGATTTTGATCAAATCAGATGGATATCCGACCTATAATTTTGCCAATGTAATCGATGACCATTTACAGGGAATCACACATGTAGTTCGCGGTAATGAATATTTGTCATCTGCGCCGAAGTACAATCGTCTGTATGAAGCGTTCGGATGGGAAGTGCCGACTTATGTACACTGTCCGTTGATCACAGATGAGACACACAAAAAACTGAGCAAGCGATGCGGACATTCTTCTTATGAGGATCTCATCGAACAGGGATTTTTGACAGAAGCAGTTGTGAATTACGTGGCATTACTTGGATGGAGTCCTACAGATAACAGAGAGATTTTCTCTTTGGAAGAATTGGTGAAAGCATTTGATTATCATCACATGAGTAAGTCGCCTGCAGTGTTTGACACAGTAAAATTAAAATGGATGAACGGCGAATATCTCAAAGCAATGGACTTTGAAAAATTCTATGAATTGGCAAAGCCATACATCAAAGAAGTGATTACAAAAGATTATGACCTGAAAAAAATTGCAGCGCTTGTGAAGACAAGAATCGAGATTTTCCCAGACATCAAAGAACATATTGATTTCTTTGAAGAACTTCCGGAGTATGATACTGCAATGTATACACACAAGAAGATGAAGACGAATGAGGAGACTTCTCTTGAGGTGTTAAAAGAGATTCTTCCTCTTTTTGAGGCGCAGGAAGATTACAGCAATGATGCGCTGTATGCTGTGCTGAAAGGCTATGTAGAAGAAAAAGGATGCAAGAACGGTTACGCAATGTGGCCGGTGAGAACAGCTGTATCCGGAAAGCAGAATACACCTGGCGGTGCAACGGAGATTATGGAGATTTTGGGAAAAGAAGAGTCTTTAGCACGTATTCGCAAGGGAATTGAATTGTTAAGTAAATAGTGGGAGAGGGACGGGAATCTGCCCGTCCTTCACTTATCTGGAAAGGAGAAAACGTATGAGTTTGAATCCGTCTCAAGTTCAGGCAGTCATCCACAAGGATGGTCCATGTATGGTTCTCGCAGGTCCCGGTTCCGGGAAAACACTCACAATCACGAAACGAATTGAATATCTGATTGGAAAGCATCACGTGAGTCCGGAAGAGATTCTTGTGATTACATTTACAAAAGCGGCATCAATTGAGATGAAAGAGCGTTTTGTGCGTTTGTGCGGACAGAAAGCAGGTCCTGTCACATTTGGAACGTTTCATGGTATTTATTATGGTATTTTAAAATGGGCATATAGGATGAATGCGTCAAATATTCTTTCCGAGGAACAAAAATACCAGCTGTTAAAACAGGTCATTGGCAGAATGGAGATTGATATTGATGATGAGAAAGATTTTTTGCAAGGGATTGCAGGGGAGATTGGAAATATCAAAAATAATCAGATTCCATTGGCGGAATATGAGTCTTTGAACTGTTCAGAAGAGGTTTTTCGGGAAATTTTCGAGCAGTATGAGAAAGAACGGAAGCGGTTAAAGAAAATCGATTTTGATGATATGCTTGTGCTTGTCTATGAATTGTTCAAAAAGAGACCGGATATTTTGAGCATGTGGCAGAGAAAATTCCGGTATATTTTAATTGATGAGTTTCAAGACATCAATCAGGTACAGTATGATGTGATTCGAATGCTGGCGGCGCCGGAAAACAACTTATTCATTGTTGGAGATGATGATCAGTCAATTTATCGATTCCGCGGCGCAAGACCGGATATCATGCTTGGGTTTAAGAAAGATTACCCTGATACAAAGGAGATTTTGCTGGATGTGAATTATCGCTCTACAAAAGCGATTGTAAATGGGGCGGCACGGGTGATCCGGCACAATGTAAACCGTTATCCAAAGCAGATTATCACAACGAACGAGCAGGGAGAGACCGTCCACATTCAGGAGGTCAGACATCCGATTGAAGAAAGCAAGTATGTGGTCAGTCAGATTCAGGAGGCGAAAAAAAGAGGTATCCCGTCTTCGGAGATTGCGGTTCTGTTTCGCACAAATGTGGAGGCACGTGCATTGGCGGAGACATTTATGGAATACAACATGCCGTTTCGGATGAAAGAACGCATGCCGAATCTGTATGAACATTTTATTGCACAGGATTTGACTACGTATTTGAAGATGGCGTTAGGAGACCGTTCGCGAAAATCATTTTTGGCGATTATGAATCGTCCGAACCGCTATATCGGGCGAGACAGTGTGGAAGGAACCACGATTTCATTTGAGAGTTTGCGAAAATTCTATTGTGACAAAGACTGGATGCTCGACCGGATCGATCAGCTTGAGGTGGATTTTAGAATATTAAAAAATATGGCGCCGTACGGGGCAATCCAGTATATTCGAAAACATATCGGATACGATGAATTTTTAAAAGAATATGCGGCATTTCGAAAAATCAACATGGAAGATTTAAAAGAAGTACTGAGAGAGATTGAAGAGCGGGCAAAAGCCTTTCGTACGATTGAAGAGTGGTTTACACATATTGAAGAATATTCAGAGGAATTAAAGAGACAGTCGCAGCAAAAAGAGACAGATCCGGAGGCAATCACGTTTATGACAATGCATGGATCGAAAGGATTGGAGTTTGATCTGGTATTTATTATCGGGGCGAATGAGACGATTACCCCATATAAAAAGGCGGAGACAAAAGAAGAAGTGGAAGAAGAGCGCAGGATGTTCTATGTGGCTATGACGAGAGCACGAAAGAAATTGATTATCTCTTATACAAAAGAACGTAATGGGAAGTCGATGGCACAATCCCGGTTTGTGGGGGAGCTGTTGACAAGAGGGTAAGGTCATTCAATTTCCTATGTAATAAAAAACAGGCAGCAACATTACGTCACTGCCAATTTAAGGTCTGTTAGATTAGTCTTCTAATTCTTCAAAGTCTTGTTCGTCCAGCCATTCGTCGAAAGCATCGGCAGCCAACTCGTACTCATCGTCATCTTCGATGTTGTCTAAAGTTGGTTCGCCGTTTTCATCTTCTTCAAAACGGTAGATGAATACGTCACCTTCCTCTGTGTCTTCTGCATCCTCTAATGGAAGTAATGCGATATACTGTCTGTCACCAGCTGAGAAAATTGTGAGAACTGCACATTCCAGTACCTCGTCGTTATCAAGTGTCAATGTTACAGTAAGGTTTTCTTCGCCGCAGTTACAGTCGTCATGTCCGCAGCCACAATCATGATTATGTTCACTCATAGTTTTTATCTCCTTTTTTATTGATATACTAACTCTATCAGACTGTGGCAAGAATTGCAAGAGGGAAAACTATTGACATTATTAGAAAAAGGGCTAAAATAAAGGAATGGAATTCATAAGAAAACAGATTATGGAGGAAGCAGATGAAGAAAAAAAGAGTATTAGCATTAACAGCGTTGCTGCTGGTCTGTGTATTTGGCATATCGGCATGTAAAAAAAATGTAGGGACACCGGAGGATAATCCACAGGTGAAAGAGGAAACGGACGAAGAAGAGCAGGAAAAATATACATTTGGATTCAGCGGAATTACGATGGAGAATCCATATTTTATTACGCTTGAGTCGTCAATTCGTGAGACGCTTGAAAAGGATGGACATACATTGATTACAGAAGATCCAAAGCAGGATCCGGATGTACAGGTTGAGCAGATTGAAGATATGATCGATCAGGGAATCGATGCAATTTTTCTGACACCGGTTGACTGGGAGGCAATCACACCTGCATTGGAAGAATTGAAAGAGGCAGATGTGAAGATTATCAATGTGGATACACAGGTAAAAGAATTTGACTATGTGGATGCATATATTGGATCTGATAATAAGAATGCAGGATATTTATGTGGAAAAGACCTTGTTGAAAAACTTCCGGAAGGCGGAAAAGTATTGATATTGGAGTGTCCAACAATGAATTCTATCAATGAGCGCATTACGGGATTTGAGGAGGCAATTGCGGATAAAGGATTTGAAGTTGTCGGACGAAGTGATACAAAAGGAGATTTAAATACGGCGCTGAGTGCGGCTGAGACACTTTTGAAGGAGCATCCGGATGTGTCTGCAATTATGTGCGGCAACGATCCGACAGCGCTTGGCGCACTTGTCGCAGCAAATGCGGCTCAATTGCAGAACGTCTATATCTATGGCGTGGATGGTTCGCCGGAGATTAAAAAAGAGTTGGAAAAGGAGAACTCTCTCATAGCGGCAACCGGAGGACAGTCTCCGATTGAGATTGGAAAAGAGTCTGCAAAAGTGGCGTTAAGTGTTCTGAACAAAGAGAAATATGCAAGAATTACATATGAAGAGACATTTTTGATCAATAAAGATAATCTCGAGATGTATGGTGTAGATGGCTGGTAGTAGGAAAAGAGAAGATTAGGAGATTGAAGGCATGAGAGAAAAAAAGGGGCATCCATTGCCGCTTGGAGTGACAGAAAATAATGGGTATGTGAATTTTTCTGTAGCTGTAGAGCAAGGAAAACGCTGTTTTTTGTTGATATATGAGAAGGGGGCTAAGCTGCCTTGCCAAAGAATCGAGTTTTTAGAGAAAGACGCGGTGGGAGAAGTTCGATTTCTTGCATTACAAAAAAGCACGATTGAGAATTGTGAGTATAACTATGAAATAGAAGGTAAGGTTGTGACAGACCCTTATGTGAAAGAACTGGTATTACAAGCAGATGGCAGCGAACGAGGAAGAATTTCCATGGAAGCATATGACTGGGAAGAAGATACACCGCTTGAGATTCCCTATCATGAGGTGATTGCCTACAGTCTCCATGTTCGAGGATTTACAAAACACAGCAGTTCGAAAGTAAAAAAAAGAGGAACATTTGCGGGTGTGATGGAAAAGATTCCGTACCTCAAAGAATTGGGTGTGAATCAGATTCAGTGTATGCCGGTATATGACTTTTTGGATAATAAAAAATATACGAATTACTGGGGATATGGAGATGCCTATTGCTTTGCACCAAAAAGACTTTATGCATCTCAAGAAAATACGGGGAAAGAACTTAAAGATATGGTGAAGGCATGCCATCGTGCGGGGATAGAAGTGGTTTTAAATCTTCCATTTTCAGAACACATTATGCCACAGATGATGGAGGAGTGCCTCCGTTATTATGTGCTGGAATATCATATTGACGGATTTGTTTTAAATCCGGTGCTTGCTCCAATGGAAGCAATTTTGGCAGATCCACTTTTAAAGCGAACAAAAATCTTACAAAACAAAGAAGATTTTCAGATTACGATGAGACGTTTCCTGAAAGGAGACGAAGGGATGGTACCAGGAGTGATGTGGTGGCTGAAACAGCAGTCAAAGGAACAAAGAAGCTGTAATTATATTACGAGCCATAATGGATTCACTCTGGCAGATCTCGTGTCATATGATGGAAAGCATAATGAGGCAAACGGCGAAAATAATCAGGACGGTCCGGATTACAATTACAGCTGGAACTGTGGTGCAGAAGGAGCGACTCGCAGAAAAGCTGTTTTGGAACTTCGGAAGAAACAGATGAGGAACGCATTCTTTCTGTTGCTGATGGCGCAGGGGACACCATGCCTGCTGGCAGGAGATGAGTTCGCAAATTCTCAAAAGGGAAATAATAATGTGTATTGTCAGGATAATGAGACAGCATGGCTGAACTGGAAGCAACTTGAAAAAGAAAAAGAATTATTTGATTATGTGAGGAATCTGATCGCGCTGCGTAAGCGTCTGCCTATTTTGCACTCCGAAAAGCCTTTGCTTGGAAGAGATGAGATGAGCTGCGGGGTACCGGATGTCTCCTATCACGGAGAGAGTGCATGGCAGATCCCGCAAAATGTGGCGAGCAGACAGCTTGGTGTATATTATCACGGGGAAGGCGAGAGTGAAGGTGACTGCTTTATTGCATATAATATGCATTGGACAGAGCATAAATTTGCACTTCCTGCACTTTCGAAAGGAAAGAGATGGTATCGCGTGTTTTCGACGGAAGAAGAGTTGAAAGAAGAAATGCTTGTGGAAAATCAGAAAGAGACTGTTGTCAATGAGAGAACGATCATAATGTTTTTAGGAAGGTAGAGGATGGAAAGAATAGCAGAAAAGATAAAGATAGATTCTTTTACACTAAAGATGATAGCGATGCTGTCGATTCTGGCAGATCATATTGGAGTAGTTTTCTTTCCTGAGCAGATTTTATTTCGTGTGATTGGGCGACTGGCGTTTCCAATTTTTGCATATACATTGGTGGAAGGTTTCTTCTACACACATGATATCAAAAAATATATGTGCCGGATTGGTATTTTAGCATTATTATCAGAGATTCCATTCGACCTTACTGTCAGTGGAAAGATTTTGGAATTCGGACACCAGAATATATTTTTTACTTTGTTTATCGGTCTTGTAATGATGTATTTTTTGATGAAATCATCAGGAAAATTTGAGATGGTGACAGTATCTTTGGTATCGTTTTTAATTGCTGATTTACTGAGAACAGATTATGGTGGAGTAGGAGTTCTGATGATATTATGTTTTTATCTGTTCCGGGATGATATGCTTTGGAAAACGATCAGTGTCTTATTTGTTAATATTGCCTTGATGGGCGGAGTTCAAGTGTTTGGGGTACTGGCATTGATTCCGATCTATCTTTACAATGGCACACAGGGAAAGAAGATGAAGTGGCTTTTTTACGGATTTTATCCGGTGCATCTGCTTGCCTTGTTTTTAATAAAAATGATTTTGAGTTAGGTAAAAGGAGAAGCGAATGAAAGCGTGGCAGCATTTTTGTACGATTACACATCATAAAATTCTTGTTATGAAAGGATGTTTCCGAGTAGGGTTGTACAGACAGGGATTGATGCATGATTTGTCGAAATATGGATGGACAGAGTTTCGTGTCGGGGCAAAGTACTATCAAGGGACGAGAAGTCCGAACAACGCCGAGCGTGAAAAGCTTGGATATTCGTCTGCATGGCTTCATCATAAGGGACGCAATAAGCATCACTATGAGTATTGGATTGACTATGGACTGGGCGAACAAAAAGGACTGATTGGGATGTGCATGCCAAAAAAGTATGTGGTTGAGATGTTTATTGATCGAATTGCGGCGTCTAAGATCTATATGAAGGAGATGTATGATGACGGTCAGCCACTTGCGTATTATCAGAGAGGGCTTCCATATACGATTTTACATAAAGATTCCAAGGCGCTGTTGGAGACCCTGTTATATATGTTGGCTGAAAAGGGTGAGAACGCAACCTTTTCATATATAAAAAAAGAAGTTTTAAAACGATAAAAGAAGTTCCCGTGGGAACTTCTTTTTAGTCCGGATAATAGAGTTGATTTTTTTTGATATCTAAAAGGACATCGTTTAGATATTTTTTTGCAAGGTATCTTGCCATTGGAAGATTCATATCCAGATAATTGCCACAGTCTTTTGCAGAAGCACCAGGAATCTCATCGTTGAATTCTGCGATAAATGTAAATAATTCTTTCAAAAGCTCGATGATATCTTCTGAGCAGTAGTCACCCGCCAATAACAAATAAAATCCGGTGCGGCATCCCATTGGTCCAAAGTAGATGATCTTATTTCCAAATACAGGATGATTCCGTAAAAATGTGGCGGCGAGATGTTCAATCGCATGCATCTCTGCGGTGTTCATAACTGGTTCGTCATTCGGGCTTGTCATGCGAAGATCGAAGGTTGTGATGATTTCATTGCCGATCGGATCTTTTCTGGAAACATACACGCCAGGAACCAATCTGATGTGGTCTATTGTAAAACTAGTGATTTTCTCCATTTTCTTCTCCTCCTAAAAACTATGCATTCATTATACTGATTTTCGTTTCAAAAAACAAGCCAAAGTGTGGTAAAATAAATGTAGGAGGTTTTAGGTATGAAGTTATATATGATTCGACATGGACAGACAGAATGGAATAAAGAAAAAAGGTTGCAGGGAAGAGCGGATATTCCTCTTAATGCATATGGAATACAGCTGGCAGAGGAGACACGGGACGGACTTTTGGGGGTAAGGTTTGATATAGCATTTACAAGTCCGCTTAAGAGGGCGAAAAAGACGGCTCAGATTCTTCTTGAAGGACAGGAGGTTAAGTTGATAGAAGATGAAAGGATTATTGAGATTGGTTTTGGGTCTTATGAGGGACTTTGTTATGCAGAAGAAAATTATAATATACCAGATCCGAATTTTATGAATTTCTTCGAAAAGCCCGAGGTATATCAACCGGCAGCAGATGGGGAGAGTTTTGAACAGCTTCGTGCACGTGCAGCATCTTTTTTGAAAGAATTGAGCAAAAAAGAAGAATATGAGGATAGCACGATTCTTGTTTCTACACATGGTGCCTGTTTGTGTGCACTCTTAAATGTGATCAAGGACAGTACGATCGATCAGTTTTGGGCAGGAGGACTTCATAAGAATTGTGGGCTTTCAATTGTAGAGATAAAAGATGGAAAAGCAGAGATCTTAAAAGAGGCAATTGTATTGTATCCGGAAAACAAATAGGAAAAGAAAAATCGTTATCTTGACGGGAAAGATGTAGAAGTGATACACTAGAAAGAAGATTAAACTTGGAGGAATGGAAACATGATCAATGATAAAAAAGTATTATTCAGTGGGATGCAGGCAACGGGAAATTTGACACTTGGAAACTATCTTGGGGCATTAAAGAACTGGATTACACTGAGTGATGAATATGAGTGCTTTTACAGTGTGGTCGATATGCATTCGATTACAGTGAGGCAGGATCCGGCTACACTGAGAAAACGTGCAAGAGCATTATTGACATTATATATTGCGGCAGGACTTGATCCGGAAAAAAATTGTATTTATTATCAGTCTCATGTCTCAGGACATGCGGAGCTGGCATGGATTTTGAATTGCTATACATATATGGGTGAACTGAATCGTATGACACAGTTCAAAGACAAGTCTGCAAAACATGCGGACAATATCAACGCAGGATTGTTTACTTATCCGGTATTGATGGCGGCAGATATTTTGTTATTCCAGTCAGACGTTGTTCCTGTAGGAATAGACCAAATGCAGCACTTAGAACTGACACGTGACATTGCACAGCGATTTAATGGTGTCTATGGGGATGTATTTACAATTCCGGAAGCATATATCGGAAAAGTGGGAGCGAAGATTATGAGTCTTCAGGATCCTGCAAAGAAGATGTCAAAATCGGATGAGAATGTAAATGGAAGTATTTATCTGATGGATGATCCTGACACGATTATGAGAAAATGCAAGCGTGCAGTTACAGACTCGGAAGCACAGATTTTATATCGTGAAGAGCAACCCGGAGTGAAGAATCTGATTGATATCTACAGTGCATGTATGAATGTGACACCGCAGGATGTTGTCAAAGAATTCGATGGAAAAGGATATGGAGATTTTAAGATGGCAGTCGGAGAGGCAGTCATCTCAGTGCTGAAACCATTGCAGGATGAAGTTGCCAGACTGGAAAAAGATAAGGCATATATTGATTCTATCATCAAGAACAATGCAGAAAAGGCGAATTATTATGCGACAAAGACCTTGAGAAAGGTGCAGAGAAAAGTGGGATTTCCGGATCGTATCCGCTAAACATAAAATAATTATAAAGTATCTTGTAAGTAGAAGCAAAAGATGATATAATCCTCCTAAAATTATGTCAAAAGGCATAGATTAAAGGAGGATTATTTTTACTATGGAAACAGACCCTGACGGGACACAGATTTTAATGCAACTATTCATACTGGTGCTTCTGACACTGGTGAATGCTTTTTTTGCCGGAGCTGAGATGGCAGTTGTCTCTGTCAATAAGAACAGAGTCAAGGTGCTGGCTGAGGAAGGAAATAAAAAGGCGTTACTTATTCAATCTCTTTTTGAGGATTCTACAAAGTTCTTGTCGACGATACAGGTGGCAATCACATGTGCGGGATTTTTCTCAAGTGCATCGGCTGCAACCGGAATATCGCAAGTGTTAAGTCACTGGCTGGAACAGTTTCAGATTCCGTATTCCGGAACGATTTCTTTTTTTGGAGTGACAATCTTATTAATGTATTTTAATCTTGTATTTGGTGAACTGGTGCCGAAGCGGATCGCACTGCAAAAAGCGGAGGCTTTCTGTTTTTTTACGGTACAGCCGATTTATACGGTTTCAAAAATATTGTCGCCGTTTATTAAGTTACTTTCTGTATCAACCAATGCATTTTTACATTTAATTGGTATGAAGACGGAGGATTTAGAGGAGGCGGTCTCAGAAGAAGAGATTAAAGCTTTGCTGGAGATGGGAAACAGCCGTGGGATTTTTGAGGAACACGAGTATGAGATGATCAATTCGGTATTCTCTTTTGATGATAAGAGTGCAAGAGATGTAATGACACCGAGAAGAGAAGTGTTTACGATAGATATCGCTGATTCGTTTGAAGACAATATTGAGGCGGTTTTAGAGTCAAGACATTCTAGAATTCCTGTTTATGAAGAAAGTATAGATAATATTATCGGAATTTTACATATGAAAGACCTTATGATCGCAATGCAGAAAAAGCTTGTGGATCAAGAAGATATACGACCGTTTTTGGAAAAGCCATTTTTTGTGCCAGATAGCAAGGATGCTGATGAATTGTTTCGGGAATTGCAAAGAACACAGAATCATATGGCAGTTTTGATTGATGAGTATGGAGGATTTTCAGGAATTGTCACTGTGGAAGATTTGGTTGAAGAGATTGTAGGAGAGATTAATGAAGAGCATGACTGTGTGACACCGGAGATTGTGCAGATTGAAGAGAAGAAATATATGGTAGATGGAACAATGCTGATTGAAGATTTGAATGAAAAACTAGATTTGAATCTGAAGACAGAGAATTATGATACCGTTTCCGGATTTTTGATTGAAATTTTGGGATATATTCCGGAAAGTTCAAAACATGAAAAGGTTGTTGTGGAGAATGTTTCTTTTGAAATTCAGGAGATGAAAGATAATCGCATCACGAAAGTATTGCTGATATTGCAAGAAAAATTGTGACTTATTAGTGAAAATTAATAAAAAACGGAATTAAAAATGACATAAAATACAAATTTAAGAAGAAAAATACATTCATTTTTGTAAAAATATGATATAATAATCTCAATGAACTGCATTTTGCACTGTAAAATACGTGGAAAGGAGTAAAATAAAAGGACGGTGCGAAGTAAAAATGCGAAAAAAGAAATTGAGGTGGTTTGAGATGGCGAAAAAAATGTTGAAAAAAATGACTGCATTTGGGATGTCATTTACGATGTTGGCAGGAAGTGTTTCAGTAATTCCTGCAAAGGCAGCGGAGGACGTGACAGTTGATATTTATCCAGTAGTACAAAAAATGGAATATATATCAACAGAAGGGATGAAGTTTGATGGCAAGGTGAATCTTGTTTTTCATGGCGAACAGGACGAGGCAACCGAAGGAAAAATTACAGAGTTATTGGATGCACAAGGAATTGCATATGAAAAAAGCGATACAGTAGATGATTCAATGGCAACGTTGCTGATTTCATCTGATAAAAATCACTGTGAACAGTGTGCAGGTGTGAAAGATTCAGAAGCTTTATCAGAGGAACAAGGATATGCACTAATCGCAAGTGATGATAAAAATGCAAAAGGAAAAGTTACAATTGTCGGTGCAGACGAAGACGGAGCATTTTATGGTGTTATGTCTTTTGCACAGATGCTGGAGCAGAAAACAGAAGACGGAAAGTTTGCAGAGGTGGCAATCTATGATTATCCAAGTATCAAACTTCGTGGATATGTAGAAGGGTTCTATGGATATCCATGGTCTTTTGAAGATCGTTTAGGATTGTTTTCAGACACAAGCAAATTTAAAATGAATACATATATTTATGCACCGAAAGATGATCCATATCACAAAGACAGATGGCGTGAACCGTATCCGGCTGATAAGGCAGAAGAATTAAGACAGCTTGCAGAGGAAGCCAAAAAAGATAATGTAAGTTTTTGCTGGAGTGCGCATCCTGGATATGGATGGAATTATAGTAGTGATGCGGACCACAATGCGCTGATGGCAAAATTCGAACAGTTGTATAAACTTGGTGTCAGACAGTTTGGTATTTCTTATGATGATTTGGGTGGTTATGTAAATGGTACTCAGCATGCACAAGTGATTAATCGTATCAATAAAGAATTTGTAAAAGCAAAGGGAGATGTAGAGCCGCTTATCGTTGTAGCAACAAGATATTGTAACGGCTGGGGTCCTGATATGCGGTCTTATTTTAAACCGTTTATGGAAACATTAGATGAAGATGTCGTAGTAATGTGGACGGGCGCTAATACAATGTCTGCAATTACGAAAGAAGCATATGAGTGGCCAAAGCAGCAAACAGGTGTGAACCGCGATCTTGCAGCATGGTGGAACTATCCGGTAAACGATTATTGTGACGGTAAATTGTTGATGTCTCCGTTGGAAAACTTAGAAAATGATGTGGACAATTTATCTGGTTTCTTCTTGAACCCAATGTCACAGGCGGAAGCTTCTAAAGTTGCAATCATTAGTGGCGCAGATTATTCTTGGAATGTTCCTGCATTTGAAAAAATGTCAAGCTGGAAACGTACAATTAAAGAATTAGTCTCAGATGCAAATGAAGAATTTGAGCGTTTTGCAGATAACCTTTCATTCGTAAAAGATGGTTTTGAATTTGATGAATCTAGATATTTGGTAAATAAGATTGAGGCGTTGAATGAGGCACTGAGAAATGGATCAGATGTGACAGCAGCTGCAAATGATTTAAAAGCTGAATTTGAACTTATGAGAAGTGATGTTGTTACATTGAGAACAATCGAGAATAAAGAGATGCTGGATGAAATTAGAGTATTCTTAGATGCTTATGATGTTTTGGCAGAGGCAGGTATTGCAAGTATGGAAGCATTTGTGGCAGCTCAAAAAGGTGATATTGTGACAACATTGGCAAAAATTGATTTGTCACAGAAGAAATTGGCTGATACAAATAACTTTACGATTACAAGCTTTGAGAGCAATGGAACAAAGGAAAATATTGTAAATGTCGGTGAAAAGAGAATTAAAAATTTGATTCGTGATTCTGCAGAACAGATTCAGGCGATATTGAAAAATCAGATTACGACAAAAGTGGAAAGCACAGTATTTTCTACAGACAAGAAATTGGAAGGTACAAAGGTCGTAACAGATGCTGGAAATTATTCTATTTCAAATGTAGATGCTGAATTGAAAGCAGGCGGATATGTTGGATTTAATTTGCCAAGTGCTATGAAATTATCGGAAATCAGACTTTCTTCTGACAAGAATGATGTAATGGAAATTCAGTATTCATTAAATGGAATTGAATGGAAGAAGGCAGAAACTAAAGTTGTAGACGGTGTATTAAAGACAAGTGAGCCTGTCGGAGCAGCTTATGTAAGAGTTGTGAATAAGAGCAATGAGGCCGTGAACATTCATATCAATGAATTGAAAGCAATTATTGTATATAGTTTGGGAGAAGTTACAGCTACTACAGATTTAAGTACATATCAGAATAATTATATCCGTAATGCAGTGGATGGAAATATGCGAACAAAATTCTATTCAAGTGCAGGATCTACATTAGGAAGTTATGTGCGTGTAGATTTAGGAAAAGCGATTCCGTTATATGATTTGACAATCTATTATGCACCAAACCCAAAAGGAATTTCAGAAGGTGTAGATGGTTTTAAAAAGACAAAATTGGAAGTTTCCACAGATGGTGTAACATGGACACAGGTTGGAGATATTATTAACTATCTCGACTATAAAATTGAGACAGTGAGTGGTGTGAATGTGGCTGCTGTAAAATATAATGCAGAAGGTGAGATGGCGCGTTATATCAGATTCTCAGCAGCAGAAGCATATGATAACTGGGTACAGGTTTATGAAGTGGAATACAATAAGACAGTATCTAATATCGGTGATGCCAGTGTTTCATTGGTAGATGCAAACTTTGCGGTTGAGAATGCAGAATATTTGTATGACGGTGATTTGTCGACTGCATTAACAGCGCAAAATGTAAAAGACGGTGATACTCTTACATACAAGACAACAACAATTACAAATGTTGGAAAACTGATGGTTTTACAGGATGCAGGCAATATTTGCGGAGCAACTGTGAGTGTGAAAAAAGCAGATGGTACTTGGAAAGAAATTGGTGCTTTAGATGCCCAAGTTGCAGAGTTTGCAGTGAATGATGTGATTACAGAAATTAAATTTGCGTTCAAAGCGGGAAGCCCGTTGCCAAAGATTTATGAAGTGATTGCATTAGAAAACAAAGTAGAAGCTGTAGACAAAGATAATCTTACAGCTCTGATTGAATATGCGAAACAACAACAGGAAAATGCAGATTACGAGTGGCTCGTTCCAGTTGTGAAGAAAGCGTTTGAGGCAGCGCTTGCAGATGCAGAGAAAGTCAATGCAGATGCTGATGCAACACGGGAAGAGATTGATGCAGCATATGAAGAGCTTCTTTCAAAAGTACATCTTCTTGGATTTATCGGTGCAGATACTACAAACTTGAAAGTGAAGTATGATGCGTTAAAAGGATTGAATTTAGATGAATATACAGAAGACAGTGCGAAGAGAATGCAGGAGGCACTTGATGTAGCAGCAAAAGTTCTCGCCGATGAAAATGCATTTAAAGATGAAATCGAGGGAGCTCTCGCAGGTTTGATTGCGGCGGAAGAAGGACTTGAACGACTTCCGGTAAATGTAAATAAAGAAAAGTTGAAAGAGTTGATTGCTAAAGGTGATGGTTACATGGCAAAGGCAGATCAATATGTTTCAACTGAGAATTTAGGGATTGCGTTAGAAAGTGCAAAAGAAGTATATGGAAATAAAGATGCAACACAGGAAGAAGTAGATGCAGCATATAAAGTACTTCTCAATGCAATTTTTGATCTGAGACTGATTCCAAATAAAGACAAATTGGAAGAGCTTCTGAATAAAGTAGAAAAAATGAATTTGGATCAGTATACAGTAGAAACAGCAAAAGCAGTGCGGACAGCATATGCAAAAGCTTTAGCTGTATTTGAAGATGAGGATGCAACACAGTCAGAAATTGATGCGGCAGTAGCATCATTAGATACGGCAGTAGGAAAACTTGTGGCAAATGCCGGAAAAGATCCTTCATCTAATGAAGATAAAAAAGACGATGGCAAAACAAATACAAGTACGACAAGCGATAAAAAGAATTCGCCGAAGACAGCGGATGCAACAAGTGCTGCAATCCCAGTAATGGCAGGATTTATGGCGCTTCTTGGAGTTTGGTTTGTTTGGAAGAAAAAATAAAAATTGAGAATCTGAAAATAAGTGATTCCCAATAGAAAAACAGAGCTGCTGCGATGCGGATTGGATATTGACCGCAAAGCAGCAGCTCTGTTTTTTAATTATCTTCCTCAGAATTATCCATAGAG
>ENA-ORSR01001217-ORSR01001217.1-human-gut-metagenome-genome-assembly--contig:-NODE-1217-length-18713-cov-4.610837_pt1 | contig 18713 bp, 9 predicted proteins | sample MGYA00241901_ERZ509166 | MGnify/ENA primary metagenome ERZ509166 (study PRJEB26280, sample SAMEA2338860) | human gut metagenome | biome: human gut; feature: human-associated habitat; material: faeces... | reverse complement strand
CCAGCCATACTTTCCTCAAAAAGACCACAGAGCATACACAGAATACCTGATGCCATCCATAGTTTTCCACTGAATCTATGAGTTGCATTCCAATTTTCTTCATCCTGCAATGTCCATATAACCCGGATCCCTATCGTATTGTTCTGTTTTACCTTTGGCAGATAATTTCCTATAACCATAAACATTAAACCTGTTCCATAATAAATCAATGCCATAAATAAATTCTCTGTATCTGCTCGCATGTTGACCAATCTGGCAATACCGTTATAAATCAATGTAATAACAGGTATGATCCATATAGTCATCCCTATAACCTTGCGACTTTGTTGTCTGTTCCTGTTATCATAAAATATGATTGTCACAAGCGCACATTGCATCACTATTAAAAATACATTTAACCACTTACCCTGTATACTCGTAAAACCTACCAGAATCCCTGCAAGAATTACCAGTCCAGAGCTAATTAATGTACCTCTATAATTTTTTATCATTTCCTTCATCGTCCGATGCTCCTTTCAAGTCTGTTATCCACAACATGACATCTTCCAACACGGAAGTGTTTAATTCATAATAAATAAACTTTCCTTCTCTTTGGTTTCGAATCAAATCAGCCTCCTTTAATACTGCCAGATGCCTTGATATAGATGCTCCCGTTACTGAAAAATGTTCGCATATCTCTCCGGCTGAAAGCCGACCATTTTTCAACAAATTCAAAATCTCGCGTCGTATTGGATCAGCCAATGCTTTTAATGTATCTTGTATACCCAAAAATTCATCCCGCCCTCTCATTTAACATTTAACCTAATTGTTAAGTGTATTGTAATTCCAGATGCATTATATGTCAAGAAATAAAAATGAATGCAAAGGAAAAATTAGCCGATTACCAGAGACAGTTTGGTGTGTATGCTGAAGCGAATTCGGAAGTAATGGGGGCTTTCGGTGCTACAGTTACTGCAGCAATGGAAAATTCCGGATCGTTAGATGCGAAAACAATGGAATTATTAATCCTTGTCGCAGCTGTTTCAAGAAAATGCGAACCATGTATCTATTCTCATGTAATGAATTACATCAATGCCGGTGGAACAAAAGAAGATCTGGCAGCAGGACTAAATGCCGCAGTACTGATCTGTGGCGGACCTGGTATGGCATACAGCGCATTAGCACTAGATCTCTTTGATCAGTATACTGCAGAATAGTATTTACAGTTTCCTTTTGAAAGACCTATCGTGGATAATGGTTCGAGAGTGTAAAATATTTTGTGTAAATCTCTTAGATTAATGAAAAAATCATAATGATTTACATTAAATTAAAAAAATGAATTAGGCTTGAATGGCATGATTGCTGTTTAAGCCTTATTTACTATTTAGCATGAATAAGCAGACATGTCAAGAACGCCCGCTGAAAACGGGCGTTTTTGACCCTTACTCATAGTTGCTTTTTATTCTATTCGAGATCTTCTGGTTGGATTCTGTCTCCAAAATATATGCAGAGCTGATCCAAGGTCTGTCCCCAATCCCATGTTTTTCCAGTCCATTTCTTTGTGATGTCGGTCATGGCAAGATACAGAATCTTAAAAAGCGAATCATCTGTCGGAAAGATGGTTTTTGATTTCGTCACTTTTCTTAATTGACGATTGAAATTCTCTATGGAATTCGTGGTATAAATTAGTTTTCTAATCTCTCCAGGGTATTTGAAATATGTAGAAAGTTGCGGCCAATTATTACGCCAGGACGCTATTGAAGATGGATATTTTCCACCCCAATTTTCTTCCAGCACATCTAACGCTTCTAATGCAAGCTGCTCTGTATCTGCCTTATAAACCAGTTTCAGGTCTTTCATGAAGGCTCTGATATCTTTGTAGGAAATAAACTTAGTGGAATAACGAATCTGATGTACAATACATCTTTGGATTTCCGCTAATGGGAAAACTGCATGAATTGCATCCACAAAACCAGTCAGTCCATCAACAGATACAATCATGATGTCTTCCACACCTCTATTTTTGATTTCATTCAATACACCAAGCCAGTATTTTGCACTTTCATTACCGCCAATCCACATACCTAAAACTTCTTTTTGACCAGAAAGTCTGATACCTATAGCTACATATACAGCTTTCTTTACCGTTCTATTATCTTCTCGTACATGAAAATGAATGGCATCCATGAAAACGATGGCATATTTCTTCTCCAAAGGGCGATTCTGCCATTCTTTGGCAATTGGAAGAATGCGATCTGTCATGTGAGAAATCATCTCTGCAGATGCATCCACCCCATAGACATTAGAAAGGTGTGTTGATATGTCTCTGGTAGTCATTCCCTTTGCATACATGGACAGAACTTGATCTTCAATGTTAGAAATATCTGTTTGATGTTTTTTTACAATCTGTGGTTCAAATTCACCTCTGCGATCACGGGGGATATCAAGATCAATATCGCCCATCGAAGATGTAACCGTTTTATGGCTGTAACCGTTCCGGCTATCATCTGTCTCCTTATTTTGATAATCATACTTCGAATAGCCAAGTTTCTGATCCATTTCTGCTTCTAGCATTCCTTGCAGGGTATCTCCCAAAAGATCCTTCAACATTTCTTGAACATCTTGAGCATCGGTTGGTTGATAGTGTTCCAATAAGCCGTTAATAAACTCTCTTCTTTCTGGTGTCATTTTTCTTCTTCTTGCCATAAAAATATCCTCCTGAATTAATATTTATTTTAACATCAATCCAAGAGGATACATATCACGTATTTAGTTTACACAGAATTATTTACACACTCTTATTATGTTTGTATAAAAACGTAAAAAAGATTACCGGAAAACGCACTACATTTTCCGGTAATCTTTTTATTTTCTTTATTTCACTATTAGTCTGTTTGTATCTTCTTTACAAAATTCACTATTAGCCGGTCCATACCCATTCTACAAAATATACAGCCAGTCATGATCCTCTTCATTTCTCATTCCCAGTACAAGTGCCGAATGTGGTCCCATGTTCGCAACCACTTCTCCGTCTTCTACCAGATACTCTTCGTACTCTGTTGTATATCCATCTTTGTAAGAATATAGCAGACGTTTCATGCGGCATTTTATCGGAATCTCTGCTTCCCATACTGGAACTTTTACTTCCGCACGTTCGCTGCGGTTATTGATCACAACAATGATCCGGTCATGCCCTTTAAATCTCGCATAAGACAGGATATTTTCCTCTCCGCCAAGAATCTTCAACGAACCGGTCTTAAGTGCCGGATGCTCTTTGTGGATGCGGATCGCTTCTTTGTGAAATGCGATCAGTTCCTGATCTTCATGTCCCCACGGATAGGTTCTTCTGTTATCCGGATCTGTAAATCCACAGACACCAGCCTCATCACCATAATATACCGTCGGAGCTCCGACCCAGGTCATCTGCATAACAACCGCTTCACGCATAACCGCTTTATTCACATACTCGTTCGCAGCTTCCGGTCCCAGATGTTCCACACGGCCAACCATGTGATTTGTTCTCGTTAAGAATCTGGAATGATCATGGTTGGAAAGCTCATTCATCGCCACCTGAAGTGACGGAGTCAGCATGTTCGACATGTGATGTGCCATCGAACCGATAAAGTTATCGATGTTGCCAAGGAGCTCTTCTCTCGCCTCATCACTATGCTTTTCCATTCCGGTCAGGAACCATGTAACCGGCTCCATGAACGCATCATAGTTCATAACGGTATCCCACTCATCCCCCTTAAGCCAGTCACTCGGATCGCCGTAATGTTCGGCAAGGATCAGTGCATTCGGATTTGCATCTTTCACGGCTCTTCGAAATTTCTGCCAGAACTCGTGATTGTATTCATTGCTGCGTCCCAGGTCTGCTGCCACATCCAGACGCCATCCATCTACATTATACGGCGGCGATACCCATTTCCGTCCGATATATAAGATATAATTTTCCAGTTTTACAGAATCTTCGTAATTCAGTTTCGGCAGAGTATCATGTCCCCACCAGCCATCGTAATTGCCATTATATGGCCAGTTCTCCGATCCTTCTTTGAAGAAACGGAAGTAGCTTCTGTACGGACTGTCTGCCGATACATAAGCACCCGGTTCATAATCCTCTTCACCTTCGTAAATTCTCTCACGGTCCATCCATTTATTGAATGAACCACAGTGGTTGAACACGCCGTCCAGGATGATGGAGATGCCCAGCTTCTCGGCTGCCTGGCACAGCTCGGTAAAGTCCTGCTCGGTGCCCAGGATCGGGTCGATCTTGGTGTAGTCGGCCGTGTCGTAGCGGTGGTTGCTCGCGGCCTCAAAGATGGGGTTGAGGTAGATGGCCGTAAAGCCTAGCTCGGCAATGCGGGGCAGGTCATTTTGGATACCCTTGAGCGAGCCGCCGTAAAAATCCCAGGTCTTGATGGAGCCGTCTTCGGCACGCTCGTACTCGGGCGGTTCGTTCCAGTCCTCGACCATGCGGCGCTGGATTCCTTTGCGCGGTTTTTCAACTTCGGCAAGCGTGCGTTCGCGCCAGTTTTCGTCGCGTGCATAGCGGTCGGGGAAGATCTGGTAGACCATACCGCGCTCGTACCAAGTGGGACGGTTCTCTCGGTGCTTGTAGACGGTAATCTGGAAGGACGGAACCTCGGCGTAGTTGTAGGTCACACCCTCGCCACCGGTGCGACCCTGCGGTGCACCCAGGCGTACCTCGGGCTGGCCCTCGATGTTGCAGATAAAGCTGTACCAGATAAGACAGGGCTCAGTGCACTCAAGCTCTACGGTAAATATGCCGTCGCCCTCGTGCGTCATGGGATACAGAGACTCACCGATTTCATCGACCCAGGTGCGCAGGGTGAGCGTTGCCTGGTTGGGGTCGGCATCCTCCAAAATCACCGATAGCGAAACGGAAGTTCCAGTGGTCACAGCGCCAAACGGAGTACGAAACTGCGGCAGACGGCTGTTGTGAATCAATCTCATAATTCGGTCCAGTTCAATAGAATCACGGCCTGCGGGCCATGGGCTTTACGCACTGGATGTAAGTATATCTTTTGTACACAGGCTGTATAAACAACATCCGTTTACCATCGGCGAACGGTTGTCCTAGAAAATCGTTTTACCACCCAAATTATCGCGATATTCAAATGTGCCTATACCGATACTATTTGTAGCCAAACAAAAGTAACCCGGTTTACTACGACGAATTGAATGATCTCAACCAGGGTCATTTTGGTGATATTAAAACCGCAGGTAGAGGCGTTGCCAATTTCGTAGATTACCCGCCGTGGTCGGCTGGAGCCATTTTGTCGTAGTAAACCGGCCCTCTTTTTAATACAGAAGTTCAACCAAGATGAGGGCGCCTGGTAGGGGCGCCCTCATCTTGCGTTGGATTAAGTTTTAATCGTCCTGACTAGTGACGCTTGCGGGTGGCCGTTGCCTTACGGACGGAGGTCTTCTTGGTCGGAGCCTTTTCCTCGGCCGGAGCGGCGGGGGAGACTGGGGCCTCCTTTGCGGACTTGGTCTTTGCCGTAGCCTTCGGAGCGGTCTTGACCTCGGCGGCCTTTACTGCGGGCTTGTCCTCGGCCTTAGCCTCTGCCTTGGGAGCAGCAGCCTTGGTCGTGGCCTTTTTGGCCGTCGTGGTAGTGCGCTTACGCGTGGTAGTCGTGGCAGCCGGCTTTGCCTCGACAGCTGCCTCGGCCTTGGACTCGGAGGGCGTCTCCTCGACTTTGCCGGCCGGCTTTGCGACTGCCTTCGGGGTCGTCTTCGCGGCGGCCTTCGTCGTAGTAGCCTTCGTGGTCGTCGACTTCGTTGCCGTGGTCTTCTTGGCTGCCGTTGCCTTCTTGGTGGTCGCGGTCGTCTTCTTGGCAACGGTCTTGGCCGGAGCCTTTGCCTCAGGCTTAGCCTCGGGAGCGGCGGCCTTTACCTCGGGAGTGACCTCGGCCTCGGCGACCTTCTTGGCAGCGGCGGTCGTGCGCTTGCGCGTGGTCGTTGCCTTGGCAGCGGTGGTCTTGCTCGCAGCTGCCTTCGTGGCCGTGGTCTTCTTAGCCGTTGTTTTGCGGGCCGTCGTCTTCTTGGCGGCAGGCTTCGCTGCGGGCTTTACCTCGGCCTCGACAGCCATCTTCTCCTCGGCCTTGGGCTCCTCAACAGCGGGCTCCTTAACGTGCGCCGCAGGCTCGGCCTCCACAGCCGCAGCAGCCTCCACAGCCGCCGGGCGCTCAATCTCCGGGTGCATAAAGAAATACAGGTCCAGATACTTGTCGGCCGAGCGCGTCCAGCTAAAGTCCTGGCTCATGGCCTGCGTGACCAGCTGGTTCCAAGCATCGCGGTTGTCCCAGAACAGGCGTGCCGCGCGGAACACGGCGTCGCCCATCTCGTCGCCGTTAAAGTTGGTAAACGAGAAGCCCGTGCCCTCGCCGGTAAACTCGTTGTACGGCTGCACGGTGTCCTTCAGGCCACCGGTCTCGCGCACGATGGGCAGGGTGCCGTAGCGCATGGCGATGATCTGCGACAGGCCGCAGGGCTCAAACTTCGAAGGCATCAGGAACATGTCGGCGGCGGCATACATACGCTGCGACAGCGCCGGGTCAAACTCGATGCGCGCGGCCATGGTGCCGGGGTACTTGTCCTGGAAGTAGCGCAGGCCGTCCTCGTAGTCGTGGTCGCCGGTGCCCAGCACCGCCACCTGCACGCCGCCGGACAGGATGCGGTCGAGCGCGTACATGACCAGGTCCATGCCCTTCTGGCGCGTCAGACGCGTGACCATCACCATAAGCGGGCGGTCGTCGCGAACCTCGAGGCCCAGCTCCTCCTGCAGCTTGGCCTTGCACACGGCCTTGCCGGAACGGTCGTCAACCGTGTAGTTGGCGGCAATGCGCTTGTCGGTCGCCGGGTCAAAGCCCGCCACGTCAATGCCGTTGAGGATGCCCTGCAGTGCGTAGGAGCGCTCGCGCAGCACACCGTCCAGGCCCTCACCAAACTCGGGCGTCTGGATCTCGTTGGCATAGGTGGGGCTCACCGTGGTGATGGCGTCGGCATAGTGCAGCGCGCCCAGCATGTAGTTGATGCTGCAGGCGTCGCAACGCAGCTGCGAGGCGGCCGCCGGAATATGCGCCACACCCAGGATGTCCTCCATCACGGTGTCGCTAAACTGGCCCTGGAACGCCACATTGTGGATCGAGAACACGGTCTTGACGCGGTCGTACAGCGGCAGGCCCTGGTAGAACTCGCGCAAGAACACGGGCGCCAGCGCGGTCTGCCAGTCATTGCAGTGCAGGATGTCGCACTCAAAACCGGCCGGCAGGTGCTGCAGGCTCTCGGTAATGGCCTTGGAGAAGAACGCGAAGCGCTCGCCGTCGTCGAAGAAGCCGTACGGATAATCGCGCGCAAAGTAGCGCTCGTTGTCCACGAACATATAGGTGACGCCGTCGTGCTCGAGCTTCTCCAGCCCGCAGTACTCGTTGCGCCAGCCCAGGCTCACGTAAAAGTCGGCAAAGTGCTCCATCTGGGACTTGTACTCGTCCTTGATGGTGGCGTACTTGGGCACCATCACGATAACCTCGGCGCCGGCGCGCACGAGTGCCGCAGGCAGCGAGCCCGCCACGTCACCCAGGCCACCGGTCTTAACAAACGGTGCGCACTCGGCCGAGGCAAACACGATCTGCATCTTTTTGCTGGAATCTGCCATATTGTCTCCCATGTTGCAATTCGAGAATAGCCGCCTGGCGCTAACCGGGCGGCTATTCTACATGTTACGAGCGATGTTGCGGTGCCAACGTTAACGCACGATGGTGGTGTCGGAAGTTAACGGAGCCTTGCCAAGCACCAGGATGTTCTCGGGCGTGCCGCGAAGCTCGGTGTTGGTGGGAACCACGTTGTTCTTGTCCAGGATGGCGTTCTCGACGCGGGCGCCGCTCTTGATGATGCAGCTCTGGTTGATGATCGAGTTGGTCACCGAAGCGCCTTCCTCGACCACGACGCCGCGCGACAGGATCGAGTTACGCACGGTGCCCTTGATGATGCAGCCGGCCGAGATAATCGAGTTGCACGCGTGGCTGCCGGTCGCATAGCGCGAAGGCGGCACGTCGTGAGCCTTGGTCAGGATCGGGCGCTCGGGATCGAAGAGCTGGTCGGCCACGGTCTGGTCGAGCAGGTCCATGCTGCGGCGATACAGCGACTTCTCGCTAAACACGCCCACGACCTCGCCCTTGTACTCGTAGCTGCATACGTCGATGTTACCAAAGTCGCCCTGGAGTGCCTCGAGCAGGTCCAGATAGTCGGCGGCCTGGTAGTGGTCGATAATCTCGAGCAGCGTATCGCGGTTGACGATGCAGCAGTCCATAGAGCCGTACACGACGCCAGCGCTCACGCCCGTCAGGCGACCGTTCTCGTTAATCTCGAGCTTGGTCTCGTCATCGACGTTGCGCGTGGCCTTGCAGTACACCACGGTCATCTGGGCACCGGAGTTCTCGTGTGCGTCGATGATGGTGTTGAGGTCCATGTTAAAGATGATGTTGGTGCCCATCATCACAACATAGGGCTTGTCCGAGCGCTGGAACAGCGTCTTGTTGGAGATGATGTCGCGCAGCAGGAAGCGCATGCCGCCCTTGGTGGTGCCATACGCGTTGCCGGGCACCATGAACAGGCCGCCCTTCTTGCGGTCCAGGCCCCAGTCCTTGCCCGAACCCACGTGGTCGATCAGCGAGCGGTAATTGCCCGGCATGACGACGCCGACGGTCTTAATGCCGGCATTCATCATGTTGGACAGCGGGAAGTCGATCAGGCGGTAGCGGCCCAAAAACGGAACGGACGCGATGGGGCGGTCCTTGAGCAGCACGCTGCCGTAGGTCGAAGAGTAGTTAGCGGTGATATAACCGATGGCCTTGCGATTGATCATCGGATCATTCCCCCTTCCCGATAACGACGTCATTTCCAACGACGGCCGTATCCTTGGTGGTATCGACAGAGCCGAGCTTCACGCCCTCTTCGACCGTGGAGTTCTCGCCCAAAATAGCGCGGCAGATGTGTGCGCCGCTCTTAACGTGCGCACCCGGCAGCAGCACGGAGTCCTCGACCACAGCGCGCTCCTCGATGATGACATCGGTCGAAAGGATCGAGTGGCGCGCGGTGCCGTAGATCTTGCAGCCGTTGGAGACCAGGCAGTCGTCCAGGCGGCCGTCCGGGCCAATGTAGTGCGGCGGACGCGTGGTGATGTTGGACATGATGGGGAAGTGCTTGTCGAACAGATCGAACTCGGGGTTGTTGCCCAGCAGGTCCATCGAGGTCTCGTGGAAGCTGGCGATGGTGCCAACGTCCTTCCAAAAGCCGTGGAACTCGTAGCTGTACAGGCGCTTGTTTTCGCCGAGCAGCTTGGGGATGATGTCCTTGCCAAAGTCGTGGCTCGAGCGCTGGTCCAGAGCGTCCTCCTCGAGCGCCTCGATCAGCACGTCGGCCGAGAAGATGTAGATGCCCATGGACGCAAGGTTCGAATCGGGCTTATCGGGCTTCTCGGTGAACTTGGTGATGCGGCCGTCCTCGGGGTCGGTGGTCAGGATGCCAAAGCGGCTGGCCTCCTCCCACGGCACGGGCATAACGCTCACCGTGAGGTCGGCGTTGTTCTCAATGTGCGTCTTGAGCATCTTGCGGTAGTCCATGCGATACAGGTGATCGCCCGAAAGAATCAGGACGTACTTGGGGTCGTTGGCCTTGATGTAGTCGAGGTTCTGCGTAATGGCGTCGGCCGTGCCCGCATACCAGGCGCCGCCGGTCTGCGTCTCGTACGGCGGCAGGATCGACACGCCGCCATCGCGGTTGTCCAGATCCCACGCCTCGCCGGAGCCCACATAGGCATGCAGCAGGTAGGGGCGATACTGCGTCAGAACGCCCACCGTGTCGATGCCCGAGTTGGAGCAGTTGGAGAGCGAAAAGTCGATAATGCGGAACTTGCCACCAAAGCTAACCGCCGGCTTAGCGATCTTTTGGGTGAGTGCCCCCAATCGGCTGCCCTGTCCTCCTGCGAGGAGCATCGCGATGCATTCTTTCTTACTCATCGATTTCTCCTTCTGTCATCGATGTTCCTAAACCCATTAGCGACGGGCGCGGCGCTCGGTCGCGCCCGTCGAGTAATGCCGTGCTGGCATAGGGGAGCTCGCGCGCCTTTACGCGTGCCAGATCTCGTCGCGGTACTCGCGAATGGTGCGGTCGCTCGAGAACCAGCCGCTCGAGGCGGTGTTGAGCAGCGCCTTGCGGTTCCAGGTCTCCTGGTCGCCGTAGCTTCCCGTGAGCTTCTCCCATGCATCCACGTAGCTGCGGAAGTCTGCCATGACCAGGTCGGGGTCGTTATTGTTCATGAGCTCGTTGTAGATGCTCTCGAAGTTGCCCGAAAGGCCGGCAAACGTGTTGTCCTTAAGCTCGTCCATCACGCGGCCCAGACGCTCGCGGTCGCCGTTGAGCGTATCCCACGCAAAGTAGCTGTTGGATGCCCAGAGCTGCTCGACCTCGGGAGCGGTCAGGCCAAAGATGGCCTCGTTCTCACGGCCGGCCAGGTCGGCGATCTCGATGTTGGCGCCGTCGAGAGTGCCCAGCGTAATGGCGCCGTTCATCATGAGCTTCATGTTGGACGTGCCCGAGGCCTCCTTGCCGGCCGTGGAGATCTGTTCCGAGATCTCGGCGGCGGGATAGATGAGCTGGGCGTTGCTCACGCGGAAGTTGGGGATAAAGCAGACCTTCATGACCTCGTTGACGCGCGGGTCGTTGTTGATGACGTCGGCCACGGAGTTAATGAGGCGGATGGTCTCCTTGGCAAAGGTGTAGCTCGAGGCAGCCTTGCCGCTAAAGATGAAGGTCGTCGGCGTCACGTGGAAGTTGGGATCGGCGATGCGACGGTTGTAGATGTCCATCACCTTCATGATGTTCATGAGCTGACGCTTGTAGGCATGGAAGCGCTTAACCTGAACATCGAAGACGGTGTTGGGGTCAATGACCAGACCGGTCTCGGACTTGACGTATGCGGCCAGACGCTCCTTGTTGGCGCGCTTGGAGGCACCCACGGCCTTAAGGAACTCAGTATCGTTCTGGAACTCCTTGAGCTTCTCCAGCTCAAAGGCGTCCTTGAGCCAGCCGTCGCCAATGGCCTCGGTCACGAGCTTGGCGTAGGTGGGGTTGGCCTCGGCAAAGAAGCGACGGTGCGAGATGCCGTTGGTCTTGTTGTTGAACTTCTCGGGCGTCAGGGCATAGAAGTCCTTGAGCACGATGTTCTTGATGATGTCGGAGTGAATCTTGGCCACGCCGTTGACGCTGTGGCTGCAGATCACGGACAGGTTGGCCATGCGAATCTCGCCGTCCCACAGAATGGCGGTCTGGCGCAGACGCTCCTGCCAGCCCTCCTGGGTGGTGTCGAACGACTCGTGCCAACGACGGCTGATCTCGTCGATGATCTGGTACACACGGGGGAGGAGCTTGGAGAACGTGCCGATGGGCCACTTCTCCAGGGCCTCGGGCAGGATGGTGTGGTTGGTGTAGCTCACGACCTGCGTCACGATGTTCCAGGCGTCATCCCACTCGAGTTTCTTTTCGTCGATGAGGATGCGCATGAGCTCGGGACCGCACATGGCGGGGTGCGTGTCGTTGGTATGGATGGCCACAAACTGCGGCAACAGCTCCCAGTTAGCGCCGTGCTCCTTCTCAAAGGTGTCGAGCAGACTGTAGATGCCAGCCGAGACAAACAGGTACTCCTGCTTCAGGCGCAGCAGACGGCCGTGCTCGCCGGCGTCGTTGGGGTAGAGGATGGCGCTGATGGCCTCGGCCTCGGCGCGCTCGGCATCGGCCAGGGCGTAGTCGCCGCGGTTGAAGGCCTCCAGGTCAAAGTGCTCCTCAACCGGCTCGGCGGCCCAGACGCGCAGCTTGTTGACGGTCTCGCCGGCATAGCCCACCACGGGGATGTCATAAGGGACGGCCAGGATGTCCTGCGTGTCCACCGTGCGGTAGAACGTGCGGCCGTTCTCCTCAAAGCCCTCAACATGGCCACCAAACTTAATGGTCACGGCCTTGTCCTGACGACGGACCTCCCAGGGATAGCCGTGGGTGAGCCACTCGTCGGTGGCCTCGACCTGGCTGCCGTTGACGATCTCCTGCTTAAACAGGCCGTAGCGGTAGCGCATGCCGTTGCCGTAGCCGGCAATGCCCTCGGCTGCCATGGAATCCAGGAAGCATGCGGCCAGACGGCCCAGGCCACCGTTGCCCAGAGCCGGATCGGGCTCCTGGTTCTCGATGACGGACAGGTCAAAGCCCATGTCGTCGAGCGCCTCGGCGACCATGTCGCGCACGCCAAAGTTGAGCAGGTAGTTGTCAAGCAGGCGGCCGATCAAAAACTCGATCGAGAAGTAGTACACGCGCTTCTTGCCCTCGGCGGCCACTCGGGCGTCGCTGGTGGTTGCAACGGTGCGCGCCTTCTCGGCCACGAGCTTGGCCAGGGCATTAAAGCGGTCGAGGTCGCTGGCGGCCTCGACGCTCTTGCCGCTGATGCTCATGACGGCATCGCGATAGAGCTCGGTAAACTCCTGCTTGTTGTCGAAGATCTTATTCATACGTTCCTTTCCCCCGGGGATGTTTCTCCCGGAACGGTTATGTCTTGTATCCTACGCCCCGTCGGGGTGGGTAATTACAGCTGTAACGGTTTTGTTACGCTTTCTTGGCAGAAGCCTTAGCTGCAGCAGCCTTGGCCTTGGGAGAAGCCTTTTTGGTGGCTGCCTTTTTGGCCGTGGTGGACTTGGCCGAAGCCTTGGCAGCGGGCTTGGCAGCCTTTGCCTTAGCCGAAGCCTTCTTGGCAGCCGCAGGCTTGGGCTTCACCGAGGACGTACGCTTACGCGTTGCCTTCTTGGGCTTCTCGACCACGGGCGGTATATAGCTGCTGGGACCGCGGCGTTTAAGCACCACGCCTGCCAGGCCGGGCACCTTAATCTCGATGGAGTCCATCTGCCCGTTCCAGGGATAGGGCTCGCTCGAGCAGGTGTAAGGCTCCTCACCGGCGTATCCGCTGCCGCCAAACTCGGGAAGGTCGGAATCAAAGATGACCTCCCAATCGCCCTCGCGCGGCACGCCCACGCGGAAGCTCTCGTAGCTCGCCGGGTCAAAGTTGATCAGGATCACCAGGTCGTCATCGACGTCCTCGCCCTGGCGCACAAAGCTCACGATGGACTGCTTGGAGTTGTCCGCGTCAATCCAGGTAAAGCCGTCGTCGGTGTAACCGCGCTCGTACAGGGCGGGCTCGGCGGTGTACAGGTGGTTGAGCGCCTTGATAAACGCCTGATGATGCTTGTGAGTCTCGTACTCCTCGGTCAGGAACCACTGGATGGACTCGTAGTAGCGCCACTCAATAAACTGACCGATCTCGTTGCCCATAAAGTTGAGCTTGGCACCGGGGTGCGTCATCTGGTAGAAGGCGAGCGTGCGCAGACCGGCAAACTGGCGCCACCAGTCGCCCGGCATACGGCCGATGAGCGAGCACTTACCGTGCACGACCTCGTCGTGGCTCAGGGGGCAAATGAAGTTCTCGGTAAAGGCGTACATGATGGAGAACGTCAGCAGGCCGTGATTGCCAGGGCGCCACGGAAAATCGGTTTGCATGTAGTGCAGGGTGTCGTTCATCCAGCCCATGTCCCACTTGTAGTGGAAGCCCAGACCGCCGTCCTGCGGCGGATAGGTCACGAGCGGCCACGCGGTGGACTCCTCGGCCATCATCATCACGTCGGGGTAGTGCGCCTCAACAGCACAGTTGACCTGGCGGATAAACGCGCTGGCGTCCAGGTCCTCCTCGGTACCGTACTTGTTGAACTTCTTTTGGCCTGGATCGTCGATGCCAAAGTTGAGGTACAGCATGCTGGACACGCCGTCCATGCGAATGCCGTCCACGTGGAAGTTCTCGAGCCAGTACAGCACGTTGGAGACCAGGAAGGAGCGGACCTCGCCGCGGGCGAAGTCAAACTTGTGCGTGCCCCAGTTGGGGTGAATCTCGTGCTCAAACAGCATATGGCCGTTAAAGGTGGCAAGGCCGTGAGAGTCGGCGCAAAAACCGCCGGGCACCCAGTCCATGATCACACCGATGCCCGCCTCGTGGCACGAATCGATAAAGTGCATGAGCTGCTGCGGGTTGCCGTAGCGCGACGTGGCGGCGTAGTAGCCGGTCGTTTGGTAGCCCCAGGAGCCGTCGAAGGGATGCTCCATAAGCGGCATGACCTCGATATGCGTGTAGCCCATGTCGCGGACGTAGTCCACGAGCTCCACCGACAGGTCGTCGTAGGTATAGAACTCGCCGCGCTGCGCGGGGAAGGGGTCCATGGGGCCGGGGTAGTTGCCGTACTCGTCGGGCTCGCCCTGCGGCGCGTCGCCGTGGCGCTTCCACGAGCCAATATGCACCTCGTAGATGTTAAGGGGCTGCGACATGTGGTTATGGCTGGCACGTCGCTTGAGCCATGCGGCGTCGTTCCACTGGTAGCCATCGAGGGTCCACAGTACGCTCGCCGTTCCCGGAGGGCACTCGGCCTTAAAGGCGTACGGATCGGCCTTGTAGAGCTTTTCGCCCTCGTTGGTCTCGATGAGATACTTATAGAGCTGGCCCTGCTCGGCGCCAGGAATAAAGCCTTCCCAAATAGCGCTCGTATGCATGGGCACCAGCGGGTTGGCTTGCTCATCCCAGTCGTTAAATTCACCAATGACATGAACGCTCTTTACGTCGGGCGCCCAAACGCAAAAACGCCAGCCGCGCGTACGGTTCTGAGTGTCGGGGTGCGCGCCCATCTTTTCCCAGCTGCGCTCCCACGTACCGATGCCAAACAAGTAGACATCGTCCTTGGTGAGCTCCGGTGCGTGCGGGGCGGCTTTACGGGTAGCAGGCTTTTTGGTTGCTGGCTTTAGCTTTGTATCGCTCACGTTTGATCCCATCATGACGCGGCAGCGTGTTGCCTTGGTGACTAGATGCGAAAGGTCCAAGGCTGCACGAATCGAAGGGACGGCGATAGTTCTATGATTCGTTCCACCTCGCGTGCTCGGTGGAACTTTCGGCAAAAACTACGATAACACCTGTACGTTAGTTTTATGAACGAAAGTGGATTTGCGGTGGCGTTTAATCGGTAAGCGCCATGTTTATACCACTGGCAGAATTGCGATGGTAAAACTCTTGACAGCTTTACCAATTAGGGTTTCTAGATTATTAGGTTTACGTTTGGTAAAACGTTTTTAGCAGGTTGTTTACCCTTTGACATCGAAAGGCTCGTTTATGGACCGCATCGCTGCCCCAAGTGTTGCTTTTATTTTCGATTGCGACGGCACGCTGGTTAATAGCACCCCCGTATGGGGCTACGCCCAGCCCGAGTTATTGCACCGCCACGGGGTTGACGTGACGGTCGACGATTTTGCCCAGTTTGAGCACCTGTCGCTCGAAGACGAGTGCCAGGCCTACCACGACACCTGGGGCATTGGCACAAATGGCGAGGAATTGTATCGCGAGTTGGGCGACATCCTGATCGATGGCTACTCCAAGGTGCCGCCCCGTGAGGGTCTGCTGACGTTTTTGGAGCAGGCGAAGGCTGCCGGCATTGCCATGTGCGTTGCCACGTCCACACCGGCCGAGCTGGTTAAATCTGCGCTTGCGGGCGCTGGCCTCGATGCCTACATGGAGTTTGTGACCACCACGGGCGAGGCTGGGCGCTCCAAGCAGTTCCCCGACGTATACGAGCTGGCGCTGCGTCGCCTGGAGGAACGCCATGGACACAAGTTCGAGCGCGCCTGGGTGTTTGAAGACGCCGTCTTTGGCCTAAAGAGCTCTGGCACCGCCGGCTTTAAGCGCGTGGGCATCTATGACCCGCACGGCCGTATGAAGCGCGACGAGGTGCGTGCCAACTGCGACATCTTTATCGACAGCTATGAGGACCTGGATTTGGCCCGCGTGCTTGCGTTTGAGGGATAGGCGAGGTCTGTGGCTTTTAAGGTATTGGTGGTCTGCGGCTCGCCCGTGGTGGCGAGCGCGGATCTGCTTCGCCAACTGGTAGGGGAGTGCGACCACGTTGTCGCCGTGGACCGCGGGCTCGACGCGTTGCTGGGCGCCGGTCTGGGCTGCGATGTGTATGTAGGAGATGCCGATACGGTGAGCGACGCGGGTCGCGCGTTGGTCGATGCCGCAACTGACTTTGAGGTGGAGCGCCACGACCCATACAAGGACTATACCGATCTGGCGTTGGCGCTCGATTCCGTCCGCCGTCGCTGGCCGGGTGCCGAAGTGGTTGCGACCTGCGCCACCGGCGGGCGTCCCGACATGGCGCTTTCCGTACTGGGGTTGCTTGCGGGCTACGAGGACGCCCCCATCTGGATCGCCGAGGATAAGGTGGTCGCCCGCATTCTCCACACAGGCGAGTCGTGGACCATCGAGGGTGCGGAAGGCAAGACGTTCTCCATCATCGCCATAGCCCCCAACACCGAGGTAAGCGAACACGGCCTAGAGTGGGAGCTAAACCACAGCCCCTTAGGTCTGCTAGCCGACACGGGCATCAGCAACATAGTAAGATCCTCCGCAAAGATCGAAGTCCACACCGGCACTGCAATAGCGTATTTGTTACGTGAGGGTTTTATCGGGACGGCGGATAAAAATAATCGCTCGTAGAGTGATTATTTTTGCCCCGTCCCAGGAAAACCCATAAGGCGGAAAATCAACTCAAAATTCCCTCTTGCATCCCTGAAGATCTTCCCCTATAGTATCTCCTCGTCACGGGGGCGTAGCTCAGCTGGGAGAGCGCTTGACTGGCAGTCAAGAGGTCAGGGGTTCGATCCCCCTCGTCTCCACCATCGTGAACATATAGCCTCCGGTATACCGGAGGCTTTTTTCATATGAAGCCACCGCGCAAACCAAAGTGACGCCACACCAGCACCCACACCCAAAAAAGTTGCGCAATTTATTTCCCACTTCTGTACATAGTTTGTTAACCCAACATAATTCCATTTTGCATTTCACTCGTCAGCTTTGCAGCTCGGCCGGTGCGTGCCAACACCTACACCCGCATAAACCTGCGTTAATGTGAACAAGTTTGCAAAATCACCCCCTTAAGCACTGCAAATGAACGATATGTTGTCGCGTGCGCCCTAAATCGGTTTCTAGTCGCCTTGTGCTAGGATATCTATCGTTACATGGGTTCAACTGTGCTCACGGCTCCAGCAAGCCGCAAAGCGCAGGGTCGATCAGCATCCGGCCGTAACGGCGGTGCCAGAAACACCACGAGCTCCAATAATGCTTGTCATGCGTTATCGCACCGAATTGCAAAGTGGTTTTACATTTCCGCAAACAATTCGAAGCATCAAGTGAATGACAAAACGCAGCAGTCCTGCAGCTGTTTGCGTGCGGTCCAGTTTTGTACCCGCTTTACTGGGTCGCACGCAGCCAGCTGGGGACGCGGTCTTTTTGCGATACACTTCCGCGTCTCTAGCAACTGCACGTATACATACCGTTCACGGTGGGGCAGAGCCACGTGCTTGTCTAACTGGGCTCAGGGTTTGAATATGGAGCGCCTTCGCGCACAAGCGCCCTGGCGAAGCCATATCCAAACCCCGTGAGCCACACGTAAGACAGCAAGGGGGTGGTGCTCGTGTGGTATGTGATCCAGGTCATTAACGGTCGCGAAGACGTAATGCGCGAGCGCATCGAGCGCATGGTGCCGGCTGGCGCCATGCAGGAGCTCTTTTATCCCCAATTTCAAACTGAGATCAAGGTACACGGCGAATGGGTCAACACGACCAAGCCGCTCTTTCCCGGTTATCTTATCTGCGATACGGCAGACCCCCGCACCGTGCAACAGTATCTGCTGCGCATGGACGACTTTGCCCGGGTGCTATCCCAGGACGGTCAGTTTGTGCCGCTGGCAAAAGAAGAGACCCAGCTCATTGGCAGTTTTACGCATAGGGGAGACCGCATAGTGCCCATGAGCGAGGCCTTAAAGGACGGCGACCAGGTCGTAGTAACGGCAGGTCCGCTGCTGGGCCACGAAGGACTTATCAAAACCATTAACAGACGCAAGAGCACTGCTTTTTTGGAGCTCGACCTGTGTGGCCGACGCGTAACAACGCGCGTTGGCCTTGCTGTGCTTTCCAGTGAGCAGCGTGCAATGCGAAACATTAATAAGGCGATCGCCTAACTGCGGGCGACTGTTTAACGGGACAGGGAGGATCCTCGGGGACGGGGACGTAGGTTTGAAGGAAATAGTGTCAGATAAAACTGAATATTCAGCAGAAGCACCGGCGGGTGCCGCGCTCGTCGCCCAGGCCATGGATCGGCGCAACGGTGCCGGCCGCTACCAGGCCATGCAGTCAATTAAGGACTGGGATAGCTCGCGCCTGGCCTACCGCACCGTCAAGCGCGCCTTCGACATCGTGTTCAGCGGCTGCGTGCTGACTGTCATCGCCATTCCGAGCCTGGTGCTCGCCGCGGCGATTCGCCTGGAGAGCGAGGGCAACCCGTTCTACAACCAGATCCGCGTGGGCAGGACCCACCGCGACGGCAGCCTGTCCACCTTCCGCATGTGGAAGTTCCGCTCCATGTACAGGGACGCCGACGAGCGTCTCGCCGAGCTCAAGGAACAGAACGAGATCGCTGGCGCCATGTTCAAAATGAAGGACGACCCCCGCGTCACCAAGATCGGCAGGTTCATCCGCAAGCATTCCATCGACGAGTTCCCGCAGTTCCTGAACGTGTTCCTGGGCCAGAT
>ENA-ORSR01001211-ORSR01001211.1-human-gut-metagenome-genome-assembly--contig:-NODE-1211-length-18768-cov-6.125474_pt1 | contig 18768 bp, 17 predicted proteins | sample MGYA00241901_ERZ509166 | MGnify/ENA primary metagenome ERZ509166 (study PRJEB26280, sample SAMEA2338860) | human gut metagenome | biome: human gut; feature: human-associated habitat; material: faeces... | reverse complement strand
CCCGCTGCCGCTGGTTCTGTTCCTGTCAACGCTCCCATGCCGGGCACCATCCTGGACATCAAGGTCAAGGCAGGCGCTGCTGTTAAGGCTGGCGATGTTGTCATGATCCTCGAAGCCATGAAGATGGAAAACGAGATCAGCGCACCGCAGGACGGCACCATTGCCAGCATTGACGTTCGCAAGGGCGATACCGTCAACTCCGGCGATGTGCTGTACACCATGGGCTGATAAAGCGTAAACGATCCCGAACGTTAAAAAATGAGGTGAACGAGATTGGCTAAGAAACCTGTTAAGATTACCGAAGTCGTTCTGCGTGATGCGCATCAGTCTTTGCTGGCCACCCGTATGACGATGGATGAAATGCGTCCCATCCTGCCCGAAATGGACAAGATCCCGTACTTCTCTGTGGAGTGCTGGGGCGGCGCAACGTTTGACTCCTGCATCCGCTTTCTGGACGAAGATCCGTGGGAGCGTCTGCGCATCCTGCGTAAAGAACTGCCGCATCAGAAACTGCAGATGCTGTTCCGCGGCCAGAACATGCTGGGCTACCGCCCCTACGCCGATGATGCTGTCGAGTACTTTGTGCAGAAGTCTGTTGCAAACGGCATCGATGTCATCCGCATCTTCGACGCACTGAACGATCCCCGCAACCTGCAGACCGCCATTAAGTCTGCCAACAAGGAAGGCGCACATGTTCAGGGCTGCATCAGCTACACCCTGAGCCCCGTGCACAACAACGAGTACTACGTCAAGTATGCCAAGACCCTGGAGGAGATGGGCGCAAACTCCATCTGCATCAAGGACATGGCTGGCCTGCTGACTCCCTACACCTGCTACGATCTGGTCAAGGAACTGAAGAGCACCCTGTCCATCCCGGTCGATATCCACAGCCACTACACCGCCGGTCTGGCTTCCATGTCCCTGCTGAAGGGCATTGAGGCAGGTGCCGACATCGTTGATACCGCCATGAGCCCCCTGAGCGGCGGCACCAGCCACATGGCCACCGAGAGCCTGGTCGCTGCCCTGCAGGGCACCGATTACGACACCGGCCTGGATCTGAAGCAGCTGAACGTTGTCCGCGCTTACTTTGCAAAGCTGCGCGAGAAGTACATCGCCAACGGCCAGATCAGCCCCAAGAGCCTGGGCGTGGATGCAAACACCCTGCTGTATCAGGTGCCCGGCGGCATGTTCTCCAACATGCTCAAGCAGCTGAAGGATGCAGGCAAGGAAGATAAGCTGGACGAAGTGCTGGCCGAGATCCCCCGCGTTCGTGAGGACGCAGGCTATCCTCCGCTGGTCACCCCCACCAGCCAGATCGTTGGCACGCAGGCTGTGTTCAACGTCATCCTGGGCGAGCGCTACAAGATGGTCACCAAGGAGTTCAAGGGTCTGGTCCACGGCGATTACGGCAAGACTCCCGCTCCCATCAGCCCTGAGTTCACCAAGAAGATCCTGGGCGACGAGCAGCCCATCACCTGCCGCTTTGCCGACACCCTGGCTCCCGAGATGGACAAGCTGAAGGCTGAGGCCGCCAAGTGGGCAACGCAGGAAGAGGATGTTCTGACCTACGCAATGTTCCCGCAGGTCGCACCCAAGTTCTTCGAGAAGCGCAATGCCAAGAAGCAGGGCGTTGATGGCGATCATGTGGACTACGCCAATCAGTCTCACCCCGTCTAAGTAACGGTATTTTAAGGGCTTCCCGCTGTGAGCGGGAGGCCCTTTTTGCATAGCAGGGCGGTGGGCAGGAGATGACATGGGTCGTATAAACCGGCAGAGAATGTTTTTGCAAAAATCTGCCCCAAAAGGCAATGAACGCATTGACTTGAAAACATCCCCAATCTATAATGGATAAAAATGGATGTGCGCGGCATTCGGGTATTGCCACAAAAGAAGGAGGAAACCCCTATGAGAAAAGTTACTGCCCAGCGCCTTGCGGAATTTACGGAGCGGGACTATATGCTGACCTTTGGCGTTGGAAAAAGGGAGTTTGACCGGATGCTGGCAGCATTGGAAGATGCTTATCGTAGGGAGCATAAGCGTAAGCCGCGCTTTACCAAGATCACTATGCTGGATAAACTGGTGCTGACCCTGATCTACCGTCATGAATACCGCAGCATGGACAGCATTGCTGCAGAATACGAGGTCTCCCGCGATACCATTGAAGTGAATGTTCATTGGGTGGAGCAGACCCTGCTGAACGCAGATCTGATCCAGAAAAGCGTTACCTGTGTGCACAAAACCAACTGAAACAGGCTCCGGCACAAAATCTTTGGATTCTGTGCCGGAGCTTTTTTACTTATTGGCGTTCATTGCGGGCATTTTGGCCGGAATGCACAACAGTGCACCTTGAATTTTGGGCCGAAGAATAGTAAAATGAAGCTATATGTATCGTAACATGGGCTTGTGTACCCAAAGGCGGATACATATACCGGAATCTGTATGCAAAAACATTGAAAAACAGAAAATAGGAGAACGTTATGATCTTAAGCATGACCGGCTTTGGCCGTGGGACTGCTGTGCGCAATGGCCGTGAGATCACGGTGGAACTGCGCAGCGTCAATTCTCGCTACTTTGAGTATTCTTCGCGCATCCCGCGCACCTGCAGCTATCTGGACAGCCGACTGAAAAAGCAGCTCAACGAACGCATCACCCGCGGCAAGGTGGAGCTGAGCATGACTGTACAGAATGTGGATGCCGCAGATACCGTGGTTGCGGTCAACATGGAACTGGCCCGCAGCTATCAGCAGGCCATGCGGGATATCTCCGAGCAGCTGGGCGTCAAAAATGATATCTCTGCCGGGGTAATCACCCGCTTCCCGGATGTGCTCACCACCCGCCATGCGGATGTGGACGAGGAGCAGCTGTGGGAGGATGTGTCTGCCGTTACGGCACAGGCGCTGGACCGCTTTGTGGAAATGCGCGCCGCCGAGGGTGCCAAGATGAAGGCCGATGTGGAGAACCGCCTGAATTTTCTGGAGGAATGCGTCGGCAAAGTGGAGACCCTGAGCGCGGGCCGTGTGGAGGCTTACACCACCCGCCTGTATGAAAAGCTCAAGGTCATTCTGGAAGACCGCGATATCGATGATGCCCGCGTGCTGACCGAAGCCGCCATCTTTGGCGACAAGACTGCTGTGGACGAGGAGACCGTCCGCTTGCGCAGTCATATCGCACAGTACCGGGACATTCTGGCCCTGAACGAGCCGGTGGGCCGCAAGCTGGACTTCCTGACGCAGGAACTGAACCGTGAGACCAATACCATTGGTTCCAAGTGTCAGGATCTGGATATCACCCGCATCGTGGTGGATATGAAGGCGGAGATCGAGAAGATCCGTGAGCAGATCCAGAATCTGGAGTAAACCCTGAGATTCAGATGGTTCGGAGGAAAAGATGAAACTGATCAACATCGGCTTTGGCAATCTGGTCAGCGCGGGCCGGGTGGTGGCTGTGGTCAGCCCCGATTCTGCCCCGGTCAAGCGTCTGGTCAAGGAAGCACGGGAGCGGGGGATGCTCATTGATGCGTCCTATGGCCGCAGCACCCGCGCCGTCCTCATCATGGACTCCGACCACGTTGTCCTTTCAGCCCTTCAGCCCGAAACGGTGGCCAGCCGTGCCGCCGGTCAGGCCGAGGGCAAAACAGTGACAGAAGAGGAGCAGTAAGACCATGGAAAATGAAAAATATCTGTTTGTCGTTTCCGGTGCCGCCGGTACCGGAAAGGACAGTGTGGTCAGCGCTTTGCGCAAGGCCCACCCCGAGATCGAAAAAACGGTTTCCGCCACCACCCGTTCCCCCCGCCCCGGGGAGCAGGAAGGGGTAGACTACTACTACCGCACCAAGGAGCAGTTCCAGCAGCTCATCGATCAGGATGAGGTCGTGGAGCACAATTTCTTCAACGGCAACTACTACGGCACCCTGAAGGAAGAGATCAACAAGCGGCTGAACGCGGGCAAGCTGGTGGTCATGGTCATCGATGTGCATGGCGCGGCCAATATCCGCCGCATGTATCCCGGTGCCACCACCGTCTTCCTGCTGCCCCCCTCCACTCAGGAGCTGGAGCGCCGCCTGCGCGGCCGCGGCACCGAGACCGAGGAGAGCATCCGGGAGCGCCTGGAGATCGCCCGCAATGAGCTGGCCCAGCAGGACAAATTCACCCTCAAGCTGGTCAACGACGAGGTGGATGCCTGCGCCGCCAGGCTCTATGATGTCATCTGCCAGCGTGCGGGCCTGACCCGCTAAATCGCTTTGAAGGAGCTGCCTGAATGCCCAAAACGGTAGGCGTTGCAGTGAGCAACGCGACCTTTCATTTCGATAAACTCTATACCTATGCCGTCATGCCCGACCAGCAGGATACCGTCCGGCTGGGCAGCATGGTGCTGGTGCCCTTCGGGCGGGGGAGCCGTGCCCGGATGGGTGTGGTGCTGGCCTGCGATGCCGAACCGGAGAGCGCAAAGCTCAAGTTCCTGTTCGATGTGGCCCCGGCCTCTGCCTGCCTCACCCCGGAGCTGCTGCGGCTGGTGCACTTTTTGAAGGAGCGCACCTTCTGCACCTACTACGAGGCCGTCAAGGCGGTCATCCCCTACGGCGCGCAGTACAAGCCCACCGTGGCGGAGGACGGCGTAACCCCGGTGCTACAAAAGCAGCTCGTCCGCCACACGGAAAATGCCTATAAGCTGGTGGGCACGCTGCCCCCAAAGCCCAGACCGACCGCCAAGCAGCTGGCCGCAGTGGCCCTGCTGGCCGGGGGAGAGCGCACCCTGTCTGCATTGGAGGAAAAGGGCATCAGCCGGGCAGTGCTGGACAACCTCTGCGCCAAGGGCGTGCTGGAATGCAGCAAGGTGAACAAATCCATCGACCTGTATTCTTCCATCCCGCTGAAGAACGAGCCCATCCTTCTCACGGAGGAGCAGCAGGCCGCCTATGACGCGCTGCTGCCCGGGCTGGAGGATGCAGCCCCGCACTCGGCCTTGCTCTACGGCGTGACCGGCAGCGGCAAAACACTGGTGTTCCTGAAGCTCATCGAGCACTGCCTGCAGCTGGGCCGCCGGGCGCTGGTGCTGGTGCCTGAGATCAGCCTGACCCCCCAGATGATCCTGCGGCTGAAAAGCCAATTCGGCAAGCGGGTGGCCGTGCAGCATTCCGCCCTCAACCACACCGAGCGTCTGCTCCAATGGCAGATGATCCAGGACGGCGGCGCAGATATCGTGGTGGGCACCCGCAGCGCGATCTTCTCCCCGCTGGAAAACATCGGCCTTGTCATCATTGATGAGGAGCAGGAGCACACCTACCGCTCCGAATCCGCGCCCCGCTACTCGGCCCACGAGGTGGCCCGGCAGCGCGCGGCGGAGAACGGGGCCCTGCTCCTGCTGGCCAGCGCCACCCCCAGCACCGAGAGTTATTATGCCGCCCAGCATGGCCGTACCCAGCTGGTGCGCCTGACCAAACGTTATGGCGGCAACCCGCTGCCCAAAGTCCAGATCGTGGATATGCGGGCCGAGCTTGCCTCCGGCAATCCTCGGGAGATCAGCCTTGCCATGGAGGATGCCATCCGGCACAACCTTGAGGCAGGCAAGCAGATCATCCTGCTGCTCAACCGCCGGGGGTACCAGACCGTGGCCCAGTGCGAGGACTGCCGCGAGGTGCTCAAGTGCCAGAAGTGCAGCGTGCCCATGGTCTACCACAAATCGGCCCACAAGCTGCTCTGCCATTACTGCGGCAGCCAGCTGGACCCGCCCCCTGCCAGATGCCCCGCCTGCGGCGGCAAACTGCAGTACCGGGGTTTTGGCACCCAGAAGGCCGAGGAGGAGCTGGCAAAGCTCTTTCCGGAGGCCCGCATCCTGCGGATGGATCAGGATACCACCGCCGCCAAGGATGCCCATGAAAAGCTGCTGGCAAAGTTTGCCCGGCATGAATATGACATCATGGTGGGTACCCAGATGGTGGCCAAGGGGCTGGATTTCGAGGATGTGACGCTGGTGGGCGTGCTGGGCATCGATTCGCTCCTGTTCGCCCAGGGCTTCCGGGCCTATGAGACCGTGTTCAGCCTCGTTACGCAGGTGGTGGGCCGGAGCGGCCGGGCAAAAGACCCCGGATTTGCCATCATCCAGACCACCGACCCGGACAACCCGGTGCTCAACCTTGCCGCCGCGCAGGACTACGACGCGTTCTTCGAGCAGGAGATCGCCTATCGGAAGCTGGGGCTTTATCCGCCCTTCTGCGGGCTCTGCGTCGTGGGCTTTGCCGGGCCAAAGGAGAGCGAGGTGGCCCGGGCTTCCGCCCGCTTTGCGGCCCTGCTGGGCCGGCAGGCGGCCAAGCAGCCCGACCTGCCCCTGCGGGTGCTGGGCCCCACCCCCGGCAGCATTGAAAAGATCAACGATTCCTACCGCTATAAACTCACCGTCAAGTGCCGCAACGACCGCCGTTTCCGGGACCTCATCCGGGAAACGCTGACCCTCTACGAGCAGGAAAAACTGCCCGGCAAGGCCACCGTTGTGGTCGATCTGCACTCGGACGGGGATATCTGATACAACACAACAAATTTTGGAGGTACCACTATGGCTATCCGTAACATCGTAAAAGAGGGCGACCCCATCCTGAACAAGGTCTGCCGCCCCGTGACCAACTTTGACGACCGCCTTGCCACCCTGCTGGATGACATGCGCGAGACGATGATCGCCGCCGACGGCGTGGGTCTGGCAGGCCCTCAGGTGGGCATGCTGCGCCGCGTGTTCGTGGTGTGGGACACCACCGATGCCCCCGAGGAGATCCCCGAGGATTATGAGTACAAGTTCATCGACTTTGTGAACCCGGAGATCCTGGCTGTTTCTGAGGATGAGGAGACCGCCTACGAGGGCTGCCTGTCCTTCCCCGGCCACAACGGTGCCGTGACCCGTCCCGTTGCCGTCAAGGTGCGTGCGCAGGACCGCAACGGCAACTGGTTCGAGCTGGAGGCTGAGGACCTGCTGGCCCGCTGCATCCAGCACGAGAACGACCATCTGGACGGCATTACCATCATGGAGTCCAGCGCGTATTTCTACGAGGACACCGAGGAGGGCAAAAAGGCTGCCCGTGAAGCGAAAGGAAACAACTGATGCGCATTCTGTTCATGGGAACCCCGGATATCGCCGCGGAGTGCCTGAAGGCCCTGTATGCCGCCGGTCACGAGATCTGCGGCGTGTACACCCGGCGGGATAAGCCGGTGGGCCGCAAGCAGGTGCTCACCGCGCCCCCGGTCAAGGAAGTTGCTCTGGAGCATGGGACCCCCGTGTTCCAGCCCCGCACCCTGCGGGACGGCAGCGAGGATGCCAACATCCGGGCGCTGGTCCCTGACCTTATCGTGGTGGTGGCCTACGGCTGCATCCTGCCCAAATCCGTGCTGGAAGCTCCGAAGTATGGCTGCATCAACCTGCATGTGTCCCTGCTGCCCAAGTATCGCGGCAGCGCCCCCGTGCAGTGGGCTGTTCTGAACGGCGACACCGAGACCGGCGTTTCCATCATGCAGATGGACGAGGGGCTGGACACCGGCGATGTGCTGGTCTGCGAGAAGATCGCCATCGGCCCGGAGGAGACCAGCGGCGAGCTGTTCGACCGGGTCACCGCCGTGGGTGCCCGTGTCCTCTGTGAGGCTGTGCCCGCCATGGAAGCTGGAACCCTCAAGCCCCAGCCCCAGCAGCATGAGAACGCCACCCTGGCCCCCATGCTGGACAAGGAGCTGGCGGAGTTCAGGCTGACCGATACTGCTGCGCACATCCACAACTGGGTGCGCGGCATGAACCCCTGGCCCATGGCCTGGTTCGTGACCGCAGGCGGCAAAAAGGTCAAGGTGACCGAGTGCCGCGTGGCCGCCTCCAACGGTGAGGCTCCCGGCACAGTGCTTTCCACCAAGCCCCTGACGGTGGCCTGTGCCGATGGCGCGGTCCAGCTGCTCCATGTGGTGCCTGAGGGCAAAAAGCCGATGGATGGCACCTCCTTTGCGGCCGGTCTGCGTCTCAAAGCGGGGGATACCCTCTGATGGCGGCCAATCCACGGGCAGCGGCAGTGGCTGCACTGGTCCGGCAGGAGCAGGACGGCTTCTCAAACCTTGTGCTGGATGCCGAACTCCGCCGCCAGAAACTGGAGGGCCGGGATAAGGCCTTTGCCGGTGCCATCTTCTACACCGTGCTGGAACATCAGGGCACGCTGGATTTCATTCTGGAGCAGTTTCTGCCCAAGGGCCTTGCCAGGCTGGACCCGCAGGTGCGCGAGATCCTGCGGGCCGCGCTGGCGCAGGCCCGCTATATGCAGGTGCCGGTGTCGGCGGCGGTGAACGAGGCCGTCAAGCTGACCCGCACCTTCAAAAAGGCGAGTGCGTCCGGGCTGGTCAATGCCGTCCTGCGCAAGGCCTGCAATTATGATCTGGAAACTGCCCGCTTCCGGAACGAGACCCAGCGCCTTATGGTGCTGGGCTCTGCGGGGCAGGATGTGGCAGAGTTCCTGCGCACCCATTACCCTGAGGAAGCGCTGGGCATCCTGACCCATACCGCTGATGGCGGCTGCCCCAGCCTGCGGGCCAACTGCCTGAAAATGGATGCCGCGGCCCTCTGCGAAAAACTGCTGGAAAGCGGCGTGAAGAGCGCGCAGCCCGGCCTTGTGCCCGGCAGTGTGCTGGCAAAGTTCGAGGGCAGCCCGGCAGAGCACCCGCTCTTCAAGGAGGGCTGTTTCCATGTGGAGGGGCAGGCCAGCCAGCTGGCAGCCCTCTGTGTGGAGGCAAAGCCCGGCGATACCGTGATCGACCTCTGCGCGGCACCCGGCGGCAAAACGCTGCTGCTGGCCGAGGAGATGCAGGGGCAGGGCGCACTGTACAGCTGCGATGTGGCAGAGCACCGGGTCGGGCTCATCCGGAGCGCTGTGGAACGGATGGGCTTTGCCCATGTCACCGCCCTCTGCAATGATGCCACCCGCCCCAACCCAAAGCTGCCCGCCGCAGACCGCATTCTGGTGGATGCCCCCTGCAGCGGCCTGGGCATTCTGGCAAAAAAGCCGGATATCCGCTATAAGACGCTGGAAAAAGCACGCCACGATGAATTATTGGCCACCCAGTCGTCCATTCTGGACACAGCAGCCGCTCTGCTGAAAGCGGGCGGGCGGCTGGTCTACTCCACCTGTACCATCGACCCCGCCGAGAACGAGGAGCAGGTGGCGGCATTCCTTGCCCGCCACCCGGAGTTCCGGGTGGTCCGGCCCGCTGTGGCGTTCCCTGACGGAATGACAGTGGGGGAGCACGGGGCGCTCTCGGTGCCCACCCGCACCGGGATGGACGGCTTTTTCCTCTGCGCTATGCAGAAAACGCAATGAACCCACCGTCCGGTTCGTATTGATTCATAGGAGAATACCATGGAACAAAAACGCTGTATCTCTTCCCTGACGCTGGCCGAGCTGACCGCTGCGCTGAAAGCCATGGGTCAGCCGGGCTTCCGGGCAAAGCAGATCTTCCACTGGGTGCACCAGAAGCTGGTCACCGAGTTTTCTGCCATGACCGACCAGCCCAAGACCCTGCTGGCAAAGCTGGAAGAGCAGTTTTACATTGCTGCCCCCAAGATCGAGCGCCGACAGGAAGCCAAGGACGGCACCGTGAAATATCTGCTGCGGATGGCCGACGGCAACTGCATCGAGACCGTTGTCATGCGCTACCACTACGGCAACACGGTCTGCGTCTCCACCCAGGTGGGCTGCCGGATGGGCTGCCGCTTCTGCGCCTCCACCCAGGCAGGCCGGGTGCGCAACCTGGAAGCCGGTGAGATCTGCTCTGAGATCTATACCGCCCAGAAGGATATCGGGGAGCGCATCTCCCACATCGTCCTCATGGGCATCGGGGAGCCGCTGGATAATTTTGACGAGGTCATGCGCTTCCTTGAGAACATCTCCTCCCCGGAGGGTGTGAACATCGGCATGCGCAACATCAGCCTTTCCACCTGCGGCCTGGTGCCCAAGATCGACCAGCTGGCTGAGAAAAAGCTGCAGCTGACCCTTTCGGTCTCCCTGCACGCCCCCAACAACGAGATCCGCAGCGGCATGATGCCGGTCAATGATGCCTACCCCGTGGAGGTGCTGATGCCCGCCGTCCGCCGCTATCAGGAGACCACGGGCCGTCGGGTCAGCTTTGAGTATTCGATGGTGCGCGGTGTCAATGATTCCGATGCCTGCGCCAGACAGCTGGCCGACCTCATCCGGGGCATGGGTGCTCATGTGAATCTCATTCCCATCAACCCGGTGGACGGCAGTCCCTACTCGGCTACCGATGCCGCCAATGTCCAGCGCTTCCAGAAAAAGCTGGAGAGCCTGGGGGTCAACGCCACGGTACGCCGCCGTCTTGGCAGCGAGATCAGCGCCGCCTGCGGCCAGCTGCGCCGGGACGAAATGAATGGTAAGGCGTAAATCGCAAGAGGAGAAGCCTATGAAACTAGCAGGAAAAACGGATGTGGGCCGCGTCCGGCAGGAAAATCAGGATGATTACCGTGCCGGGGAGCTGCCCGGCGGTGCTGTCTGGGCACTGGTGTGTGATGGTATGGGCGGTGCCAAAGGCGGCCGCGAGGCCTCACAGGGGGCCTGCAATGTCATCGAACAGGTGTTTCAGGAGCAGTACGCCCAGTGCGGAGCAGGGCAGGAGGGCGCTTTTTTGAAAAAGGCCCTCATCAGTGCCAACCGCTATGTGTTCAACAAAGCCGCCCACGAGGAATCGCTGGCCGGTATGGGCACCACGGCGGTCTGCGCACTGGTGCGGGGCGGGGAAGCCACCCTCTGCCACGCGGGCGATTCCCGCGCCTACCTCTGCCGGGGCGGTAAACTGACCCAGCTCACCCACGACCACTCCTATGTGCAGGAGCTGGTGGACTGCGGCACCATCACGGAGGAGGAAGCCGAGCACCATCCCCAGAAGAATATCATCACGAAGGCGCTGGGCGTGGATTACCGGCTGGAGCCGGAGGTCACTTCGGTGCAGCTGCAGGCAAAGGATCTGCTGCTGCTCTGCTCGGACGGCCTGACCAACATGGTACCGGTGGAGCAGATGGAGCAGCTGCTGGCGCAGGGCCCGTTCTATGATCTGCCCGACAGGCTGGTGGATGCCGCCAACGAGAACGGCGGCTCCGACAACATCACCGCCCTGCTGCTGGCTGTGGAACCTACGGAGGTGCACCATGGATAACCTGATCGGCAAAACGCTGGACGGTCTGTACACGGTGCGGGAACTCATCGGCACCGGCGGCATGGCCAATGTCTACAAGGCCGTTGTGGGGCCGGGCGGCCCGGTGCCGGAAGGCACGGTCGTGGCCGTTAAGGTGCTGCGGCAGGAGCTCATGCACGACCCCGACCTTGTGCGCCGCTTCAAGAACGAGTCCAAGGCCATCTCGCTGCTCAACCACCCCAACATCGTCAAGGTGTATGATGTCTCGGTGAGCGACCATCTGCAGTATATCGTCATGGAATATGTGGACGGCATGACCCTGCGCGAGTATCTGAACGAGCGGGGCGGCAAGCTGACCAGCCGGGAGACCGTCCACTTTATCTCTCAGATCCTGAAAGCGCTGGATCATGCCCACCGCAACGGCGTGGTGCACCGGGACATCAAGCCCCAGAATATCATGCTGCTGGACAACGGCCAGCTGCGGATGATGGATTTCGGCATTGCCCGCATCTCCCGGGCCGAGAACCAGCTCTCGGGCGGCAAGGCCATGGGCAGCGTCCACTATATCAGCCCGGAGCAGGCCAAGGGCGATGAGACCGACTTCACCAGCGACCTCTATTCGGTGGGCGTGATGATGTACGAGATGCTCTCAGGGCATCTGCCCTTCGATGCCGATGACGTGGTGGAGGTGGCCATCAAGCAGATCTCGGATCAGCCCAGGAGCCTGCGGGAACTGGCTCCCTGGGTGCCGGTGGGGCTGGTGGAGATCACCGAGCGCGCCATGGCAAAGCGGCCCGAAAACCGCTACAAGAGCGCCGCTGAGATGCTGGAAGCCCTCAACGCCTATGTAGAGAACCCGGCCATCGTGTTCAACTACACCTATCTCCCCGATGAAATTCCTGAAAAGGTGGTGGAACCCCCTATGCCCAGAAAAGAATCCCGTCCGGAGCGCGGCAGTGCCCCGGCAAAAGGCAGAAAAAAGAAAAAGCGCACCGTGTTCCTGCCGGCGCTGTTCGGCATCACCGTGGCCTTTGCACTGGCCTGCGCGGCCCTGTGCTGGATGATCCTGAATGATTCCAGCTCCCTGATGGGGGAAAAGGCCGATGTGGTGCTGGCAGATTACAGCGGCATGACCCAGGATGAGGTCAACGCTTCCCAGCAGGTGGCATCCGGCCAGATCGTCATCAACTGGGAGCAGGCCTACAGCAACGATTACGCCGCCGGTTACGTCTACCGGCAGTCCCCGGTGGCGGGCCGTACCGTCCGCGAGGGCCAGAGCGTGACCCTGACCGTCAGCCTGGGCATCCAGTATGTCACTGTGCCGGATGTCTCCAATTATGTGCAGGCAGATGGTGAGCAGCAGCTCAAGGATCTGGGGGTCTCTGTTCTGATCACCCAGGCGGTGGAACCCAGCGTGGCCGCAGGCTCCATCATCCGCACCGAACCTGCTGCGGGCAGTCAGGTTGCCGCAGGTTCCACGGTGGTGGTCTATGTCAGCCGCCCGCAGGTCAACACCACGGCCAAGGTGCCTGCCCTGACCGGTCTCAAGAGCGTGAACGATGCCCGCTCCGTGCTGGTGCAGAACAAGCTGGGCCTTGGCAGCACCACCGAGCAGTACAGCGACCAGCCCGCAGGTACCATCATCGGCCAGAGCCCGGCGGCAGGATCTACCGTCAAGGTGAACAGCCGTGTCAGCATTACCGTGAGCGCAGGCCCCGAGCCGGTGCCTGAGACCCCGGCTGAACAGCCGGGCAGCTCCTCCAGCGATTGGTGGAGCGGCCTGATCGGGGGCAGCTCTTCCAGCAGCGGCGATTCTTCCAGCAGCGAGGGCACCGGCCTGGGCGACTGGTGGAGCGCGCTGCTGTCCTGAGGGAGGAACGGATGAAGGGATATATCGTAAAAGGAATTGGCGGATTTTACTACGTCAAGACCGAAGAGGGTGTGATCGAGTGCAAGCCACGGGGCATCTTCCGCAAACAGAAGATCACCCCCGTGGCGGGCGATGAGGTGACGCTGGAGACCGAGAACGGCGCGGCAGTCATTGCTGAGATCGCACCCCGCAAAAACGTGTTTGTCCGGCCGCCTGTGGCCAATCTGGATGTGCTGTTCCTTGTGGCCAGCACCACCCAGCCCACCCCCAGCACGCTGGTGCTGGACAAGCTCTCGGCCATCGCCGTGGATAAGGGAGTGCAGCCTGTCATCGTCTGCACCAAGGCTGACCTTGGTGAGGTGGAGTTCCTGCGCAGCGCCTATGAAAGATCCACTCTGCCCTTCATTGCCATCCGCTACGACAGCGGGGAAGGGCTGGACGAGGTCAGGCAGTGGATCAGCGGGCGGCTCTGCGCCTTCTGCGGCAACTCCGGTGTAGGCAAATCGACCCTGCTCAACACCCTGCTGCCTCAGGCCGAGCGGGAGACCAGCGCCATCAGCCAGAAGCTGGGGCGCGGCCGCCACACCACCCGCGAGGTGACCATCTTTGAGGCCTTTGGAGGCCGCATTGCGGATACCCCCGGCTTTGCCAGCCTGGAAGCCAACCGCGCCGGGTTCATCCCCAAGGAGAATCTGGAGCACGCCTTCCCGGAGTTCGGACCCTACCTTGGGCAGTGCCAGTTCACCGGCTGCTCCCACCGCACGGAAAAGGGCTGTGCCATCCGTGCCGCTCTGGCCGGGGGAGAGCTCTCCCGGACCCGGTACGACAGCTACTGTGCCATGTATGAGGAAGTCAAGGATGTCAAGGACTGGCAGAGGAGGGGAATGTGATGCGCTGCGTGATCCTCTCGGCCTGCCCGGTCTCGCCGGAGCTGAAGCGTCTGCTCCGCCCCGATGACTTCATCATCGCCTGTGATGCAGGCTACCGCAACTGCGCACCGCTGGGCTGCAAGCCCAATATCATCCTGGGAGATTTCGATACCGCGCCCTGTCCGGTGCAGCAGAACGACGATATCATTGTCCTGCCTCACGTCAAGGACGACACCGACACCGAATATGCCGCCAAACTTGCCAGTGAGAAGGGCTTTACCGAGGTGCTTCTTCTGGGGGCGCTGGGCGGCAGACGGATCGAGCATACCCTCTCGAATCTTGCCACCGGCCTTGGGCTGGAAGAACGGGGCGTGCGGGCAACGCTTCAGGATGAGCGCAGCCGCATCACCTTTGTCCGCCCCGGCGAGACCCGCGCCTACCCGAAGGAGGAGTTCTTCTATTTCTCCGCTTTCCCCATGGAGGGCAGGGCGGAGGGCGTGTGTGAGCGCGGTTCCTACTATGAGCTCACCGATGATGTGCTGGTGGCCGGTTACCCGCTGGGAGTCAGCAATGAGTATGCCGAAGGCTCAGACTGCATCACCATCTCCACCCGCAAGGGGGCGCTGGTGGTCGTGGAAACGGTGCCGGATACACCGATCCTGACCGGGAACAAGGCCTGAGCCGCACACTTTGCCGTTCTGCCGCTTATATTGTGGTATCACACCACGAAAGGCGGGAGAGCGATGCAGGTGGTCGTTATCAAAAGCCCAAAGTGTCTGCGCGGCGTTCTGCGCAGGCTGTTCGGCATCAAAAAAGGATAAGAAAAATACCGGGGCAGGCGGCTGCTCCGGTATTTTTTGTGGCACATCATTCTTTTGTGGTATAGGTCAGATCCAGCACCGGGCCAAAGGGGTCAAAGATGAGGTTCCGGATGCCGGGTGCGATCAGCAGGCGCTTCTGCTGGGCAAACAGAGGAACTGCCGCGGCATCGCTGAGCAGCTGGCGCTCACAATCGCCCAGCAGGCGGCAGCGGGAGCTTCCGGTGGCCTGGGTGCTGGCCTGCAGCTGGGTGGCATACAGGGAATCTGCATAGCCGGTCAGGCCGCCGCCCCCTGCGGTGAACTGGTTCAGCATGTTGTACACACTGCCGCCCTCGGCGCTGATGGGGGCCAAGGCGATGGTGTAGTCCCCCTCGGCCAGCCGTTTCGCAAAGGTCTCCTCGTCCACCTCCTCTACGGAGAAGAAGAGGGAAAACTCCTTTTGCCACACGCCATTGATCTCCTCGGCGGCGCTGGTCACGCCGGAACCGGCGGGCACCATCAGGCTGACCTTGTTGAAGTCGGAGGTAGTCAGCGTCTGCCGCGCCGTGAGGTAGAGCGCCCGGGCATCCACCGCGGCGGGAGTCACATCCCCGGCGGTATCCCGGTAGTTCATGCCGTCCACAGTCAGGCCGTCCGGTACCAGACCGTTGGCGGCGGCATAGAGCCCGCCGTCCGGCACCTCGGCTGCACCCCGCGCGGCGGAGGCCAGTGCCTGCCGCAGCTCGGTGGAAGCAAACACGCTGCTGCAGTTGAACAGCAGGCTCCATGTGGTATCGGAGTAGGAGAGGGAAGTCAGGGTGGTGGGCGCGGCGGTGTCGTCCGGGGCGGCAGAGCACTTCTCGTTGGCGATCAGCTCTGCGGCAGACTGCCCGGCGCTGTTGGTGTTCTGCACCAGCCGCAGGCTGTCGATGAGGCTGCCCGAGGGAGCACGCCGCAGGAACAGGCCGCTGGCTGTCCAGTTGTAGATGTAAAAGCTGCCGCTGGAAAGGGTGGACGAGGCATTCAGACCGTAGGTGCCCCGGGTGGAATTGAAAAATTCCTCATCGCAGGGCATGGCACCGGGCAGGGTGAGCTTCTCGAGGAAGTTGTCATCGGCACTGCTCAGGTGGAACACCAGCGTCAGCGGCCCGGAGGCCGTGACTCCCAGCGCGCTCTCGGGCGTCTTCCCGGCCAGCACGGCGGCGCTGTTTTCAAGGGCCGCAAACTCCACCGCGTAGGGGGAGTTGGTCTCCGCCCGGAACAAGCGCCGGAAAGCGAACACAAAATCCTCGGCGGTGATGGCGTAGTCAGTGGCGTTGCCCTTGGCGGCGGTGTAAGTCAGGCCGTCCTTGAGGTAGAAGGTGTAGGTGAGGCCATCGGAGGACTTCTCCCACCGTTCGCAGAGGGCAGGCTCATATTTGCCGCTGGGATCTTTGCGGACAAGGCCGCTGTACAGGTTCTCGCAGGCGATGACATCCGCAGAAGCCGAGGCCACCTGCGGGTCAAGGTTGGCCGGGATGCTGTCCACGAACCAGGTGAAGCTGTTGGAGCCCGAACCACAGCCGGTCAGGGCAAAAACAAACGCAATGGTCAGCACCACTGCGGAAAAGCGGATCAGGGAATGTTTCAAGAAAATGCGCTCCTTGTAAGATGATACAATTAAAGTATAGCGGAAACGGTCGGAAAAGACAATCGACATTTTGTGAATTCAGATAGGATTTCGGTGCATCCGGGGCCAGAACAAGGTTTGGCGTTGCCAATTGGCTGGAAAAGGTGTAAAATGGAGCAGTGAATCAATTTCAGCCTGAATTTTCATAGAGGAGGTTCTTTCTTTATGCAGAAAGATCAGCAGAAGCTTGCAGAACTCATCCGGGGCAAAAAGGTGGCGTTCATCGGTGCCGGTGTCAGCCACAAGACCCTTATCAAGGAGTTTGTGGAGCTGGGGGCCCATGTGACCCTGTGCGACCAGAAAAAGAGCGTGGAGGAGTTTGGCGATTATGCCGCTACCATCCGGGAACTGGGCATTGACCTGAGCCTGGGCGAACACTATCTGGACGGCTTCAAGGGCCAGGATATCATCATGCGCACCCCCGGCTTTGTGGGCTACTTTGAAAAGCCCCTGCAGGATGCCATGGCGGCGGGCACCATGGTCACCAGCGAGGTCGAGCTTTTCTTCGATTTCTGCCCCTGCGAGATCGTGGCCGTGACCGGCTCTGACGGCAAGACCACCACCACCACCCTCATCTCCAAGTTCTACCAGGCCGCAGGCCGCAAGGTACATCTGGGCGGCAACATCGGTGCGGCCCTGCTGCCCATGCTGCCTGAGGTCCGGCCGGAGGATGTGGCTGTGGTGGAGCTGTCCAGCTTCCAGCTCATCAGCATGCACCAGAGCCCAAAGATCGCGGTGGTGACCAACGTCACCCCCAACCACCTCGATCACCATAAGGATATGCAGGAGTACATTGACGCAAAACGCAACATCCTGCTCTACCAGAACCCGCCCTGCCGTGCCGTGCTGGGCTACGAGAACGAGATCAGCCGCTCTATGCAGAAGGACTGCAAGGGCAGGCAGGTCTGGTTCACCCGCCTGCACGATACCGACAACGGTGCCTTCCTGCGCAAAGAGGACAACATGCTCTGCATGGCCGAGGACGGCGTGGTAACGCCCTTCCTGGCCCAGAAGGACGTCAAGCTGCGGGGCCTGCACAATATCGAGAATCTGCTGGCCGCTGCCGCCGCAGTCTGGGGAGAGGTGCCCGTAGAGGCCATCCAGAAGGTGGGCAGCACCTTTACCGGCGTGGAGCACCGCATTGAGCCGGTGCGCACGCTGGACGGCGTGCTCTACTACAACGATTCCATCGGCACCAGCCCCACCCGCACCATTGCGGGCCTGCGCAGCTTTGACCAGAAGGTCATCCTCATTGCGGGCGGCTACGATAAACACATCCCCTATGAGCCGCTGGCTCCCGAGATCGTGGCCCACGTCAAGGATCTGGTGCTGATGGGTGCCACCGGCCCCCGCATTGAAAAGGCCCTGCGGGAGGACCCCGGCTTCAACGAGGCCGCACTGCCCATCCAGCACGCGGACAATATGCAGCACGCCGTGGAGCTGGCCCGTGCCGCCGCAAAGCCCGGCGATATCATCATCCTGTCTCCCGCCAGTGCCTCCTTCGACCTCTACCCCAACTTTGAGGTGCGCGGCCGCGAGTTCAAGAACATCGTCAACGCACTGAAATGATCACGCAGGTCAGAACGCCCCGCCAGAGGCAGCGGTTCCGCAGTGCCTGCCGCGGAAAGCTCTGTCTTGGGGTCACGATGCCGCAGGCGCTGGCGCTCTTCGGCAAAAGCCAGCCGGGCCGGTTCTTCGCCGGGCCAACGCTGGCGCTGGATGTGGGCGGCAGCACCGCCTGGCTGGCGGGCCATGCCAACCCGGACGAACTGGCCAGCTTCCTGCATTTCTGCGGCTGTAGGGCAGTGGTCCTGGACGAGGCCGAGTGCCCGCCGCCCACCGGCTGGGCCCGGGCAAAGTCCCATTTTGTCTTTGGCCTAACGCCGGGAAAGCAGCTGTCGGAACCCGCTGTGGAAGAAACGCTCTGGGCCTCCCTGCATTTTGACCCGGAGCCCCCGGCGGGCCCCGTTGCGCAGATGCTGTTTCCGGACCGCCCCACGCGGCGGGATGACTTTTACTCTGAGCTCTGCTCAAAGCGCGCCCGCGGCAGGGCTGTGGTCTGGGCTCTGGAGCAGGGCGGGAATCTTGCCTGCACCGTGGGCGCTTACGCCATTGGAACGGAGCAGGCTTACATGGCCTGCGGCGAGACTGCGGAGCCATTGCGGGGGCGCGGCATCGGCGGGCGGCTCATCGTCCGGCTGGCCAACACCCTCTCGGCGCAGGGTCTTCAACCCCTCTTTCTCTGCTCTCCGGAACGGGTGCACTTTTATACCCGCCTCGGCTTTGAAAAGCTGGGAGAGTATGCCCGGTACGAAGCCACAGTCTGACACGTCGGGAACAGTCTGACACGTCGGGAGTTTCTCTGAGGACCGTCCGCTGGGGTGGGACCCTGTTGCCGCAGGCA
>ENA-ORSR01001189-ORSR01001189.1-human-gut-metagenome-genome-assembly--contig:-NODE-1189-length-18986-cov-2.715229_pt1 | contig 18986 bp, 9 predicted proteins | sample MGYA00241901_ERZ509166 | MGnify/ENA primary metagenome ERZ509166 (study PRJEB26280, sample SAMEA2338860) | human gut metagenome | biome: human gut; feature: human-associated habitat; material: faeces... | reverse complement strand
TTATGCCGAAAGCCACGATCAGGCTATGGTAGGGGATAAAACCATCTTTTTCCGTTTGGTCGACAAGGATATCTATACTTCGATGAGTGTTTTCGACCATAGCCTTCGGGTCGACCGGGGCATGGCGCTCCATAAAATGATCCGGCTGATGACGATAGCCACTGCCGGCGACGGATACCTGAATTTTATGGGGAATGAATTCGGCCATCCCGAATGGATCGATTTTCCCCGGGAAGGAAATAATTGGAGCTACGAACATGCCCGCCGGCTGTGGAGTCTGGTAGACGACAAGGATTTGCGTTTCCGTTTTCTGAACGAATTCGATAAAGCGATGATTTCTTTAGCAAAGAAAGACGGCTTTTTTAAACCTATCCCACTGCCTGTCGTAAGAGATAATGAGAGACAGATATTGGTTTTCCGGAGAGGCGCTTATCTGTTTGTTTTTAATTTTAATCCCCAAAGTTCATTCTCCGACTATCGGTTCGAGGTGGAAGCGGGAAAATATTTGCCGGTATTGGATACCGACAATCAGTTGTTCTCCGGTTTTAACCGGATCGACGACGGGCTGGAACATTTTACCCTTTACCGGGAAGGACGAAACTGGTTGAGTCTCTATATTCCTTCCCGTACGGCTGTTGTCCTGCAATTGCAGGAGGAAAACTTTAAAATGAAAAAATAAAATAGATATAAAGACGTTATTATGGCTTATTTGAAATTTAATAAGGATGAATTGGTGAATCTGGAATATTCACTGAAGCGGGAAGTGTTGGCGACAAACCGGGCAGGAGGATATATGTCTTCTACTATTATCGGATGTAATACCCGGAAGTACCACGGATTACTGATATTGCCTATAGAAGAATTCGATGGGGAGAATCATGTGTTGCTGTCGAACCTGGACGAGACGGTCATCCAGCATGGACGTGAGTTTAATTTGGGTATCCATAAGTATCCGGGTAATTATGAACCCCGGGGACATAAATATATTGTCGATTTCGAGTACGAACCGGTATTTACCCTGACTTACCGGGTGGGAGGCGTACAGCTCAAAAAAGAGATTATTCTGGTACACAACGAACCTCAGGTCCTGATCCGTTATACTTTGCTGGATGCCCATTCCGATACGACGTTGAGATTGAAACCGTTCCTGGCTTACCGGAATATCCATTGCTTGTCGAAAGCGAATATGATGGTCAATACCAAATATCAGGAAGTTGAAAACGGGATCCGTTCCAAATTGTATAATGGTTTTCCATACCTGAATATGCAAATCAGCAAGAAGAACGAGTTTATCGCTACTCCCGACTGGTATTATAACATCGAATACATAGAAGAACAAAACCGGGGATATGATTTCAGGGAAGATTTGTTCGTACCGGGGTATTTCGAATTTCCGATAAAGAAAGGGGAAAGTGTGATTTTTTCTGCTTCTGTCGATGCGGTGTCTACCGGACGGTTGAAAACCAAATTCCAGAAATTGGTGGATAACAGGGCTCCCCGTAATAGCTTTGTGAGTTGTCTGAAATATTCGGCTTCCCAGTTTATCGTGAGAAGAGGAAAAGAAACCGAGATCATGGCAGGATACCCCTGGTTCGGAAGATGGGGAAGGGATACCTTTATTGCTTTGCCGGGAGTGACCCTGGCTGCGGCGAATGATGGCAGGACTTGTAAAGAAGTTCTCGACACGATGATCCGTCAGCTGAATAACGGTTTGTTCCCGAATATCGGTAAAGATAAAAATGCTTCCTACAATTCGGTCGATGCTCCGATGTGGTTTTTTAAAGCCGTTCAGGAGTATGGAGAAGCCGTTCAGGACGATGCTGCTGTCTGGAAGAGCTACGGGGCGAAGATGAAGGCCGTTTTGAAAGCTTACCGGGATGGAATCAACGAATATGTGAAGATGGTGGATAACGGTCTGATCTGGGCCGACGAACCGGGAAAAGCACTGACCTGGATGGATGCCATTGTCAATGGCGTACCGGTTACTCCACGCGGAGGCTATCAGGTGGAAATCAATGCTCTTTGGTATAATGCTATTTGCTACACCCTGAAACTGGCCGGGCAGGCCGGAGATAATAAGTTCGTGAAAGAGTGGAAAGATATGCCTGACAAAGTAAAAGAAAGCTTCCTGAAAGTATTCTGGAATGAAGAAAAAGGCTATTTGGCCGATTTTGTCAATGGAGGCGGACAGAATGTTTTTGTACGTCCGAACCAAGTCATCGCCTGTTCGCTCGAATATAGTCCGTTGTCGGACGAGATGAAACATGGCGTGCTCGATGTCGTGAAGAACGAATTACTGACACCGAAAGGCTTACGGACACTGGCACCTAAGAATCCGGCCTATGAAGGCACCTACGAAGGAGATCAGGCAACCCGGGACAGAGCTTACCATCAGGGAACGGTTTGGCCTTGGCTGCTCGGACCTTATATCGAAGCTAATTTCCGGCTTTATGGGAAAAAATTTGCGAAAACAGCCCGCGAATTATTGGCCAATTTCGAAGAAGATATGACTGTGTATGGGGTTTGTTCTATCGGGGAAATTTATGACGGAAATCCTCCTTATACTCCGAATGGGTGTATATCGCAAGCCTGGAGTGTGGGGGAGATTCTGAGAAGTATGGCTTTGCTGGAGAAGTTTTGTAAAGATGATAGATGACAGATGATAGATGGGGAAGAGGCAGACGAGAGGAATGAAGTGGAAAACTTCGGATAGGGAAACACGATAAGGGGAAGGAAGGTTTCGCACGATTGCAAAAAAAATTAATTATAATTATATGAAAACTAGAGTATTGATGTTTGGCTGGGAGTTTCCACCTCATATTGCCGGAGGATTGGGAACTGCATGTCTGGGATTGACCCGGGGATTGGCTAAACAAGGAGTTGAAGTGCTCTTCGTCATGCCGAAAGCGAGCGGTGATGAAGATCAGAGTGCTGCCAAAATTATTAACGCCAGTGATGTGGAGTCTTTGTACCAATACCATGATGTGGAGGAATATTGGAAAAATATCAATTTCCTGGAGGTAGGCTCTAATCTGATGCCGTATATGGATCCCGAGACATTTACCCGGGAAGTGAATAAGAGTGTTCTGGAAGGAAGCGAAGAAAATCGGATTGAATTTAAGAACAAATATCAATTTTCCGGTAAATACGGGGCTAATCTGATGGAAGAAGTGGCTCGTTATGCTCTGGTTGCTGCTACGATTGCAGGACAACAACAGTTCGATGTGATCCATGCTCACGACTGGTTGACCTATGCTGCGGGTATCGCTGCTAAAAGAGTGTCCGGTAAACCTCTGGTGGTACACGTACATGCCACTGAATTCGATCGTAGTGGTGAGAATGTGAACCAAACGGTCTATAACCTGGAACGGCAGGGGATGCTGGAAGCCGATCGGGTGGTGACCGTCAGTAATCTAACCCGGAATATCGTCATTACCCGCTATGGGATTAATCCGGATAAAGTGGTGACGGTACATAATGCCGTTGATTTTCAGTCGTATTCCGAAATGGAAGTCGAGAGAGGGGTAAAAGAAAAGGTCGTGACCTTCCTGGGACGGATTACTTATCAGAAAGGACCCGAATATTTTATCGAGGCAGCGAATAAAGTGCTGAAACGTTATCCGAATGTACGTTTTGTCATGGCAGGCAGCGGGGATATGATGAACCGCTCGATCCGAAGGGTGGCTAAACTGAAGATTGCAACGAAATTTCATTTTACAGGTTTTTTACGTGGCCAGGATGTGCAAAAGATGTTTGCCCACAGTGATGTCTACGTGATGCCTTCGGTATCCGAACCTTTCGGGATTTCTCCGCTGGAAGCGATGCGCTCGGGGGTACCTACGATTATCTCTAAACAATCGGGAGTGGCCGAAGTGTTGAAACATGCGATCAAGGTTGATTTTTGGGATGTCGATGCCTTGGCGGATGCTATCTATGCTTTGCTGGCGTATCCGGCATTAGCTGAATTTGCAGCTAAATACGGCTTGAATGAGGTGAATACTTTAAAATGGGAAAATGCAGCGTATCTCTTAAAAACGATTTACGAAGAATTAAAAAGATAAAACAATAACAATTAAAATATGACTACTATGGATAAGAAAACGTTGTGTTTGTATTTCCAGGTGCATCAACCGATACGTTTAAGAAAATATCATTTTTTCGATATAGGCAAGAATAGCGATTATTACGACGATTTTGCCAATCGTACGATTACCCGTAAAGTGGCCGACCGTTGCTATTTACCGGCCAACCGGATGATGCTGGAGCTGATTCGGAAATACGGAAAGAATTTTAAAGTGAGCTTTTCTATCTCCGGAATGGTTATCGAACAATTCCGTGAATATGCCCCTGAGGTTATCGATAGTTTTAAAGAATTGGTGGCTACCGGATGTGTCGAAATATTGGCCGAAACTTATTCCCATTCCTTGGCTTCGCTGGTGGATGAAGGCGAATTTAAAAAACAGGTGAAACAACATGCTGATCTGATGAAAGAATTATTCGGGGTGAAACCGGTGACTTTCCGGAATACCGAACTGATCTATTCCGACGAGATTGGTGAGATGGTTGCCCGGATGGGATATAAAACGATGCTGACCGAAGGAGCACGGCATATCCTGGGGTGGAAGAGCCCGGATTATGTCTATACCAATTCGATTAATCCGAAATTGAAGCTGTTGCTGAAAAATTTCAGACTAAGCGACGATATCGCTTTCCGTTTTTCCGATAAAGGTTGGGATCAATGGCCGCTGACTGCCGATAAATATGCTTCCTGGCTGAATGCTGCCGACGGAGAGATTGTCAATCTTTTTATGGACTACGAAACTTTGGGAGAACACCAGGGAGGCGATACCGGGATTTTCGATTTTATAGCAGCTCTGCCGGCACAGATTTTTGCTTCTACCAATTTTGAATTTCTGACTCCTAAAGAGGCTGCCGCAAAACATCAACCGGTAGCTCCTTTGCATGTCCCTTACCCGATCTCATGGGCCGATGAAGAACGGGATGTCACTGCCTGGTTGGGAAATGAATTGCAGAATGAAGCTTTCGAGGAGCTTTATAAAATGAAAAATAAAGTCAATGCGCTCAAAGATCCGGTACTTACCCATGATTTCGATTGCTTACAGGCTAGTGACCATTTCTATTATATGTGCACCAAGCTATTTTCTGATGGAGCGATACACCAATATTTTACTCCCTACGACACTCCTTACGAGGCATTTATAAATTATATGAATGTGCTGAGCGATTTTATACGGAGGGTAGAAGAAGAAACGGACCGGAAGAAGACAAGACATCCGAAAGAAGAAAAAGAACCGAAAGAAACCCGGAAAGTAATCGAAGTCCCGGAAACTTCGAAGGAAGAAACTCCAAAGACCGGGAGTGAGAAGAAAAAAGCAAGAACGACGACCAAAAAGAAATAAGCTTTTCGGGCTAAGCCGGAAAAAGATCGGTATAATTAGTCCGTAAAGTTCTTCAGGTTACTCCTTCGTTGCTTCAAGTTCATAAAGTGTGTAGAACCTGCGGACGTCTTCTTTATGGGACTTTCGGGTCCGGTCGGCCGTAGAGAAAAGTGCCCGCAAGGTCCGGGGACTTAATAAACTTGATCGCTCATGAACTAAACCGATTCAGGAAAGGCATTGCAGGAACAATGAATTTCCTGAATTTTGATTTTTTAGGTTTTGATTATCAACTTTTTGGATAAAAATATGTACCTTCGGGGCTCATTTAACACACGCAAAAGTAATATGGATAACAATAAATTGAAGAATCCCGCTTACCTTTTTGAAGTAAGTTGGGAAGTTTGTAATAAAGTGGGGGGAATTCATACGGTGATTTCGACCAAAGCCCTCAATATGGAAAAAGAATACAGCAGTAGTCATATTTTAATCGGCCCCGATGTCTGGCGTTATACCGAACAGAATCCTGAATTTATCGACGATCCCCGTTTGTTCAGGTCCTGGCGGCAGAGAGCAGCCCAGGAAGGCTTGCGTATTAAAGTAGGACGGTGGAATGTGGCTGGAAAACCGATTGTCATCCTGGTTGATTTCAGTACGTTCATTACGCAGAAAGATGAAATTTTTGCTTCTTTTTGGGAAAAATATAAACTCGATTCGATTAGTGGTCAATGGGATTACATCGAACCGGCCCTGTTCGGATATGCAGCAGGGAAAGTGATCGAGAGCTTCGTTCGCTTTAATTCTTCTATCCGGCAGCGGATTATCGCCCAATTTCACGAATGGATGACGGGAGCCGGATTATTGTATTTGAAAAGTGCGATGCCTCAGGTGGGATGTGTATTTACCACTCATGCCACTGTGTTGGGCCGTTGTGTAGCCGGGAATAATCTACCCCTGTACAGTGAGATGAAAAATTATGTACCCGAAGAACTGGCACGTCGTTTCAATGTCATTTCCAAACAGTCTCTCGAGAAGACCGCAGCACATCAAGCCGATTGTTTCACTACGGTCAGTGAGATCACGGCTACCGAATGTGCTCATTTTCTGGATAAAGAAGTAGACCTGGTTACTCCCAATGGATTTGAGAATGTCTTTACGCCTTCCGAAGCCGAATGGGAAGGCAAACGAAAGGCCGGAAGAGAAAAATTTCTTCAGGTGGCACAGGCGATTTTGGGGCGTCCCGTAGCCGAAGACGCCTTGATCCTGGGTATCAGTGGACGGTACGAGTTTAAAAACAAAGGAATCGATGTCTTTATCGATGCCATGGGACAATTGAATCGTAACAACGGACTCGGTAAAGAGGTGTTGGCCTTTATTTTGGTACCTGCCGGACATGCCGGTGCAAACAAGGAATTGCTGCATAACCTGGAATTACCTTATCAGGCCGTTACCTCTACAGATCTTTATCTGACACATTATCTCAACGATAGTGCCAACGATCCGGTGATGAACCGTATCCGGGCACAAAAATTGCGTAATTCCGAGGAAGATAAAGTGAAGATCTTCTTCGTTCCCAGTTATCTGAATGGAGATGACGGGGTACTCAATATGCCTTACTATGATTTGCTGGTGGGGATGGATCTGACCGCTTTCCCGTCTTATTACGAGCCTTGGGGATATACTCCGCTCGAAAGTCTGGCGTTTAAAGTGCCTACCATTACGACCACTTTGGCCGGATTCGGACTGTGGGTGAAAGAACATTATAATATGAATCATCCCGGTATAGAAGTTATTCACCGCGAAGACGGTGATGCGTCCAATGTGGCTACGGCTATCGCCGAATGGGTAAAAAATTATACACAGGTCGGAGAAACTGAAATGCAGAAAGACCGGGACAATGCCAAAGATGTTTCCCGGATTGCACTTTGGGATAATCTGATCAATTATTATAAACAGGCTTATACGATCGCTTTGAACCAGGTCAGCGTACGCTTGAAAGACCTGCCTGCCAATATGAACGAATCGGTATCTTATATCGAAAAACAGCTCACGGTAAATAATCCCAGCTGGGTCAGTGTGATGATCCATCGCTCTATTCCCGAAAAACTGATCGCTCTGGAAGAATTATCCAAAAACCTTTGGTGGGCCTGGAATGAAGGTGCTCGTGAATTATTCCGGATGATCGATGTCGATAAATGGAGGGCTTGCGGTCACAATCCGATCATGTTGTTGGATTCGATTTCCCTGGCTCGTTATAAAGAACTGGAAAATGATGCCGGTTTCGTGCATAAACTTGAAGAAGTATATGCTCAGTTTAAAGCCTATATGGCAGCGAAAGAACATATGTCCGGGAATGGGGTTGCTTACTTCAGTATGGAGTATGGTTTGCATACTTCGTTGAAGATCTATTCCGGAGGATTGGGAATCCTGGCCGGTGACTACCTGAAAGAGGCCAGCGATAAAGGGACGAAGATTACGGCTGTCGGTTTATTGTATCGTTATGGTTATTTCACACAGAAATTATCTGCTATGGGTGATCAGGAAGCCGAATACGAAGCTCAGGATTTTATGAAGATCGCCGTAACCCCGGTACGTGACAAGGAAGGTAATTGGGAAACCATCAGTCTGGTATTCCCGGGACGGAATGTATATGCCCGGATCTGGAGGGTCGATGTCGGCCGGATAGAGCTCTATCTGCTGGATACCGATTTCGAAGATAACTTGCCCGAAGACCGGAGTATCACCCACCATCTGTATGGCGGAGATTGGGAAAACCGCTTGAAACAGGAACTTTTGCTCGGGTGTGGAGGTATTCAGGCCTTGCGAAAACTGGGTATCGAAGCTTCTACTTACCATTGCAATGAGGGACATGCTGCTTTCACCGGGCTGGAAAGATTGAAAGAATATATTACCGAGGAACGCCTGACTTTTGCCGAAGCGATCGAAGTGGTGCGGGCATCTTCTTTGTTTACGACTCATACACCTGTACCTGCAGGACATGATGCCTTTTCGGAAAATATGCTGCGTACTTACATCTCTCATTATGCCGATCGGCTGAAAATCTCCTGGGAACAGCTGTTGGGATTAGGAAAAATCAATGTCGCCGATCCGAATGAGAAATTCTCTATGAGCTTCCTTGCGGCTAATCTGGCTCAGGAAGTGAATGGGGTTAGCTGGTTGCACGGCGAAGTGAGTAAAGAGATTTTCAAAGGCATGTGGCCGGGATATATGGCCGAGGAGTTGCACATCAGTTATGTGACCAACGGGGTACATTATCCGACTTGGGCGGCTCCCGAATGGAAGAAAATAGAAGAATCTTTGTTCGGTGAAGATTTTAAGAATCATCATTACGATAAGAAATTTTTCGAACAAATCTATACCGTTCCCGATGCTGTCGTATATGAGGTGCGTACCAAATTGCGTAAGCGCCTGATCGATCATGTAAAAGAATTGCTGAAAGACGAGGTGGCTGCTTCTTATTTCACTCCCCGGCAGGTGATTCAGATCCGTGAAACTTTGCGGGACGATATTCTGACCATAGGTTTTGCCCGGCGTTTCGCTACCTACAAGAGGGCTCACCTGTTGTTCCGTAACCTCGAACGCCTGGATGAAATCGTCAATAACCCCAAACATCCGGTGCAGTTTATCTTTGCCGGGAAAGCCCATCCTGCCGATAAAGCCGGACAGGACCTGATCAAACGGATTGTCGAGGTATCCAAATATCCGCAATTCCTGGGTAAGATCATCTTTCTGCCTAACTATGATATGGATCTGGCCAAGAAATTGGTACAAGGGGTTGATGTCTGGATGAATACGCCGACCCGGCCTCAGGAAGCTTCGGGTACCAGTGGCGAAAAGGCTGCTATGAACGGTGTTATGCATTTCTCCGTGCTCGACGGCTGGTGGGTCGAAGGATATCGTAAAGATGCCGGATGGATGCTGCCGATGGAAAGAACTTTCGAAAATCAGGCCATGCAGGATGAATTGGATTCTGAAATGATATATAACATTATCGACGATGAGATCGCTCCTCTGTTCTACGAACGGGATGCTAACGGATTATCACCTAAATGGATCAGCTATATCAAAAATACTATTGCCAGGGTGGCTTCGAATTTTACGACCAACCGGATGCTGGAAGATTATGAAAAACAATATTATGTTCCGATGTCTGCCCGCTATCAGAAGATGATCGAAAATGATTTCGCCATGGCGGCAGAAATTGCCGAATGGAAAAAGAAAATTTCCCGCGAATGGGATAATATCGAGTTAGTCGGATTGGACCTGCCCAATCGTTCCAAACAGATCATCGCTTTGGGGAAATCTTATTACGGAGAGGTGAAACTCGAGATCGGCGAACTCAGTATGCATGAAGTAGGAGTTGAATTGGTGGCTGCCGAACAGAAAGACGGACGCCAGGTTATCCGCGAAAAACACGATTTTATCCCTGTTGAACAAGTGGGTAGTGTGGCCAGATACCGCATCGATGTGACTGCCGACTCTCCGGGATTGCTGATGCTGGCCATCCGTATCTACCCGAAAAGCGAATTACTGCCCCATCGCCAGGACTTTGCTTTGGTAAAATGGCTGTAAGCTGATCGTTCTTTTTTTAGTTATTAAAGTTAAAAAGGTTACAAGAGTTACAAGGGGGCAGAGGTTGAGCTATCTTTGTAACCTTTGTAACTTTTTATTTCGTCTGAAAAGTCAGAAACTTCTAAATCCCTTTTGTTCGCTAAACCGTCCTTCCCGATCGTTCGTTTCAGCGACCGTAAAAAGCATCCGTTGGAACCATTGGCTTTATAAATTCCCCTATTCCGGCAACTTAGCAGATGCCGGTAAATTTTGACAGAAAGAACCGTCCCGGAATCCCTTAATTTTATACTTTTGCACGACTAAAAATGAATCAGGGATGTTTTTGGAGAGTACTAATCGGGCCGGTTGGATAGAGGTGGTTTGCGGTTCTATGTTTTCCGGTAAGACGGAAGAGTTGATCCGGCGGTTGAAGCGGGCACAGTTTGCCCGGCAAAAGGTGGAAATATTTAAACCGAAAATCGATGTGCGTTATTCGGATGAAGATGTGGTATCGCATGACGCGAATACGATTCGTTGTACGCCGGTGGAAAATTCGGGTAATATTTTGTTATTGACCGGAGATGTCGATGTTGTCGGGATCGATGAAGCCCAATTTTTTGATTCTAATATAGTGTCGGTGTGTAAAACATTGGCAGATAACGGTATCCGCGTAATAGTTGCTGGTCTGGATATGGATTATACCGGTAAACCTTTCGGGCCGATGCCTGATTTGATGGCTGTGGCCGAATATGTGACGAAAGTACATGCGATCTGTGTCCGTTGCGGGAATTTGGCCCAGCATTCCCATCGTCTGTCGGATAATGATAAATTGGTGATGCTGGGAGAAAAGCACGATTATGAACCGATATGCCGGCATTGTTTTAACGAATTAATGAAAAAAGAGCACCAATAACCGGTTGGGCTGCCGAAAATGGGGGACAGAAAAAATGTTTTCTATAAAATAATCCCTTGTTTTAATTATATTTATAAATATCCTTTATTTTTGTTTTCGGAAACAAACAGAAAGAAAGTGGATGGCGCTAAATGAACAGGAAATATTAAGAGGGGTAAATCAAAAGGATTTAAAAGCGTGGGAAACGCTGTATGCCTCTTATTATGCAGCCCTTTGTTCATATGCCGATGGTATTGTAAAAGATTCCGATACGGCTCAGGATATCGTTCAGGATACTTTGATCAGGATCTGGAATTCCGACCGGACCTTTCCGGATATCAAAGAATTGACCTGGTATTTATATCGCTCGACCTACAACAATGCCCTGTTCCATCTTCGTACCCAGGCTTCCCGTCAGAATATTTTACGTAAGATGGTAGCGGAGGAGGTTGAATTACCCGACGAACAATTCGCTTTAACCGTACGGGAAGAATTGATCCGTCAACTCTATGTCTATATAGAAGATCTGCCCGAAGAAAGAAAAAAAATACTTTTGATGAGTATTCAGGGACATTCGGGAAATGAGATTGCCGATCTGCTCGGAATCAGTATTAATACGGTAAAAACCCAAAAGAACCGGGGATTCAAGTATTTGCGTGAAAAGTTAAAAGATTCGGTTTTGTTATTTCTGTTGTAATTGTCTGTTCAGATAGCTGTTTTATATTGAGTTTATAAAATCTGTCGGTGCTATATTTAAGAATAATAAACATCTGTTTTTTTATGTGAGAATTGAAAAGTTCCTATCTTTGATTCACTGGTCGAGGACTGCGTTTTTTAGGGGAAATTCCCCATTTTTTTGCCGGTTCAGGCCCCATCCATAATTCCAATAGTCCTCCTTTACTAAAGTCGGCATGGGAAAAACGGAAGTCGTGTAACGGTTTTCCGTTGAGACGTGCTTGTCGGATGTAACAGTTGCCGGCCGAATTATGATAGGTTTGAATGATGAATTTTCCTTTTTCATAATAACGATCGTCGAGTATGATTTCGATCCGGTCGAAGATCGGAGAAGTGATTTCATAAGAGGGATTCTGATCCACATTTCCTGTCAGACTAAATAGCCCGATAGCCATTAGTGCGCTGATGCCTCCCATCTGTCCCTGATCTTCGTCATGCCCGCCGTATCCTCTGTCGGGAGTGACTGCTCCGTAAGCTTGTGCTCTGACTCTTCTGACCCAGTATTGTGTCAGCCAAGGCTTACCGGCCCAGCTGAATACGTGGGCGTTGGACACTCCGGGTTGGTTGGCATAGCTGATGTAGCCTCCCGAATAACCGTATACAAAGTCATCGTCGGCAGCTTGTTCGAAAGCATAATTCAATTTATCGCATAATACGTCTTTTCCTCCCATTAGTTCGATCAGATCCGGGATGCCGTGTGATACCGACCAGGTGGCTTGCCAGGCGTTGGCTTCGACCCAGCCGTCACCGCTCAACGGATTCCGGTGCTTCCAGTTACCTTGACGGTCTTGGGGGAAGATCAGTTTTTTTTCAGGGTCGAAAAGTTGTTTCCAGCCTTGGGAGCGTTTCAGAAAATAAGTGGCTTCTTCTGGGTAGCCCAGCTGCTGTGCCATTTGCGAGAGAGCCCAATCCTGAAAATTTGCTTCGATAGTGATACCTGCATTGTCGGCATAATAACCGTTTTCGAGATAGAAATCATCGATTCCGAGCATTCCTCCCGGCATATGGTTACGTTTCATCACAGTGAAAGCGTGCCGGGCTTCGGTCTTCTTCAAAAGTCCTTTCATGTAAGCCGATACGATCAGGTTGGTTGCCGGACACCCCGTCATAATCCGGGAATAACCTCTTCCGCATGGTCCCCGGGGTAATAATCCGCCATTATCGGCATATTGTATCAGACAGGCGGCGAAATCATCCAATACTGAAGGCCAGGCAAGTCCCCAAAGTATATTCAGGTTCCATTGGGTCAGCCAGAAAGCATCCGAGTTGTACATATGAAATTTTGATTCTCCCGTTGTGTTTTTAGGGAGGGTACGGATAATAAATTCCTGGCCTGTACGATCCGGATAATCTCCTGAAACATCGTCTAATTTATGGCGTCCCAACAGGACATGCCACAGATCGGTATAGAATTTTATACGCTGATGGGCATCGCCTCCCTGAACCTGGATCCTGGATAAGGTTTCTTCCCATTCACGGCGGGCATCCCGGCGTATGGCATCGAAATCCCAATGGGCACATTCATGTGCTAAATTGTGACGGGCATTTTCGATATTGGTATATGAGATTGCGATCTTTACTTGAAGTTCTTCTCCTTTCTTGAGCCGATGGAGGGCTTGAATCCCTGCTGTAGGTGCGTCATAATAGGTCATCCCGGCATTTCGTGGTGTGGCTTGGGAATTGACCTTTAATCCGGTGACAGCTTTGGTCGTCAGAGAATCGTCCCAATTGTCGAGCCGGTCGAAAGGTTTATCGAAATGCATGACAAAGTAGATCTTCACTTCTTCAGGACCACCCCATAATCTTCCGACTGTACTGACAGAACCTTCCAGTTCTGCCGGGCCCGTCTGCCGGACTTCGGCATCGGTCATCGTCGAAGTACCTGTAAATCCGCCCAGATTGAGGAGTGTATTCGAAAGGCAGTCTTCGGTATATTTCATCCGGTAGAAACCGACCCGGTCGGTACAGGTTTGTTCTACCCAAAGTTTGTAATCGTTCAGGAATACACGGTGGTAACCCGGTTGTACAAGTTCTTCGTTATGAGAAAATCGGGATTTCCAACCTTGTTCGCCCTTGGTGGGATCGATATCACCGGTGGCAGGCATGAGAGTGATACCGGAAAGCATCCAGCAATGCACCTGAGGGAATCCTAAGATTTCTGTCGAATTGTAATTATAACCTCCTCCGTATTGATTTTTATTCCGGGTCATCGGTGCCGCACTTAACATGCCGAAAGGCCTGCTGCCGGTTACAAAAAAGAAATAGCGTCCACGGGCCGATTCGATATAGGGATCGACATAAGAAACATAATCCGGGTAATCCTGAGGAGAGGGGAAGACTTCTATTTCCGAAAGTCCCAGGGTAGGTCCGTCACCGTCGGTGACTTCGAATCTCAGGCGTTTGGTGGTTTTGGGGGCGAATTCGACGACTTTAGCTGTCCCGTCGTTGGGAATAGTGTTGACAGGCAGTCGGCTACCGTCATCGAAATGAATGGTAATACCTGCTGTATGAATTTGTTGTGAAGGTCTGTCATACAAATGGATGCGATCGATACTCCGTGGGGTATCCCATTCGAGTTCTATCCAGGGATAGTCGATCGAGCCGTAAAATGAAACCAATAGTCCGGTATATTGCTGTTGTAGTCTTGACACTATTGAACTGAAGTTTATAAAATGTGTAAAGTCAAAAGACCTTGCGGACATTTGTTTACGTTTGCAGGTGCGATCGACTGGAATAAAGTTTAGTTAATTATTGGAAGGACATTACCGGACTTTATAAGCTAAATAAAAATTTAATGGTGCAGGGGGATTATATTGGACTGCTATCACTATATTTGCGTGCATTAAAAATAGTGAAGACTTACCTATGAAATCAGGATTGATATATGAATAAGGTTGGGCGGATTCAGAAAGTTATCGTTTTGTCGGGTATGGTGATGGTTGGGGTGGTTGCGTCTGTTTTCGGGCAGACGGAGGATAGTTTGGCTAATAGGCTGCCCCGTCGGTTCGTTCATGGCCTGGGAGTAGAAGCAAGACCCGAATATGTTTTTCCTACTCATCCTTTTTTGAGGGGAGAAAATCCGGAGCGGAAACTGATTCGCGGAGCTTTTTCTACTCATTTTAAATATGCGCTTCATTATCAGCCCGGAAGTATTTACGATCGGATTTATGGGAATGTTTATCAGGGAATCGGATTGGGCTGTTATTCGTTTGGAGAATCCCGGCAAATCGGTAATCCTGTTGCCTTTTATCTGTTTCAGGGAGCACGTATCGCCCGGATTTGTCCATGGCTGTCGTTTAACTACGAATGGAATTTCGGATTGTCTGGTGGCTGGAAACCCTATGATGAACAGTATAATTCTTACAATAAGATGGTGGGATCGAAGATCAATGCTTATCTCAATGCTAATTTTTATCTGCGTTGGGCACTTTCTCCCCGTTTAAGTCTGACTTCGGGAGTCACTTTGACCCATTTTTCAAATGGAAATACAAATTTCCCCAATGCAGGGGTGAATACCCTTGGGGGAAAACTCGGTGTAGAATATAATTTTTACCGGAAAGAAGATCTGACCTCTTTACATGCAGCCGCTTCTTATCATATTCCTCCTTTTCAGCGGCATGTCAGTTATGATTTTGTATTTTTCGGTTCATGGCGGCGGAAAGGAATCTGGATGCAGGAGGGGCAATATCCGTTACCCGAGTCTTATCCGGTTTTTGGATTTAATTTTGCCCCTATGTATAACGTCGACTATAAACTTCGGCTAGGTGTTTCTTTGGATGGAGTATATGATGGAAGTGCAAATTTGTATCTTTCCGATGAGGTATATGGAGACATCGATAAGTCACAAATCAGGCGGCCTGCTCTTTATAATCAATTTGCCCTGGGCATGTCGGGGCGGGTAGAGTATGTCATGCCTTTTTTTACCGTAGGGATCGGTATGGGTACTAATTTTATCGGAAAAGGCGATCTGAGGGCTTTTTATCAAATGTTGACTTTGAAAATAGCCATGTCACGGGATACTTTTTTACATGTGGGTTATAACCTCCAGAAATTTCACGACCCCAATTTCCTGATGTTGGGAATCGGTTTCCGTTTCAACAGTAAATATGCCGCATTTTAAATTTTTACCCGGGACCATTGTTATCGCATAACTGAAAACTATCGTAAAAATTGCTCCTGATTATAGATTAGATTTTTTCTCGATAGTTAATGATGAACTAAAAAGAAATTGGCAACTTTAACAATTTTCTTTGTTTTATCACTTAACTTTGTAAGTGAAACTGGATTATTGTATCCGGACAACAATAAAAAACATGTCGGTTTTATAATAAATCCATATCATAAAACAACTTAGTTATAGAGAATACATGTCAATATGGAACAGGTTTATAGGACTCATAAATGCTGAGGATTCCATCAGTAATAAGAAAATATCTGTACAATATAATGCCCTACACTATGCCATAGTAGATGTTGAAATTGGTTTGGAGGATTACAAAATTCATGATATTGGGGCACTTCGCTATGATGGTGCAGTATATCATAAAGTTTCGAAAGAGGAACTTTTTGAATTTTTTAGTGACGTGGACTATATTTGTGGTCACAATATCATTCATCATGATGCCAAATATCTGTTCACGGATAAAACATGTCGTTGGCTTTTAGTTGATACACTTTACATCTCACCGCTATTATTCCCGGAACGCCCATACCATAGGCTGTTGAAAGACGACAAACTCATGAGCGAACAGATAAATAATCCGGTGAATGATTGCGAAAAAGCCAAAGATTTACTATTGGACGAAATAGCACGCTGGAAGTCGTTTCCGGAGGGAAAATGCAGACTATTTGCCTCGCTGCTAAAGGACAAGAAAGAATTTGAAGGATTTCTCAGTATGGTAGGGGCAGAGTATCTCAATGAGGGATTGACCGAAGTAATAAGGGACCTTTACAAGGGGAAAATTTGTGGGCATGCAGACCTTGTTATGCTGGTCAAAGAATATCCTTGCGAATTGGCATACGCATTGGCTCTGATCGACACGACCGACCAACGTTCCGTTACTCCCGGATGGGTACTTCACCATTATCCTAAAGTGGAATTTGTGCTAAAACTCCTGCGTCATACCAGCTGTAAGGAAGGTTGTGATTACTGTAATACCCAACTGAACGTGCTTTATAATTTAAAAGCATTCTTTGGGTATGAACAATTCCGGACATATGAAGGAGAACCACTCCAGGAACAAGCTGCTCAGGCAGCGGTGAAAGGCATGTCGTTATTAGCGATATTTCCTACCGGTGGAGGAAAATCGCTTACTTTCCAACTGCCCGCACTCATGGCCGGCAGTTCTGTGCATGGGCTTACGGTTGTGATCTCCCCTTTGCAGTCGCTGATGAAGGACCAAGTAGATAACCTTGCCGATAGAGGTATTACCGATGCGGTAACCATTAACGGTTTGTTGGACCCCATTACCAGAGCACTGGCCATACAAAGAGTACAGGATGGGGAAGCCTCACTTCTGTATATATCTCCGGAAATGCTTCGCTCTAAAACTATCGAGAGAATATTGTTGGCACGCCATATTGTGAGATTTGTGATAGACGAAGCACATTGTTTTTCTTCATGGGGACAGGATTTCCGGGTGGATTATCTCTATATAGGAAAATTTATCCAGGAATACCAGCAAAAGAAAGGAAGTAGAAATCCGATACCGGTATCCTGTTTCACTGCTACGGCTAAACAGAAAGTAGTGCAGGACATTTGTGACTATTTCAAGCAAACGTTGAATTTGGATTTGCGGTTGTTTGCATCGACGGCCTCAAGGATCAATCTGCATTACTCTGTCATCCATGCTGAAACGGATGATGATAAATATTTAAAACTAAGGGGACTGGTGGCTGAATCTGATTGTTCGACCATCGTTTATGTATCCCGTACCAGACGTACGAAAGAACTGGCTAACAAATTAACTCGTGACGGTTATAAGGCATTGCCTTTCAATGGCAAGATGGAAACTGACGAAAAGATTGACAACCAGGATGCATTTATGAATGACCAGGTTCGCATCATTGTGGCCACATCAGCTTTTGGCATGGGAGTCGATAAGAAAGATGTCGGTTTGGTGGTGCACTACGATATTTCGGATTCTCTGGAGAATTATGTGCAGGAGGCAGGGAGAGCCGGTCGCGACCCTAACCTCAGTGCCCGTTGCTATGTGCTTTATGGTGACAATGATTTGGATAAGCATTTTATATTACTGAATCAGACAAAGCTAAGTATCAGCGAAATACAGCAGGTGTGGAAAGCTGTAAAAGACCTTACCCGGCGACGCATGAGAGTGAGTTGTTCTGCATTGGAAATAGCCCGGCAGGCAGGATGGGACGATTCGGTATCCGACATCGAAACCCGTGTACGGACAGCTTTAGCAGCTTTGGAACAAAGTGGATACTTGATAAGAGGAAACAATGTGCCTCGGGTATATGCTACAGGCATCACGGTGAGAAACATGGATGAAGCGAGGATGCGTATATCAAAGTCACAGCTATTTGGTAGGGATGAAATAGAAAAGACTGTCCGAATTATCAAGTCACTGATTTCACAGAAGTACATTGCCAAGGCTCAGGATGCAGAGGCAGAATCGCGGGTGGATTATCTGGCAGATATTTTGGGGTTAAGTAAGAAGGAAGTCGTATCGATTGTGGAGCGAATGCGCCAGGAAGGTATATTGGCAGATAGTAAGGATATATCTGCCTATTTGCTGGATGCCGGTGACTCGAAACGAAAATCAACGATCCTCCTCGAACGTTTTGCAAAACTTGAAAAATACATCCTTAACCGTATTCCTGACGAAGCTTTACGGATATCCTGCAAGCAGCTGAATGAGGATGCGATGAACGACGGAATCGATACCTCCAGGGAAAAGGATATCCGGACACTGCTCTACTTCCTTGCCATCAAGGGATATATCCGTAAAAAAGAAGATGCCCTCCGCAATATGGAAATCAGCCGTCAGACAGATGGGGAAACAACCCTTAATCGTTTTGAAAAACGATTGGAAATTAGTCGTTTAACTCTGGAGTGGTTATATCAATTAGTTGCTGCTACGAGAAAAGGAAATTCGGAAAAACAGATAGTTCAATTCTCTGTGGTAGAACTTCTTAATCAGATAATATCAGGTCCTCACGCCTTGTTCACTAAACTCGACAATGTACAGTTGGAAGAGGTGGAGGAGGCGCTTTTGTATCTCTCAAAAATCGGTGCGCTCAAACTTGAAGGCGGTTTTTTGGTTCTTTATAACGCCATGAATATCCAAAGAATAAAGGACAATAAATCGAGATATAAGTTGGATGACTACCGAATGCTGAATGAATTCTACAAGCAGAAGATTCAGCAA
>ENA-ORSR01001188-ORSR01001188.1-human-gut-metagenome-genome-assembly--contig:-NODE-1188-length-18995-cov-6.336008_pt1 | contig 18995 bp, 17 predicted proteins | sample MGYA00241901_ERZ509166 | MGnify/ENA primary metagenome ERZ509166 (study PRJEB26280, sample SAMEA2338860) | human gut metagenome | biome: human gut; feature: human-associated habitat; material: faeces... | reverse complement strand
ATCGGCGGCATCTCCGACCTGCCGATGGACGATATGGTCTATCGCGAGGCCGACCGCAAAGCGATCCTAACGAACGATCTGCCGTGCATTGACGCCGCCGCAGCCGGCCGCATGCGCGAGGAGATTCTGGCCGCGCGCGACGAGCTCGACAGCATCGGCGGCATCGTGGAGTGCGGCATTTACGGGCTTCCCACGGGCATAGGCGACCCCATGTTCGACGGCATCGAGAACCGCATCGCGCAAATCGCGTTTGGCATTCCCGCCGTAAAGGGCGTGGAGTTTGGCATGGGCTTTGCCGTGGCCGCCATGCGCGGCAGCGAGAACAACGATCCATATCGCATCGATGCCGAGACCGGCGAAATCGAGGTCGAGTCCAATAACGCCGGCGGCATCCTGGGCGGTATTTCGACCGGCGCGCCCGTCATGTGGCGCATGGCCGTAAAGCCGACGCCCTCAATTGGCCGCGAGCAACAGACCGTGGACATGGACGCCATGGAAAATGCCGAGCTCTCGGTCCACGGCCGCCACGATCCCTGCATCGTCCCGCGCGCCGTCCCCGTAGCCGAAGCAGCCGCCGCCCTCGCCATCTGGGACGCCCTCCTCGAGGACGCAGCCCAGCTCTAACCCGACTCACCTGGGTTGCCTGTCAACTCAGCCGTTACGTGAAAGGGGCCTCCATGGACCTTGCCGATATTCGCCAGGCCATCGATGGCATCGACACCACGCTCCTCAACAGCTTTGTCGAGCGCATGGACATTGCCACCGAGGTCGCCAAGTCAAAAATCGAGATGGGCAAGGCCGTCTTCGACCCCGCCCGCGAGCGTTCCAAGCTCAACAACCTCGCCAGCCGTGCGCCCGAGCGCTACGAGGCCCAGACCATCACCCTGTTCCGTCTCCTCATGAGCATGAGCAAGGCCGAGCAGCAGCGCTACATCAACGAGCTCAAGGGCATCACCGTCTCGCAAAAGGCCCACGCCACGGCTGCAGCCTTTGACACGCCCTTCCCTCAAACGGCCACCGTTGCCTGCCAGGGCGTGGAAGGTGCCTATAGCCAGATCGCCGCGTGCAAACTCTTCGACGTGCCGGATATTGCGTTCTTCGAGACCTTCGAGGGCGTCATGCGCGCCGTGCGCGACGGCTTTTGCGAGTTTGGCGTACTGCCCATCGAAAACTCAACCGCCGGCTCGGTAAACGCCGTCTACGACCTGCTCGCACAGTTCAACTTCCATATCGTGCGCTCGCTTCGCCTCAAGATCGATCACAACCTGCTCGTCAAGCCCGGCACCAAGCTCGCGGACATACGCGAGGTCTACAGCCACGGTCAGGCCATCGCGCAGTGCGCTGGCTATATCGAGGGCCATAATCTGCACGCCTCCAAGTACCCCAACACCGCCATGTCGGCCGAGATGGTCGCCAACTCCGAGCGCACCGACGTCGCCGCCATCGCCTCGCGCAGCTGCGCGGCACTCTATGGCCTGGAGGTGCTGGAGCCCAACATTCAGGACTCGGACAACAACTACACGCGCTTTGTCGTCATCAGCCGCGAGCCGCGCGTCTACCCCGGCGCCAACCGTACCTCGCTCATGATCACCACGGCCAACGAGCCGGGTGCGCTCTATCGCGTACTCGAGCGCTTCTACGCGCTCAATATCAACCTCATCAAGCTCGAGAGCCGCCCCATCCCCGGCCGCGACTTTGAGTTTATGTTCTACTTTGATCTGGACTGCCCCTTTGGCAGCAAGGCCCTCGACGACCTGCTCGATTCTATCGACGACGTGTGCGAGAGCTTCACCTACTTTGGCAGCTACACGGAGGTGTTCTAGATGACCGATACCGCCGCAACCCGCCCCTACGGAGTGCTGGGCCGCGTGCTGGGCCACAGCTACACCCCAACCATCTACAAAGAGCTCGCTGGGCTCGATTACGTGCGATTTGAGCGCGAGCCCGAGGACCTCGCGGCCTTTATGACGGGCGACGAGTGGGAGGGCACCAACGTGACCATCCCCTACAAGCGCGCCGTCATGGAGTATCTGGACGAGCTGAGTCCGCTGGCCGAGCGCATGGGCAACGTCAACACCATCACACGCCTGCCCGACGGCCGCCTGCGCGGCGACAACACCGACTACTTCGGTTTTCAGTGCCTGGTCGAGGAGCTGGGGGTTGAGGTTGCCGGCAAGAAGGCCCTCGTACTCGGCGCCACTGGCGGCGCCGGTACCACGGCAAGTATGGTGCTGGAAGACCTGGGCGCCATCGTTGTGCCCGTGGGTCGCACGAGCGAGGTCAATTACGACAACATCTCCCAGCAGTCCGATGCAACGTTACTCGTCAACTGCACGCCCGCCGGCATGTTCCCCCACTGCCCCGACGCGCCTTGCACGCTCGAAGGGCTCGATGCGCTCAAAGGCGTTATCGACATTGTCTACAACCCCGCCCGCACGGGACTCATGCTCGAGGCCGAGCGCCGCGGTATCCCCTGCATCGGCGGCCTGCTAATGCTCGTGGCCCAGGCGGCACAGGCCGTCGAGCGCTATACCGGCCAGGTCACCCCGCGCGAGCGCATCTTGGATGTAACGGAGTGCCTGTCCCGCCGCGAGCAGAACATCGCGCTCATCGGCATGCCGGGTTCGGGCAAAACCCGCGTGGGCGAGCAGATTGCCCTGTTCACGGGCCGCGAGCACATCGACCTCGATCGCGCCCTCGAGGAGCGTCTGGGCATGCCCTGTGCCGACTATATCGTCGAGCGCGGCGAGGCGGCCTTCCGCGAGCAGGAAACGGCGGCCTTGGCCGAAATTTCCAAGCGCAGCGGCCTGGTGCTCTCCACGGGAGGTGGCGTCGTCACGCGCGACGAGAACTATCCGCTGCTGCACCAGAACAGCCTGATCGTAATGCTCAACCGCAAGCTCGACGAGCTCGCCCACAAGGGTCGTCCCATCACCGCCCGCGACGGCATCGACAAGCTGGCCGAACAGCGCATGCCGCGCTACCGTGCCTGGGCCGATTACATCATCGACTCGCGCGACTGCGCCGCCAACACCGCCCAAGCCCTCCTCGACACCCTTTAAAACCTACCAAAAAGGGACAGGTTTATTTTGGCAGGTTTTATCTGGGCAAACGTCAAACCCCAAGGCCTGCAGCACACTGCGCAACCACAAAGGAAGCAACCATGAAAGCACTCGTCATCAACGGCCCCAACCTCAACATGCTCGGCATCCGCGAGCCGGGCATCTACGGCAGCGACAACTACGACCGCTTAGTGCAGATCTGCCAGGAAGCAGGGGCCGCGCAGGGGCTTGACGAGGTCGAGGTCTTCCAGTCCAACCACGAGGGCAGCATCGTCGACAAGATCCAGGAGGCCTACGGCAAGGTCGACGGCATCGTCATCAACCCGGCAGCCTACACACATACGAGCGTGGCGATCCTCGACGCCCTCAAGGCCGTCGCCATCCCGGCTGTCGAGGTACACATCAGCGCCGTGGAGACCCGCGAGGACTTCCGCCAGGTGAGCTACGCCCGCCTGGCCTGCTTCGCCACCATCACCGGCGAGGGCCTGCAGGGCTACGCCCACGCGCTGGAGCTGCTGAAAGAGCATCTCGAAAAGTAGCCTCGCGAGCATATCCATCAACGCGATTCACACGCTAATAATGCCAGTGCCGGCAGCAGCGTCCTCGCTGCTGCCGGCATTTTATTACTGGCATATAATCGTTGCTGTCACACTACGTCTGGAGACCCACATGCTGAGCATTCACCTGGGGGATTACCCCGGTTCCATCTACGATACCGAAACCTATTTTAGGAACTCATACTTGGACTCATGGTTCGAAGACCCTATGGCCACACAGATTATTAAAAGCGTGGACGGATCAGAGCTCATCGGTCCCCACAACATCGTAAGCAAGCAGCTGGGCTCAATCACCCCACTCGAACTGTCCGGCGGCGTTAAGACGCTGCTGCTGGTACGCAATATCCCAAACATGGTGTTCAACGCATCCACCTGCGGAGACAATTGTGCCCGCTGGCTGCTCAAAATTGGCAAAGAACAAGATGTGCTGGTAACCCTTTACCACATCATGAAGTTCCCCTGGAAGCGTTTTGAGATTCGTATCAATAACGACGGCCGCATCGTCAGAAACATGCAGGAGTTTGTCGGCGCCACGAATGACTTTTTGGATGTTGATGAATAATGAAGGGAACACACACCGTTGTCGTGGAGCGCGCAAAAGTCAAATACACGCTCACGTTTAAGCGCAATATTTCCTTCATCCGCGGCAACAGCGGCACGGGCAAAACGACACTCATCTCGATGATTCGCGACTACAACGATCGTGGACCGGAGAGCGGCGTCACGCTCAGTTGTGACGTTCCCTGTGAAACGCTATCTGGCAGGCGTTGGGAACGCGAGCTTTCGATTATCGAGGACTCAATAATCTTTTTAGATGAGGGTAACGAATTTATCTACTCAAAGGACTTCGCCAAAGCCGTAAACGGCTCGTCCAACTATTTTGTTCTGATATCTCGTCGCGATGCCAACGAGCTCCCCTACAGCGTTGATGAGATCCTGAAGTTAGTCAACACGACAAGTAAAACAATCAATGGCCGCAAGAGCGACAGGCGCTTCTACTCGGTGACCAAGCCGCTATATGACCACACGGCAAGTATGCTGTATCAGGATCTAAATGTTGGATTCGAGGTACCCGACGCCGTAGTTGTCGAGGATAGCAAATCTGGCTATCAATTCTACGACGCTCTTTGCAACCGGCTCAGGATCCCCTGCTATACCGCCACCGGCGTAGCAAATCTAAAGCGGACAATTCACGAATGCCCCGAACAAAATGTGCTTGCCATTGGAGACGGAGCGGCATTCGGTCCTTATATCGAAAAGACGTTGGGGCAGCGCGTTTATAAGAATGTTCGTCTGTTCCTCCCGGAATCGTTCGAGTGGACACTCCTGCGCTCCGGGCTTATCCCCAGCAACGATATACCAAAGGTCCTCGAGGACCCCTCGAGCTATATTGAAAGCCGCGACTACCTAAGTTGGGAGCGGTTCTTCACCGATGTGCTGGTCAAATACTCGGCAGAAACCCGCTACGCTTACAAAAAGGCACGCCTCAACGAGCAGTACCTAAAGCCGCAAGCGATGAATGCTGTATCGAACGTCTTACCAGAGTGCTTGAGAATGAAATAGCAGATTCTTTAAATCATCTAGAAGGGCCAAGCGCATGAACTCGAGATAGCGAAAGAACGCCTGCTACACTAATCTCAGGGACAAAAATATCCCGTTTGGCCCAAAACTTAAGTAACTGTTCGATTGACATACAAAGGAGCGCATCCATGTCCCAGTACGATTACCTCGTCGTCGGCGCCGGCCTCTCCGGCGCCGTCTTCGCCAACGCCGCCAGGCGCGCCGGCAAGTCGGTCCTGGTCATCGACCGCCGCGACCACATCGCCGGCAACGTCTACACCGAGGACGTCGAGGGCATCCAGGTCCACCGCTACGGCGCACACATCTTCCACACCTCCATGAAGGATGTCTGGGGCTACGTCAACCGCTTCGCCGAGTTCAACAACTATGTCAACTCGCCGGTCGCCAACTTCCACGGCAACATGTACAACATGCCCTTCAACATGAACACCTTCGCCAAGATGTGGCCGGGCGTCGTCACGCCGGCAGACGCCAAGGCCAAGATCGCCGAGCAGGTGGCCGCCGAGAACATCGGCGAGCCGGCAAACCTCGAGGAGCAGGCGCTGTCGCTCGTCGGCCGCGACATCTTCGAGACGCTCGTGAAGGGCTACACCGAGAAGCAGTGGGGCCGCGACTGCAAGGACCTGCCCGCGAGCATCATCAAACGCCTCCCCTGCCGCTTCACCTACGACAACAACTACTTCAACGACCGCTACCAGGGCATTCCCATGGGCGGCTACACCAAGATGGTCGCCAACATGCTCGAGGGCGTCGAAGTGCGCTGCGGCATGGAGTACAAGGAGCTGGCCGCCGCCGAGCCCGATATCGCCGCCAGGACGGTCTACTGCGGCCCCATCGACGCGTTCTACGACTTCAGGCTGGGCACGCTCGAGTACCGCAGCCTGCGCTTCGAGACCGAGACGCTCGACGAGCAGGACCACCAGGGCGTGGCCGTGGTCAACTACACCGAGCGCGAGATCCCCTACACGCGCATCATCGAGCACAAGCACTTCGAGTTCGGCACGCAAGACAAGACCGTCATCACGCGCGAGTACCCAGCGGACTGGAAGCCCGGCGACGAGCCCTACTACCCCATCAACGACGCCAGGAACGAGGCCCTGTACAGGCGGTACGAGGAGCTGGCGGCGCAGGAGGGCGACGTGGTCTTCGCCGGTCGCCTGGGCGGCTACAAGTACTACGACATGGACAAGGCCATCGCCGCGGCCTTCGAGCTCGTCCGCAACGAGCTGGGCGTGGAGCCGACGGAGGCGTAAAGAACCAGCGATTCACAGACACTTCTTAATGAACCAATAGGCTGGCGAAGAGATTACACTTTCGCCAGCCTATTTCCAAGCTTTACACGCACCTTTGCCTTAATTTGATCTAACGCTAATTACTTGTAAAATAACCGCTCTGACCGCTCTCCTTAACCAACTAAAGCCCACAATACATCACTCAGATTCTTTAAAATAACAACTACTTAGAAAGGAGTGTTGAATGCTCAACAAAATCAAACAATTTCTGCCAGCATCGTCTAGGTCACTTCATGCTATGCATGAAGACATATACAAACTGCAAGCCGAACTGAACAAAGTGCAAGCCGAACTGGACAAAATGCAAGCCGAACTGGACAGAGTTTACCATCGTATTGAAACTGCCGATAACGGCATCAATATGAACATCAACTGCAAGTTCGACAACATGGCAATTCCAATTATTGAGTCGATTGCGCAGAACCTCGATGCCCATGACAAACACATGAAAATGTTTGCATGGGAAGAATACAAGCAACCAGAAGAAACCATCCAGGAAGCAAAGGAGCGTTTCTTTAGAGAGCTCCCCAAAGCAACTGGCGGATTGAGGCTTTTGCAGCTTGGATGCGGAAAGCTGTTGGGGGAATTCGACACTCTCTGCAAAGAGAACGACATCAATTATTGGATTAACTTCGGAACACTTATCGGAGCCATTAGGCATCAAGGATTCATTCCCTGGGACGATGATACCGATCTTGGAATCATGCGCGATGATCTAGAAAAACTATGCGACGTCGTTGAAGATGACAACCGATATAAAATTTCAATTGCTTACGACCGTTTTGTCCACTGTCGACAAGTTAGATTTCTTTACAATGACGAAAACATCCCCTGTTTTCTGGATTTGTTTATTTATGACTGGGCCACGTCAACTGACAACAAATTCGCCGAAGAACAGCGAAAACTCCGTGTTCAAATGGTCGAAGAAATGGAGTCTGACAGGGCACTGGCATTCTGGAATGACGAGCCTTATTACTCAGGCGAGAACAATAGCCTGATTCAGAAGCATTATGACCGATGCCTCGAAAAGTCCAAAGCGGCCCGAATCATATGCGAAAAGGAGCACGCCAAGGGCATCATATGGGCTATCGACAACCTTGATGATGGGAAGCAGAAACAATGGGTCTACCCCATTGCAGACCTCTTCCCCACTAAAGCCATAGCGTTTGAGGGAACCCAGCTCGAGGAGCCGAATAACCCCGATTTATTCCTCTGGAGCCGCTATGGTGATGTCTACGAGCTTCCGAATGACATTAACAGCCACTTCCAACACGTCAATCATAGCGAGCTGGAAAATGGGTCCTCAAATCTTGCCATGAAACGCCTGCTTGATTAATGGTAAATAATTGCCCCGTGTTTACCATGCAATACACGGGGCAATTTTATTGAGCAAGCTTGCCCTTTACTTCAGTAGTCGAAATTCCAGGAGTTCGATTCAAGTAGACAACATCGCAAATATCTTTCAATGATTCAAAGCGAGGGTCGCCAGCCCAATCGCCTCCCATGCACACAACATCAGCGTGATACATCTTTATGTCCCGAGGCTTTTGATCCCAATTGTCTTCTGGAATTACCAAGTCAACATAACGCAGCGCTTCAAGCATCTCACGTCGCACATCATAGGAATAGAAGCTCTTTTTCCCTTTTAGAGCATTGAACTCATCAGTTGAGAGCCCAACGATAAGATAGTCGCCGAGCTTAGATGCCTGTTGAAGAAGGCGAATGTGGCCATAATGAAGCAGATCAAACGTTCCATACGTAAGTACTCGTTTTAAGGAATGGCGATCGTTTGCACCAGATAAACCGGTCTCAAGAAAATCGGAATTTGCCTCAATACGAACAGACGAAAATGTGCCCATCAGCAACTCCATAAAAGAAGAGCCGTCGGTTTGACGGCTCGATAAATACAGGTGCTCCATGGCGGATTCGAACCGTCGACCTTGGGATTAGAAGTCCCCTGCTCTATCCGACTGAGCTAATGGAGCATAGAATCATGCGAACGCGCAAAGTGCGTGTCTACACACGTATAAATTATAACCTACTTAAACTGGTCATGGTATGCCTTGCATACCTCATCGACGGGACCATCCATGCGAAGGTCGCCCTTCTCAATCCAAACAGCACGCTGGCAGATGCGCTCAACCTGCTCCATGGAGTGAGAAACGAACAGCACCGTTACATCACCGCTCTCAATAAAATGCTGAATTCGGCGCTCGCACTTTTGCTGGAAGAACACATCGCCAACAGAAAGCGTCTCATCAACAATAAGGATATCGGGCTCGGTAATAGTAGCGATAGCAAAGGCAATACGCGCAACCATGCCCGAAGAGAAGTTCTTGAGCGGCATATCGACAAAGTCTTTAAGCTCGGCGAACTCAATGATGTCATCGAAGCTCGCGTCAATAAACTCCTTGGTATAACCAAGCAGTGCACCGTTAAGGTAGATATTCTCGCGCGCCGTAAGCTCAGGGTCAAAACCGGCGCCCAACTCAATAAGAGGGGCAATGTTGCCGTGAACTTTAACCTCGCCCTCGCTGGGCTCAAGAACGCCAGCGATGATCTTAAGCATCGTAGATTTACCGGAACCGTTGGTACCAACCAGACCGACGACCTCACCGCGATGGACATCAAAGGAAATGTGCTTAAGCGCGCGGAACTCCTCAAAGAAAAGTTCGTGCTTGGCAAGCTTGATAAAGTATTCCTTGAGGTTCGTCAAAGACTCCGACGCCATGTTGAAAATCATGGTGACGTCTTTAACCTCAACAGCAAGAGGCTGCTTACTGTAATCAACCGTAGTCGCAGACATAACAGCGCTCCTTAAATATAGAGAATGAACTTATGCTCGGTCTTATGGAACACGGCGTACCCAACAGCCAAAGCGATAATCGCCCAGAACACACAAAGTCCCAGCGTGAGCATAGAGGGCATCGTGTTAAACAGGAAAATATCGCGCATGAACTGCAGATAGTTGTACATGGGATTCACAACGACCAGCACCTGAATCCAGTGAGCCATCTGGCTAATGTAGTCGGTGGTCCAGAAGATGGGCGTCAGGTACATCCACGCAGCGATAACGACAGTCCACAGATGCATAACGTCACGGAAGAAGACAGCGAGCGCCGAGAGCATCATGCCCAAGCCCATGCAAAAGCACATGAGCAGGAGTAAGCAAACCGGCAGCAAAATCAAGTGCCAGGTAGGAAGAATGTGGAACCACAGCATAACCAAAGCGACGGCAACCAGCGAGAAAGCAAAGTTGACAAGCGAGAACAACACCTTCTGAACCGGAAACACCCAACGATGCACCTTGACCTTTTTAAGCAAAGACGACGCCGCGATGATCGACATGAGCGCCTGGTTCGTCGACTCGGACATAACCGAAAACGTGATGTTACCAACAATCAGGTACAGCGGGTACATCTCGGGTGTAATGGACCCATTACGGCTCTGACCGAAAATGGTCGAAAACACAATGGACATGACGACCATCATAAGAAGCGGATTGAGTACCGACCACGCAACGCCCAAAATACTGCGACGGTACTTGATCTTAAAATCCTTGGTGACAAGCTGCCTTAGGATATATTTGTCTTTTTCAAAATCATTTTTAGCGTGAGAGGCCGGCTTAGCCACCGCTTTCTGACTATCTACGCTGTCAGTCACGGACCATCTCCTTGTCTCGTAATTCATAACAGTGGAAAGTATAGCCTTCTAAGGCGGCAACTAAACCAGCGATGCAAATCTGGAAAAGTACCCCATATCAAATACAGGCATCTGATGGCAGGTATACTAACAACCCGAAATAAGTTATGGGGGGCATTCATCTTGGACTATACAAACACAGCAGTAATCATTCCCTGCTATAACGAGGCCGTCACCATCGGTAAAGTCATAGACGATTTCCACCGCGAACTCCCCGGAGCCACGGTCTACGTCTACGACAACAACTCAACCGATGGGACGTCCCAGATTGCCTTGGAGCACGGCGCCACGGTGCGGCTCGAACCGCGCCAGGGAAAGGGCAACGTGTGCCGTCAGATGTTCCGCGACATCGACGCAGGCTGTTACCTCATGGTCGACGGCGACGACACATATCCCGCCGAGGCAGCCCGAGCGCTCTGCGACCCTATCCTTGCGGGAGAGGCGGATATGACCGTGGGCGACCGTCTCTCCAACGGCACCTACGCCGAGGAGAACAAGCGCGCCTTCCATGGCTTCGGGAACAACCTGGTCCGCGCCATGATCAAGTGGATTTACGGCTACAGTTTCGACGATGTCATGACGGGGTACCGCGCCATGGGCCAGCCGTTCGTCAAGACGTTCCCCGTCCTGAGCGAGGGCTTCCAGATCGAGACCGAGCTCTCCATCCACGCCGTCGATCACCGTTGGCGAATTAAGGACGTCCCGGTGGAGTACCGGGACCGCCCCGCTGGTTCAGTGTCCAAGCTCGACACGGTCGGCGACGGCATCAAGGTCATCGCCATGATCGGCACGCTCTTCAAGGACTACCGACCGCTCAAATTCTTCAGCCTCATCGCCCTGATCTTCGCCGCCATCGGCCTCGCGCTCGGCATCCCCATCATCGTAGAGTATTTCCACACCGGGCTGGTTCCCCGCTTCCCAACTGCCATGCTCGCCGCGTGTTTCATGTTCCTGTGCGGCCTCAGCCTGGCAACGGGCTTCATCCTCGACTCGGTCGCCAAGATCGAAAAGAAACAATGGGAGCTTCAGGTATACAAAACGCGCAATTCAATAGGTGAGTAGGCTTCAATGAACACTAATAAGCGCCTTACAAACTGGGATCTTCTAAGAGCCCTCTCAATGTTTTTAGTTGTTGTTGTTCACATCGCACCGCAACTGGGCAGTTTTCGCGGCATTAACGCTGGCGTGATAGTAGGCACAGGCGCCATTATTTGCGACCCGATATTCTTCTGCCTGTCGGGCTATTTCGCACTGAAACCTCTAAAGAAAAGCTACAAGGACTATCTCTTTGGAAAAGCCCTGTCGTTGCTGCTACCCATCTTTGTGTATGCTGGGCTTCTGTACACCTATAAAGTAGTGACTGGCTCACTTCAGGATACCAACTACATCCGATACACCAGTAGCCTTGTCCAAGGTGGCTGGTGGTTTATCCCAGCGCTCATTCCGTGCATTTTGGTAGCACCTATATTGTCCAAAATGTTTGACGCTCTCAGCGACAGAACCTGCAAAACTGTCCTGTTCGTAACCTTAGGAATCTATGCATGGGGTGGACTGTCATCCGCTGCGTACTCTTTGCTCTTCAACTCTCAGCATGTCACCCTTGCGGCAGCCGTAAGCATGCTTCAAAGCATGGTTCCCAGATCGTTGCTTGGAGGAACTTATTTCACGTTCTTTTGCATGGGTTATTTCATCAAACGTGTTACCCCGTTGCTGGACACGCGTGATAGCCACTTTATTATGGCGTCAGGCGCATTTTTCTTCTTCATTGACATTGCTAGCGCATATTTTGGACTTGATCGTTCTGACCCAAGTTTCAACTGGATGATTGTTACCGTCGCCATATTTATCGCGTTTGATGGAATTAAGCTCCAATCGAAATCGCTTTCTAAGCTTATCGAATGGGCCGCAAAAAGGTCCTATTCCATTTATCTCCTACAATACGAAACGATTGAATTTGCCATCGGCGTCATCTATATAGGCGCATTACACAGTGGCTACGCGACGCTAGCATGGCCGTTAAGGCTGATCACTTGGATATCAGCGACAGCGCTGGCATATGGTACGGCGCTGACAATAGCCTCGATCGTCGACGCGTTCGTCATTGAGCCCATTCAGACAAAGCTTAAACAGCACCGCCTGAAAACCGCAGGATAGATCGTTTCAACAGCGAAAAAAATTTTCATACCAATTTGCATGATAAAGAGACGGCTAAGATCAATATCCTAGCCGTCTCTCTTATAAAACTCTAAATTCGGCAATTCGCGGACAGCACTGCAGCTGTAAACATATTAAGAGCGAGTCTTAAGCGCCTCAACCGCCTCGGAAATGGATGGCGCATCTTCAAATAAATCGTTCTGTATTTCCTTCGCAGGCGAAACGCTGCAGGCGGCAAGTAGCGAAGATTTAGCGCGATCGATAAACATAAACACCGCCGCTTTATAACCCTTTAGCTCGGCAACAAACGAATAAATGCTTGATGCGCCAAACGAAGACGGGCCATCATGATCAAGAAGCTGCTGATAAAACTTCAAGATTCTATCGCCCGACAACATTTGGGCAATCTCATCAATCGTCAAATGCTTGGACAAAATGCGCTGTAGCTCGCTTAGGAGTTCTTTGCGGTCTTCCTGATCTTCAAGATCAAGAACATCAAAAATGAGAAAGTCTGAAACAAAGAGCAGCATGGAACGGCCGGACTCTCCTTCGAATCTCCCCTGCTTGGCCCAATCCGCCATGATTCGATCAACCACTTGCAAATGCTTCTGCAGACGCAGTTTCTCATCCTGCGCCATCACGCACATCGCAGAGTCCTTGCGAGATAAGCGGTATTCGTAAAGTGAATCAGAAAGAAGCTTTGTGCGAGAAGACCTTCCAAGCGTAGCGAACGAAAACACCTGGTCCTCGCCAAGAGTCAATCCGACAGGAAAATAGAGCTCATGGTCGCGCAAGAAGGAAAGGCGATAAGCTCCATTCCAGGGGAACGGCCTAGTCTTAGCATAAAAGACGAGCTTATCGCTGTAGCCGAAATACTCTTCATCATCTAATGACAACGTCGACGTAAGCCACGGATTGGAAAGCTCGATCGGAAAGGGATCGGCTGAGAACTTTAAGATATCCACCTGGCTGTCATTGTCGAAGGCCTGGCGAACGACATCACAGGCATTAGGCTTAAGCAAGTCATCGGCATCGACAAAAAGGATAATCTCACCACGAGCCTTATCGATACCAAAGTTTCTAGCAGCGGAAACTCCCCGGTTAACTTCGTGATAGATAGCAAATCGAGAATCGCGAGCGGCATACAAGTCGAGCAGCTCGCCCGAACCATCTGTGGATCCATCATCAACACAGATAATCTCGATATTGTTGTATGACTGAGCCGCAATCGAGTCGAGGGTATCCAGTAAGTAGCCGCCGACGTTATAAACAGGGACAACGATCGACAGCAACGGGCAATATGAAGAAGACATATTAACGACGAAGCTTTCTCTTCATCATACGAACCACCATAGAAAAGCCGCCAGCCGCAAAGTACTCGCGAATCGTATTGAATTTACCGGACCCCATAAGTGAATACTGGACCGCGAGAAGATCCGCATTCTCAGCAAAGTCCTTAGCACGAGCAAACTCAACAGGATTAAACCCATAACGATCAAACGGAGCCTCGGCACAAATAATGTTATTCGACTGCAGCTCTTCGGCCATTTCAGACGAAAAGACGGCGATGAAATCACGACGGAGTTCAGGAGCCAACCTATTAAGATTCCAATCGTAGTTATAGAACTTTACCTTTGCGCGAATGGGATCCAGCGCCGGTTTAAGATCAGGGCGGTCCTCATTAAGGAAGCGTGTCATCTCATGATGCTCATCGCAAACACAAAATACCTTGCCCGGATTATTCACCGACGAGTGTTCATTGTCCTGGCGATAGTGCAAAAACGCCTTTCCCGAATACATTGCGCGCCGCGCACAGGCAAGGACCTTAAAAGTGAAGCTCGTGTCCTGGAAGGAAGCTCCTGGAGTAGGAAGAAACGAGATGTTATTGGAAGCCAAAAAGTCTTTCCGGTACAGCGCAGACCAGATGGACGGCTTGGCCCAGAAGGCGTCAGGCGCATCGATGGGCCTATGAACGCCCATGCCGATCAGCTCTTGACTCATCGCGGGAAAATAGGCGTCATGACGATTAAGCCTGGAACTATCGCAAGACGACCAATAGAGCCAGAAATTGCATTTAAACAGATCGAGCGCGTTGTCCTCAGCTTGCTGAACCATAAACTCAAGGGCATCGGCATCCAGGAAATCATCAGACTCGAGAATGGCGATGTACTTACCGCGCGAGATCTCAAGACCGCGATTCATTGAGTCACCGTAGCCGGAATTTGGTTTATCGATAATAACAAAGCGAGAATCTTCGGACGCATATTTATTCATAATCTCAAACGAGGAGTCCGTGGAGCCATCGTTAATGCAGATGATTTCAATATCATTGAGTGTCTGATTCTGCAGAGAGCTGAGGCACTCGTCGAGATATTTCTCGACATTACAGATGGGCACGAGAACCGATACAAGTGGCTGGTTTTGCGACACAATGACTCCTATGCAAGCATGACACATATGATATGCAACTCAAATGAATCGATTATAACAAATGGCCTCGAACGAGACCGAATCCCCAAAGACTGCACCCAGCAAACAAGGAGACCGTAAGCTAAACTCAATACAAGCAGTTAAACATCTATTGAAATGCCCACGTTAACGGCGTGAACGGACAAGGACGTTGAAATAATCTCGACCCCCGATAAGGAGTATTCAGTGAAAAAAAGATATCCCGAGTTTGATGTCGCAAAAGCAATAGCACTTGCCGGTGTCATCATTGGCCACTCAACATATCTGGGGACACCAGACCGGCTTGCCTCCGTTTTCTACTCATTTGATATGCCTCTGTTCTTTATTGTCAGTGGTTTCTTTAGCAAGCCCGAGGCTAAACTCACACCCGACTACGTTAGAAAGAATGCCAAATCGCTTCTGATGCCTTATCTGATTACTTGTATAGGCGTTATTGGATGCTCATTCCTAGGGGCAATCTTAACGGGGAAGACTAACCCGGCAGAGATAGCAAACCACTGGTTTATGGCAGGTCTTTACGGATGCGGAGGAATCACACCCGCAGCCCCGGCGTTCGTATCCGCCATTGGTGCCCTTTGGTATCTCTTCGCGCTGTTCTTTGGCAAAATGCTCCTGGCAGTCGTAAACCAATTTCGACATCCCGCAATTTTAGTTCTGGGCCTCTTCTTCTGCGGCAACGTTTTGGCTCAAATCATTTGGCTTCCCTGGAGTATCCTTCAGGCCTTGAGCGCAACGCTCTTTTTGTACATTGGACAGATTATTAAAAAGCATGCCCTGCTTGAAGAGAACTCGATTGAGCCCATCTGCTGGTTATTCATGGCGGGAATCTGGGGCTACTCAGCCCTACGCTTTGGAAAGCTCTACATGGTAACAAACACCTACGTTAACGGGACGCAGGATGTGATCGGGAGTATCTTTGGTTCATTGGTGATTCTCAAGCTATGTCAAATGGCTTGCAAGCATATTCCCCGCGTCACGAAACCCATCGCTTGGATCGGAAAGTACACGCTCCCACTCTTTTGCATGCATCTTATTGAGTTGAACGTGTTTCCCTATAATTATGTTTCCGGTATTGTCGAGAGCCTTCCACTAGCGCCGTGGATAGGATATCTAATCGTCCGTTTCGCAATCATTGCACTGCTCACGGGCATCTTATACATGTTCCCGCGCCCGATTTCCAAATGGTATTTCCAGTCAAAACAAAAGCGTAAAACTGGACGATAAAACCTACGTGCCTTCACAAATGAGGACAGCGCCTCTATTCAATTGAATAGAGGCGCATATCTTTTTCGCTTAAAATAAGCGAAAAGCCGGGGGTGGAATCATCAATCGAATCAATGCCCGTCCAGCCAGACTTATGATAGCCAGGCATATCTACGCCCTCGCGCTCGTTCTCCCCGCAATCTAAAACGAGAAGATACTTCGCACCAGCCTGTTTAACGCTGTGCGCAATTGCCGAATTATAAGAAATGCAGTCGAGTCCATGACGAATTTGCTTGCTGGCCACTGTCTCGCCCTTGCCAAAAGAACTGAACTTTCGATACATAAGATTAAGGTCGCTCGTAGCATATCCGTAGACGCTGCCGTCAAAGGGATTATTGATAATCAGCTCATCACCGGTTATTTGCTTGACCTCGCCAAGAAACGCCAGCTCATCGGCCGTCAGATTATTATCAACATCGTTGATACTGTACATGTAATTATACACACTCTTGACAAAACTGACCGGCGAATAATTGCCAACGGCAGAATTGACGCTTTCGGGCCAAAACAAGCCGCAGGCAATCAAAACGACGCAAAACACCTGGGGAAGAAAATTAGACGAGCGATCTATTCCACCAGGAGCAGAAAACGTGTCCTGCGTTTTGTTGAGGATGAAATCGAGCCCAAGGGTCGAAAGGGGAATACTGAACAAAGCAACCATTGCAGCGACGCGATACTGGTCTGTATACCAAAAACCCGTAAGGAAATGCCTGATAAAACCGTCTTGGGTGGCATCGACAACAAACAAAAGCACAGAAAATAGGTATACGAAGAAATAACTTCGGAGAGACCTCTTGCCCAACGCGCAGAGGCTACCAAGAACAACCAAGCACGCCAGAAGAATGCAGGGCGCATTCTCATTAAAGGAAAACGAAAATGACCTCCACACGGCATCAAAGATGTACGTAAAGGAAGGCCAGTGGAAGTTGATGACCCCCTGCAAAAAGCTTGCTTTCGTCATTAAAAACCAAATGACGGCAACAGCAAAAAGCACAAGGCAGCGTGATGCATAATAGGCAAACTTGGGCGAAATCGATTGCATGCAAAGCAGCCGGCTTTCAAATAGACCACCCACGCAAGCTACAATCGAAGGCACCAAAAGAATGCCAAGCGTGAAAACCGCATTCGGTTGCAAAGCCACTAGAGCCGCCATACCAAAGAACAAAACCACCAGAACAGAGCAATGAGCCGCGTGAACCGAATAAGGTTCTTCAAAGCTCTGGATAAACCAGATGAAGACAGCTGCAACAGAAGGAATGGCGCAAAACGCAGCGAAATTTGGATAGACAGGCCCCCAATAGAGCAATGACCAAGGGAAGGCCGTCGAAGCAAGCGTTACGACAGCAGCGCAAATGCCCTTTCGCGCATCGTCATTGGTGATAACCGCAATGAAGGACTGGATGCCCAGGGGCAATACAAACGCGACAAATACAAAATTGGTGAGGTTAATGGCGGCCATAACAGAAATATTGAAAGTACGTGCAACAAGAGCAGCAACGATATGCCAAGCAGCAGGATAAAAACCGGCGCTTGTATTGGGGCTAAAAGCTTCGGATCCAGCTTCGAGATAAGATCCAACCGAGAGGATTGAATAGCTAGAGGCGTGCTTCATACTCTGAATGACACTCAAATGAAACGAATTATCATAAACCTGAAGAAAGTTATCCGGTAGACCAATACCGCGAACAAAGAGATAGGCCGACACGGGAATAGATAAGACAAGAGCGCACTGATATGGCAGTAGGGATACGATATCGGTATCAAAAAAAGGGCTTCGTGCGTGAAAACGCAAAAAGCAAGCCATGCCACTAACCACGGCAAATAGGAACAACGAGATCAATAAAGCGAAATAGCCCTCAGTGATACCAACAAACCGGAGAACAATGCCCATAAGGACTAAAAAGAAGACAGTGATTACAGGGCCAAAGGAAAGAGATAGCTTAAAGGAAACGCCAAATGCCCGCGAAGCCAACATGCCCGGCATAATCAATACAACGGCGACGACAAAAGCTCCAAGAAATAATAGTGACCAACTCATAAATGACCTCACTAGTAGGTGAATAATTGTAATGATAATACTGCGTTCAATTCTAACAGGAGGTCTTGGACATAGTAGGTACGGCCCATTCAGCTGAAGCAGTAATGGGCTGGTGCGCGGGAAAAGCCCTATGCATCAGCCCCTGAAAAGCAATCATTATAGATGGCGTAAATCTCACGGAGACGCTTGCCTTCGACGCGTGCAGCGCGGCGGCGATCGTGTTGAGCGACAGGTTCGACGACCTCAGCCTGAGCACCTCCCACGCCGGTATTCTTCTTGCCATGATCCGCTCCTTTCTCTCGACTACCGGTATGGCGTCTCGAGTGCATAGGCGGTGGACCGGTGGGGCGCGGGCGCGGATGCGAACGGTACTCAAGCGCGCCGCGGACGGTACTGAAGGACAGTATTCACGCTTTTGGATGTCGGTACTGAAGTGTGCTACAGGTGGTACGGAGAAAGACGATTACTCAAACCATAATTACCAGACAACCCACTACTGTCCCAAGGCCCCATACCGTGCCTCAGTGACGGCCTTCACGGGCTCCCACCAGCTACGGTTCTCGGTGTACCAGGCAATGGTCTGGTCGAGTCCCTCGGAGAAGTCGGTGTGCTGCGGCTCCCAGCCGAGCTCCCGGCGGAGCTTCGTGCTGTCGATGGCGTAGCGGCGGTCGTGGCCGGGGCGGTCGCGCACCCAGTCGAAGCCGTCCGCGGGCCTGCCCATGCGCTCGAGGATCGCGCGCAGCACGCCGATGTTGGACTTCTCGCCGTCGGCGCCGATGAGATAGGTCTCGCCCATCTCGCCCTTGGTGAGGATGGTCCACACTGCGCTGGAGTGGTCGTCCGTGTGGATCCAGTCGCGCACGTTGCGGCCGTCGCC
>ENA-ORSR01001120-ORSR01001120.1-human-gut-metagenome-genome-assembly--contig:-NODE-1120-length-19765-cov-3.647235_pt1 | contig 19765 bp, 10 predicted proteins | sample MGYA00241901_ERZ509166 | MGnify/ENA primary metagenome ERZ509166 (study PRJEB26280, sample SAMEA2338860) | human gut metagenome | biome: human gut; feature: human-associated habitat; material: faeces... | reverse complement strand
GCGAACATCATCCGATGTGGGCGACCGAATATTGCCGCGACGAAGGTTTAAGAAAATATTGGGATGAATACAGTTACCCTTTCCATAAAGAAGGAGACGGACCCCTTCACAAAGGACAACCGGCTACCGATTACAACCACAATCAAGACCAGCTTGCCATTACTATGATTAACCGTTGGTATGACTATTGGCGTGAACGTCCCGGAACAGGCAACAGAGTCAGTGCCGGTGGAACCAAGATTATTTTCTCCGATACCAATACTCATTATCGCGGTGAAGAGAACTACCGCAGAAGCGGGGTGACGGATGCCATGCGCATTGAGAAAGACGCATTCTACGCTCATCAGGTCATGTGGAACGGCTGGGTGGACACGGAAGCAGACCAGACCTACATCATCGGTCATTGGAACTACCCGGAGAATACAGTAAAACCGGTACATGTAGTATCCACCGGCAAGGATGTGGAACTCTTCCTGAATGGTAAATCGTTAGGAAAAGGTAAACGGCAGTACAACTTCCTCTTTTCTTTCGACAAGGTCACTTTCAAACCGGGCAAGCTGGAAGCTGTCAGCTACAACAAGAGCGGAAAGGAAATCAGCCGTTACACCGTAAACACGGTAGGTGAGCCAGCCAAACTGAAACTTACCGCCATTCAGAATCCGGAAGGCTTCCACGCAGACGGTGCCGACATGGCTCTGATACAGGTAGAGGTAGTAGATAAAGACGGCAAACGTTGTCCGTTGGATAACCGCACCGTCCAGTTCACTTTAAAGGGAAATGCCGAATGGCGCGGAGGTATCGCACAAGGTGAAAACAACCATATCCTCGATACCAATCTACCGGTAGAATGTGGTATTAACCGTGCACTTATCCGCAGTACGACAACTGCTGGAAAAATAACACTGACCGCACAAGTCAAAGGGTTACCTGCAGCCACTCTTACATTGGAAACGGTTCCGGTGAAAGTAAACAATGGATTAAGTTCCTATCTGCCTCAAGCTAGTTTGAAAGGTAGATTGGACAGAGGTGAGACTCCTTCCACTCCTTCTTATAAAGATACCAAAAGAGGAATCCGGGTTGTATCGGCAAAGGCCGGAGCCAACAGCGGAGATGTTGCCAAGAGCTACGATGATATAGAACTGTCTGAATGGAAAAACGACGGCAAGCTCAGCACTGCATGGATTACTTATACATTGGAAAAAGAAGCAATGATAGATGACGTTTGTCTGAAACTGCACGGATGGCGTTCGCGCAGCTACCCGCTGGAAGTATATGCAGGCAAAGAGCTGATATGGAGCGGCAACACAGAGAAGAGCCTGGGATATGTCCACCTGAACATAGAAAAGCCGGTACGTGCCAATACCATTACGATCCGTCTGAAAGGCAATACAAGTGACAAGGACGCTTTCGGGCAGTTGATAGAAGTAGAAGCGAAAGCCGCCAACAAAATGGAACTGGAAAAGAGCAGCAGTAAGAATCAGCTGCGAATCATCGAGGCAGAGTTCCTCGAGACAATCAAATAGATTTGTTTTCAACAGGTATATAGAACCCACATAAGATTGTTAGTTTGATTAAAAAGTCCTCTTTTACGTTTCTATCGTTTGGGAGGACTTTTTATTATTCAGTTTGTATTTAAAATCATAAACCATCATTTCATCATGAAAAATTTAGTTATCATTTTAATGCTTGCATTCTGTTGCAATTGCCTGGCAGATAATAACCAACCTGCCCATGTCATTATCACTGCCGGACAGTCAAACACCGACGGACGCGTGCCCAACGACCGTCTGCCGGATTACATCAAAGCTATGTCCACAGACACGGCCTTCACCACAGGAGCCTACAAATACTGTAAAATAGCCCAGAACCGCACAGACGGGAAGTTCCGTCCTTTCTGGCCGAAGAGCAAAAGAAGAGCCAAGCCCCACACATGGGGATATGACGCCATCACCTACTATTGGTTGGAGCAATTATGGCAAGAGCCTTTTTACGTTATCAAATGGGCTATCGGAGGCACTTCTATCGAACCGTCCGCCAGTTCGGACAAATCGGTTCACTGGTCGGCAAATCCCGAATGGCTATCCGGCAACGTGGCAACCAGCCAAAAGGGACGTTCCTTATTGCTTTCTTTTATCAATGACATAGACGGTTGCATCGACAACACCTTATCGAAATTAAAGAACGGTTACCGGATTGACGCATTCCTGTGGCATCAAGGAGAAAGCGACCGTGCATACGGTGACAAATACTACGAGAACCTGAAAGCAGTCGTCGCTTATGTGCGCAACCATCTGAGTGAAAAGACAGGAGAAGACTACTCCAAGCTTCCGTTTATCTTCGGTACGGTAGCCAAGAAGAACAAGCAATACGGCAGTGAGGTTGAAGAAGCGATGAAACGCCTGGCGAAAGAAGACAAGAATGCCTATCTGATAGATATGTCGGATGCGGAATTGATGGGAGACCGCCTTCATTTCAATCAGAATTCAGCCGAATATCTGGGCAAACAGATGTACGAGCAGATAAAAAAACTGCGATGAAAAGGCTATTTTTGTACTTTTATAAGGGGTTGCGTACAAATATCAGGAGTATTTTTTAGCCATTAGTATAATATTACATCTTTTTCGTACGAATACTTGCGCATAATTTTTTCCGATACGCTTCCTTTGCAACGGAAGTCGGACAGACCGTCAGGCTCTGTTTGTTTCTTCCGTTATTTACTAATTTAATCACTTAGATATATCAACATGAAAAACATTCTGCATGGAAATGGTAGTCTGGGAAGGAAGATGCAATCTCTCTTTTTGATGACTCTGTTCGTATTACAATCTACCCTGTCGCTCGCACAGAACCGAACCGTGACGGGAGTGGTAGTAGATGAGAAAGATGAACCAATTATCGGTGCAAACGTCACAGTGAAAGGTACTTCCAAAGGAACGATTACAGACTTGGACGGTAAATTTGTGATTTCCGCTCCCACGAATGCCAAACTTCTGGAAGTATCTTTTATCGGGTACAACACCCAGACTGTTACAATCACCGGTAAAACTCTCCAAATCAAGCTGACCGAATCTGCCATTGCACTAGATGAGGTTGTTGCTATCGGTTATGGTAGCGCAAAGAAAGGAAATGTGACCGGCGCTATCGCTAAAGTCAATGCTGAGAAACTGGAAGACCGGGCAACAACCAACATTGCCTCTTCACTGCAAGGACAGTTAGCCGGTGTGGAAGTACGCAGCACTACCGGAGAACCGGGTTCGGAACTTCAGATTCGCGTACGTGGAGCCGCTTCGATCAATGCGGATGCTACCCCATTATATGTGGTGGACGGCATTCCCGTAGACGATCTAGGCAGTCTCAATCCGGGTGACATACAATCTATCGAGGTATTGAAAGACGCTTCTTCATCGGCAATCTATGGTTCGCGCGGTGCCAACGGAGTTGTTTTGATCACAACCAAGCAAGCGAGCGCCGATGATAAAGTAAAAGTACAGTTTCAAGCTTCTTTCGGTATCCAATCATTGGAAAGGAAAGTGGATGTCCTGTCACCGGAAGAGTGGATTGAGTTCCGCACCGCATACAATAATAACCGGTATATTTCCCAATACGGAAGTAAAGGAGCTACTATTGAAGACGACTACGCCACCCGTCTGGCAATGATAGGAGGCAAAGAAAGCTATTATTTCCTGAATGACCCGCGCTGGACAGAACCCGGCTACGGCAACTTGCAGCTGATTGACTGGCAAGATGAATTCTTCCGCCTGGCGCCGATACAAAATTACCAATTGTCACTTTCAAGCGGTCGCGGCAATACCAAATACCGTGTATCTTTGGGCTATACCGACCAGAAAGGTATCGCTATCGAAAGCAGTTACAAACGTCTGAACTTCCGTGCCAATGTAGAGTCTAAACTATTCAACCGGATTACCGTCGGAGTGAATCTGGCGCCTTCTGCCAACTGGAGTGACGGCGGACGGGTAGACGGCAAAGACCGCCAGGCAACCAACGTTCTTACTATGGTGCCCGTTGCAGAACCGGAAGACGGTATATATACCGGTTCAGGCTCCAAAGGTTATTATCGCTGGACCAGTTCAAGCAAGGTAAGTCCCATCGCATATATGGAGGAAGTGACCAATCATGGTGAAAGTGTCCGTTTTAATTCCGCTGTCTATGTGAAAGCGGATATATGGGATGGGCTGAAAGCGGAAGTTACCGGTTCCTACAATTTCAGCAGTACGCAAAGCCGCTCATTCATTCCGAGCAGCGTCACCAAATACAGAACAGACAGCGAAGGGTACAAAACGACTGCAAGCCGTTCGGAAGCACGCAGCAATAAATTCCTTCTCCAAACGATCCTGCATTATAACAAAACGTTCGGCAGGCATACTGTCGGAGCGATGGCAGGTTATTCGATGGAAAGCTCCGGAGGCTCTTCCAGCAAATTAAGCGCTACGCAGTTCCCTGATAATTCTCTGGAAGTGTTCGACATGGCAGATGTAGTGCTGACAGCAGCCGCAGCTTCTTTGTCCACCCCTTCCCGACTGATGTCCTACTTCGGACGTGTGCAATACGAATATGATGACCGTTACCTGCTGACAGCCAGTATCCGTCGCGACGGTTCTTCACGTTTCGGTAAGGAAAACCGTTTGGGAGTCTTCCCAGCCGTTTCTGCCGCTTACCGCATCTCAAACGAGAAATTCTGGCCGAAAGACTTCTTTATGAACTCTCTTAAAATACGCGGAAGTTGGGGAGCCAACGGTAACAACTCAATCCCTACCAACACCGCCCTTGCCAAACTAAGCAGCGCCAATTACTCGTCCGGAAACATCATTAACGGTTTTGCACCGACATCGCTTGCCAATCCGGATCTTGGCTGGGAAAAGACGGAAAGCTGGAATATCGCATTCGATATGGGAATGTTCAACAACCGTATCTTTCTATCTGCCGACTATTATGTAAAAACAACCAAAGACCTGCTGTATCAAGTTACTGTTCCCGCCTTGCTCGGTTTCACCCAAGCTTGGGGAAATATCGGTTCGATCCGCAATAAAGGTTTTGAACTGGAGCTGACTACCCAGAACCTGACGGGAAAACTGAAATGGACGACTTCTCTGAATGTATCTTACAACAAGAATAAAGTTCTCAGTCTGGGAGATGACAACAGCACCGTATTCACCGGATACGACAAGACGACACAAGTGTTCATGGTAGGCCAGCCTTTAAGATCATTCTATATGTATGATGCGGTCGGTGTGTATCAGACGCAAGCCGACTTACAGAAATACCCTGTCATGCAGAACACCAAAGTCGGTGATGTACGCTATCGGGATGCAAACGGTGACGGAGTGATCAGCGACAGTGACCGTACATTGATGGGGAAACCTGATCCGGATTATACTTTCGGTATGACCAATACTTTCAAATACAAGAACTTCGATCTTTCCATCCTGATCACAGGACAGACAGGCGGACATATTTACGGAGTATTGGGACGTGCAATGGACCGTCCGGGTATGGGCGCCAATATCAACGTGCTTGCACATTGGAAAAATATGTGGAAATCGGAAGCAGAACCCGGTGACGGCAAGACTCCCGGTATCGACAATGCCAACACCGGACAATTCTACGACAGCCGCTGGCTGTACAGCACCGACTTCATCAAAATCAAGAATATTACATTGGGCTATCGTCTTCCGTTCAAAAAGAAAATTATTCAGAACGCACGCGTCTATCTGTCGGGAGAAAACCTGCTGATGTGGGATAAGTACGACGGCGGATTCTCGCCGGAAGCCAACAACGCCGGTTCAAGCGGAGACTACGACTACGGTTCGTACCCGCAGGCAAGAGTCATTACTTTGGGCGTTAATGTTACATTCTAAAAAAGCAATAAACTATGAAACTATATAAATATATCATTTGCGGAGGACTGGCGCTGACATTGACTCTGTCCTCTTGTGAAAGCTGGTTGGAAGTAGAACCCAACGATACACGTACCACTGATTATTTCTACACCACTCCCAACGAAATGGAGCAGGCATTGATCGGTATCTACAACGGTCTGCTGCCGATTGCCAATTATTCATGGATGTTGTCGGAAGTTCGTTCGGACAATGCTTGGGTAGATAAAACCACCGACAAACAGCGCGACTATATCGACATAGGTACGTTTAATCCCAATATATCCACCATCAGCACCCTTTCGTCTGCATGGAATGATTTGTATGAAATCGTAGCGCGTGCCAATATGTTCCTCAGCAAAACGGACGGTGTTACTTTCTCCGACGAAAAGATAAAGAATCAGTTTATCGGTGAAGCCAAATTCCTCCGGGCATTGGCTTACTTCGACCTGGTTCGTTACTTCGGACATATCCCCATCGTATTGGAACCTGTATCGGTGAATGAAGCAATGACCATCAAACAGTCAAAACAAGTCGATGTTTACGAGACCGCAATTGTCCCCGATCTGGAAGATGCAGTGAGAAAGCTGGTAGACACTCCCTTGAATTATCAGGGAAACAATGCTTCTGCCGGACGCGCCACCTTAGCCGCTGCCAAATCGTTGCTGGGACGTGTTTATCTGACAATGGCAGGATATCCCGTGCAAGACGAATCCAAGAAAGCATTGGCGGAACAGCTATTCAGTGAGGTGATAGACTATGCCCGCGCCAATAATAAATATTGGGCACAAACGGGTGACGAATGGCAGAAAGTGTGGATCAGCGACAATGATAACAAATACCATATTTTTGAAATTCAATACATAGCTTCCAAAAACTATGGTAATCCGATGGTGTTCAACTCGGTTCCGCAAGTGAATGATTCGTATACAAAACTGGAAATGTCCGGTAATAGAATATGGTGTGAAGCCAGACTGGCAGGACGTTTCAAATTAATGGATACGGAAGGGGTGTCTTTGGATATACGTTGTCCGAGCACGATTTACACGGATGATTTCGTGGATGACGACGGTGTGCCTTATACGGGCGGTCCTTTCTTCCAGAAGTTCTTTGAACATAAGATGAAACGCAAGATGCTAGGTTACGAAGATATTGATGCACAGATTGCAGACCGTACCTATTTCCCTATCAATTATCCGATAATCCGTCTTGAAGATGTAATGTTGATGTATGCCGAAATTGTAGGACCTACCGATAAAGCAAAATCATTGGTCGATGATATTTGCGAACGTGCCGGTGTTCCAACCGTACCCGATCATGTTACTCCCGAAGAATTTGCCGAAATTGTAGACTGGCAACGCCGTCTTGAACTGGCTTCCGAAGGCATTCGCTGGCATGACCTCGTACGCCAAAACCGTTATGTAGAGGTATTGCAGGAAATGTTTAAGTTTAATGGCTCGGACGAGAACGGTGTGATTAGCAAACCGGAAACATACGAACTATATAAATTGGTTACAAAAGACTCATATATCTATCCGATACCCGACTCCCAAATGAAGGTAAAAGAAGGGCTATATGAACAAAATAAAGGATATAATTAGACGATACAATACCGGCATTCATTTATTAAAAGGTTGATAAGAAAAGTCCTCCGGTCTGGTTCTACGGATCGGAGGACTTTTCTTTATTATATAAGGTTTACTTGTATCAATTCCCCTTAGCTTTGGAACGTAAAGACCGTATGCTTTATCGGAAACATATAGACGAGGTAAGCACTTCTCCCGCACAAACTAATCATTGCATACCGTAATACTAATAAAGTCTCCTAATAGAATTAAGATATTACACTTGAGCAACCTCAATAATACACAAGTGTAACCATTAAGTCAGACTTGTGCATCATCACGGTTGCCCAACAGCAACAGACTAATCGTAAACAGGCAGAATAATATAGAAGTAACAGGCTGATGAACAGACTGTTATCCAGAAAGAGCAATTTTATTTCCAAAAAGAGCGAAAACGACCTTATGTTTTCTGTAAACTTACTTTAATTTAGGGGCATTTTCAGCATTAAGTATCTGATTATAAGCGATGTGACATTTTTGTTTTTCCCCGTATAAAACTTAAAATAAAGACAATTTTGTTGCACTGAAGAAATAAGAATGGGGAAAACTGTCCTTACATACAGCTTTCCCCATTCTTATAAGAAATGAATCTTCTTTTATTTTCCTATGGCACCAGCCCAGTCTTTGGCAAAGCGGAAATTACCGATATTTCCTTTAAACCCATTACGGTTTCTGAGTGCGACAGACTTCAGACCTGCTTTCAAAGCACCTTCTTCACCAGTAACTACTATATCAGCTTTTGGCTCGCTCTGTCCCAATTCCGGATCTACAAATAATGAAACTTCATTCTTCGTATAGTCTACCTTCAAGACCAATAAATGAGTTTTATTATAATCATAAGCCATCGGAGCTTCAGCACGTTCTTTCAACAATCCTACTGCAAATTTGATTTTATCATTTCCTTCGCGTCTCACATATACCTGACCACGATTTCCACCACCTACATAACTGGCACTGGCAGCCAAGAAGTCGGCCAAGTTTGTTCCGACTTTAGAGAAATTCGCCAGACAGGCAATATAATATGTACCTTTAGAATATACTTTTCCGGATTCAACCAATGAATATACGCTGACACGAGAGCCTTTCACACCTTGCGGAAAACCCAAAGTGATAGATGGCCCCGCTTCACTATATCCCTCATAAGTCAACGCCTTTCCTATCGTAGGGCTTACCGATCCTTCAACCGGTTTAGAAGTAAAACCACCACACCAAGTATCTACGTTGATAGGTGCTCTTTTATCATTATAAACTGTTTTCTCCAAAACATCACCTTCTTTATAACCTTTCAATAGGTCATTCTTAACGATTTGAGCCTGACTGCCTAATGCTACAGCAGCTAAAGCTATTGATACAAATACTTTTTTCATCATTTTCTTATATTAATTCATTCAAAAAGCAAAAGTAAAACGAAGATATGCCGTTCTAGTAGACTTATAGGCTCTAGCTTCCTTGATACTTTTTTCTGTTACTTTACTATTGTATGCATACATCATTTGGTTGTTAAATTCAGTACTTGACCAATAACCTAGTTGTTTATCATTAAGTACAAAATCCATTTCCTTTTGCTGCATTATTTCTAGCTTCTGATTCACTATATCCTTATTTTTATAAAGTATAGCCAATTCCTGAATAGAAGGAATAAACCAGTTTGTCGTCATTTCAGGTAGTAAACAATTATCACGATATCCCTGTAAACTTCCAATATTAATATATTCAGATCCAGGTGCTTGTTTTACTATAGTTTCTATTACCTTTGTGTTATTATATCCAAGCATTTTTTCAAACTTACTTGGAATTCCATAATCTGCTATTTGCACATTGAAAAAAGAACTCTGCAAAGATAATGTTTCAAACCATTTACCAAACTCTATACTTTTCTTTTCCGTCTCCCAATAAATACGTTCATCTTCTCCATCAGTCAAAGCAACAACAAAAGCATGATTACATGCAGGATAGTCACGTTTCAATGCATCTTTAGTCACATCTCCATATTCACCCTCATATAATTCAGAAGGAAAAGTTTTTCCCACATAATAAACCACACCAATACATCCTTTGACCGGAGGATTTTCATCTGTCACAGAGACAATGTTACCATCTGCATAATAAAAATCACCCACCTGCAAATGATGTTTCTTTTCCCGATGACCACCATCAACAACGAAGCGTTTATATTTGCCTTGTTCCATTTTACCTTCTGTCACTAGTGAACATTTCTTTCCATTATAATACCCTGTAATCGTTTCTGCAGACGACGGTTTTCTCAACAAGCGATACTCATCCTTAGCTGCATCATAATAAGGCAATATTTTCTCTTCTCCTATCTCAAACGAAATACTCGCCGGATTCGGTTTCGCAATATAAGGAGTTTCTTCCGGAAGTACCGTTCCCTCTGCATCCGTAAATAGATAATGTGTAGAAGGCAACTTCACCACAACCAGACTCATACGATGCGATAATTGAAAACTCAATGAATAATTTCCATTTTCACCAATTAGCTCCGTCTTACCCGAAGTCATTAAATCCTGTTTTGCGTACTCTTTCTGGTCACTTTGTGCATTAGTCAAATTCCAACTATCTACAAGAGGAGCAAAGAAATCCTCTCCCTGCAAATCAGTTTTACCTGTCATATCTGCTTGATAAGGATAATACGCATAAAATACTACGCCTTCCAAGCTTTCATCATATAATATCGGCTTACCCGACCAACTAGAACCATTGTAAGTGAGCAGCATATTATTTATTTCATCCATAATCACACCATCCTTCACTGCGAACAGTCCTAATTGATCACCCTGCGTGAAGGTAGTCACAAATCCGTCGTCAACCGTGCGCGTCTGCGATTCACTACTTACCAACCCTGTATCAGTCACATTCAATACAACCAGATTTTGCTGATTTACTTGTGTTTCTTCATCCTGTGAGCAGCTTGCACAACCCAATGCCAACACTGCCAACAACAGCTTTTGTATAAATTTATATTGTTTCATATCCGATTCTTAGTTTTGAATATTACTCTGCATCATCAGTTCCTTCCACTGATTCATCATCACCATCCCATGACGCTGAATTCTTCTCTACTTCCACCACAAGTCCCGGTTTTCCTACTCCTACATTATATGTATACTGGTGTCCGCTTTCCAAAATTCCTTCACCATTGCCCGGTGTATGGGCAAACTTTCTCCCATCTTTCAACTCTACCTGAAAAAACAATTTACCTGACATATCCTGAGGAACCGTCAACATCTGATAAGAAGCGACATAATCTTTTCTAACCTCCGATACAAACGGATGCATCACGGAAGTCTCCACACCCTCTGCAGGGCTGATCTTCCCTTCGGAAACAGTTGCTTTTGTCACGGTTCTTACAGTAAATACCGCACCTTCCAAATCTGTCTCTGATACCGTATCGTCATCTCCTTTTACATTAATAATCAACTTAACCGTTCCATGACGGAAAGTAAGTTTCCGATCGCTACGGAATTTCATCTTTTCATACGCATAAAGGAAATCCGCCTGATTGTACGCCTCTTCAGTAGTCTGATCTTCCGGTACAGTCCATCCGGTCAGCAATGTCTCCGAAGCCGGATACCAGGCAAATAAAGTCTCTTCCTCCGTAGTTGTGTACCAATAAAGAGGATCGTTATTCTTGGCTGTCATTTCCTTGGAAGCCGAAACCTCATATAATTTCTGCGTAACGCCATCATAAAGAGATATTTCCTCTCCACCATTCCAAAAGGTCTTTTCTCCGATAGCACGGGTAAAGGTCATATCCGCCTTTTCCGCCATCAATTCTACCGGATACTTATTATTCTGAAAGTCATCTTCTGCCATATCGGTACACGCTCCGAAGAAACCTGTTACCATCAATAAGCAAGAAAGGGCTAATTTATTTCTTTTCATACCGTTCTTTTTTTTGAATCCTTATCATGCTTTATTCACTCTGTCACTGACGCTGTCACATCCTTTTCATCTTCCTCAACCCAATCGGCAATTTCAGCAGTCTTAATAGTCATGGCGGGATTTTCAAATGTCACATTGTAAGGATATGCATGACCGGCCAACAGATTTTGTGCAGGAACATATTCAGTATAAGTCTCATTATTCATTCTGACTTCCAACAACACACTTTCAGTCATTTCTTGCGGGAACAGGATGATGGAAACATTCATTTCCCCTTCCGACGGTTTGGCTACATCCACTGTCAACTCAGAATCAGGAGTAGCTCCTTCTTTAGCAACCGCCTCTCCGGTATTCACATCAAATGTACCTTCCAGTTGCAGACTTTTCAGATGTACAGTCATATCATTCAATGTAGCACCATTCTTTGCTGCGAAACGAAGAATGATTTTAGCCATCCGATGTGTAAAATTAAATGTTACGGGAGAATCCGCATATACTTCGGTAGCCTCTGCGAAAAGGAAGTCAATCTGAGGTTGTTTATCGGCAGACTGGTCCGCTCCGCTTATTTTCTTTGTTATCACTCCTTCTTCTCCCGGCAAAGCACCGTTCTCTCCCTGATAAGGATAATACGCCGCCAATGTGTATGCGCCATCACCCTTCAAACGGATATTGTTATCCACAGAACCTTCGTTCACAACACGGAATGCATTGCCATTGTCTTTACGATACTGAATATTGATATAAGTATCGACTGCATTACCACTCGTCGGTCCGTCCACAGTGACTCCGATACGGTCGTCAACTCCCCAGTTTGAGCCGACAGCACGGGTATTCTGAACATCAGTCGCATCATTGATAGTTCCCAAAATCTCGATTGGATTATAAGCACGGTCCGCTTTTCCCGATTCATCATCACTACAAGCTGTAAAAGCCAATGATACTGCCATAGCGGCAGCCAGATACATGTTTTTCATTGATGTCTTCATTTTTAAGTTATTATTTTCCGATTGTTTTTTGCAAATGTAAGCCTACTTATCGAAGTGCACAATGGACGATTGTACGCAAATGACTTGGTAATCATCCATTGCTTCCCCTTTAATTGCCGTCCGGTTTTTCTATCTCCGTAAATGGACATAAATTCCATTTGAAGGTTTCAAATTTATCCGGTTGGGCAGGGTTGAATCCTTTATAATCTGCTCTCAAATAATTGGCAATATCCAATTTTGCCTTTTTCATTCCTTCCACCACACACTTCGCAGTCTCATAAGCGCCATACGTGCTGAAATGAGAATTATCCTTGAACTCTCTCGTTTGTCCGGGAAAAGTTCCTGCCGGATAGTGAACATATAATTTCATGGAGCCGTCAACTCCTAAAGCATCACAAAGCATGGTTGTCATCCCATTAAGCTCTATCAAAGGAACATTCTCCTTTTGTGCTACCCAACGAATAGCGTCCGGATATTCCCCATGTGTATTTACAGATTTTCCTTCTTTGTCAAAACGACGGCGACAAGTAGGAGTGACCAGCACCGGATTGGCTCCCTTAGCACGGGCCTCATCAATAAATATTTTCAGATTATAGACAAAAGAAAAGTAAGCCCCTGTTCCCGGTTGCTTCTGCTTTTGATCATTATGACCGAATTCAACGAGAAGATAATCTCCTTTTTTAATCTGGGACATGATTTTTTTCAAACGGTTACCACTGATAAAAGTATTAGCGGACAAACCGGATTCGGCATGATTGGCTATACACACTTTATCCGTGAAGAAACGGGGAATCATTTGTCCCCAAGCTCCCCAAGGTTCATTGTCGTAGTCTACAACCGTTGAATTGCCACAAAGATAAACGGTCGGAACATTCTCCACAGGTTCTATTATTAAAGAGTTCAAACGGGGAGATTCTCCGTTAAATTCCAGTGTCAGTTTATCATCCCAATTAAGTTTATTCTTCTCACGGGATTTGATACGTACTCTCTCTTTCCCGGATATTTTAATATTACGCTTATTAATTGTAAACGTCTCTGTTTTCAATTCCCCTTTCTTGGTAGACAGGTTCTCTATAAACAAACGGCGCGACTCACCACGTACCGTAGTGCTGGAGGGTTCATTCTTACTGCCTATGACCACTGTCACTTTATAATTTCCATCAGGAACATTCACCGAAAAGAAGAAAGGTTTGTTACTTTTGCCATCCCATGCGGGTTGCAAATCATACCCATAGCCTTGTTCATTGTTAAACAAAGTCTGAGGCGTAACCTTCAAATACCCCTCCTTTACTTTCTTATCCGAACTAAAATCGAACTTATAGGTCTGCTTTTGGGCAACACATATCGTTGCAACCAGTAAAACATTTAGCAATAATGCAATCTTTTTCATTATATCTGAATTATTTAAAGTTGAACATTTCATCGCGTTCTCTCAATTATCGCAAAGATAGCGGGAATCAAGTAATCGGATAATGGAAAATTATACGTTAATGCAGGGAGGATTATCCATTCACAGCTTTTCCTGTCCCCCAAAAGCCTGGTTCTTCTACATATATACAAAAACGGTTGAAAGCCAATGCATCTTTTCCGATGAATTGTTTTCAACCGTTTCAATAAAATACAGTTGGTTTCTTTATTACTTAAAGAATGCTTATTTCAGTTTATACACTTCCGTTCCGGCAAGCAGGAAACAACCTACACCGTAATCTTCAAAATCAGGCACACTCTTATAAGTCACCGGTTGTCCGTCTTTCGGCTCTTTACCCGTCCCTTGAACATAACCCAAGAATCCGTTCGGATGAACAGCGTCTTTTACCATAGCATTCCATGCTTTCAAGAGAATGGGCAGATATTCACTACGGTCCAACAAGCCATTACGCACTCCCCAAGCCATTCCATATACAAAAAGAGCCGTTCCGGAAGTTTCTTTTCCACCGAAGTTGGTAGGATCATGCAGGCTGACATTCCAGAAACCATCTTCACGCTGACATTTCTTCAATGCCTTACTCATGGTAAGGAAATCATTTATATAATCCTGACGATGCAGCTCGTCTGACGGGATTTCGTTCAGCACACGTACCAAAGCGGCATATACCCATCCGTTGCCACGACTCCAATAGCAGTCTTCACCGTTCGGTTCCTTATAAGGAGGGTTAAAATCCTGATCGCGCCACCACAAGCCATCCTTCTGATTGAACATACCTGTTTCGTCATGCTGGCTGCGTGTATAGTAATACATATCCCACATCTTATCATAATATTTCTGCTCTCCGGTCATTTTTCCGAATTTGGCAAAAATAGGCATTGCCATCTGTACGGCGTCAATCCACCACCAGTCATTGACTTGCGGAGTATTTACCATCATATCAATGGATAGTTTGATATTCTTAATCATCTCCGGTTGGGGACAGATATTATATAAATCGATATAGGTTTGTCCGCAGCAATGGTCATCGGCATTGCGGGTAGTGTTGCCATTACGCATTCCCCATTTATGGAAAGCTGCCCAATCATAAGCATATTCATAATAATCCTCGCGCGGATAGATAGAATGGAGCGACATCAGTCCTTCATAATAAACACCTCGTGTCCAGATATTGCTCGGACGTACACGGCCGTAAAAACTGGGAATCGTGTAATCGGCATACTTTTTCATAAAGTAACCGTTCACTTTTTTCATGACTTCCAGCGTTTCCTTCCGGTCGGGCAAAGATTGGGCACTGACAGAAACCGTCAACGCAAGAAAGAATAAGAGCACTAAATTATTTTTCATGTGTATTCAAAATGATTAATTAAACTTCATGCCGCAAAAGTAGATGGATTAATCGTACGAAACAATGTACATTTGTACATAATTCTATGTATTAGTACAAATATGCATTTTTTTAAGGAAAGAATGCCGTAATTTAGCAACGTGAAAAGAAACAGCCTCACAAAGCTAATGATACATATATAAAAACATGAAGAAAAATACACTATTGATAGGTCTCCTGCTTGTCAGCGGAACCTTAGCGGCACAAGATTGGCCGACAGTCCAAACAGAAGCGCGTCCCGGCAGCAGATGGTGGTGGATGGGAAACACAGTCGATATTCCCAATCTGACTTACAACATCGATGAATATGCTAAAGCCGGGTTGGGAACATTGGAAGTGACTCCAATCTACGGGGTACAAGGTATGGACGACAAAGAACTGAAATTCCTGTCACCCGAATGGACGGCTATGTTAAAGCATACCCAGGCAGAAGCAAATAGAAACGGTATGCAGATTGATATGAATACCGGAACCGGCTGGCCTTTCGGAGGACCGGAAGTTACGTTGGAGGACGCTGCCACCAAAGCCATATTTCAGGAATACAAGATAGAAGGAGGGGAAGAAAACATTCTCAATCTGGAGGTAAAAGACCCTAAACAAGCAAAGGTTGCAAAATTGAATAAAGTTATGGCCTACAATGCACAGGGACAGAAACTGGATATTACCTCAAAAGTAAAAGATTACCGGCTCACATGGAAAGCTCCCAAAGGAGAATGGCGAATTATTGCATTATATATAGGAAAGACACAGCAAAAAGTAAAGCGTGCCGCTCCCGGAGGAGAAGGTTATGTAATGAACCACTTGGATAAGGGAAGCGTTAAACGTTATCTTGACAAATTCGACAGGGCTTTTCAAAGAGATAAGGTCACTTACCCCAAAACATTCTTCAATGATTCGTATGAAGTGTACCAAGCCGATTGGACACCTACCCTATTGGAAGAGTTCGCCCGCCGAAGAGGATACAAATTAGAAAACTACTTCCCCGAGTTTCTGGATGAAAAACGACCGGAAATAACTACACGCATCATAACGGATTACCGGGAGACGATCTCCGACTTACTGATTGAGAACTTTACCCGGCAATGGACTGCATGGGCACATAAGCATGGAAGTATCACGCGTAATCAAGGGCATGGTTCACCCGCCAATCTGATTGATGTATATGCCTCCGTAGATATTCCGGAATGTGAAGGTTTCGGACTTTCCCAATTCCATATCAAAGGATTACGCCAGGATTCACTTACCCGCAAGAACGATTCGGACATTTCAATGCTGAAATATGCCTCTTCCGCTGCCCATATCACAGGAAAGCCATATACATCCAGTGAGACGTTTACCTGGTTGACGGAACATTTCCGGACTTCACTGTCTCAATGTAAACCGGATATGGATCTGATGTTTGTCTCCGGAGTGAACCATATGTTTTTTCACGGCACCCCCTATTCTCCCAAAGAGGCGGAATGGCCGGGCTGGTTATTTTACGCCACTATCAATATGTCACCGACCAATAGCATCTGGCGTGACGCCCCGGCTTTTTTCCAATACATCACCCGTTGCCAGAGTTTCCTGCAAATGGGTAAGCCTGATAATGACTTCCTTGTTTATCTTCCGGTATATGATATGTGGGAAGAACAACCGGGACGGCTTCTCTTATTCGACATCCACCAAATGGCCAAACGTGCTCCGAAGTTTATAAAAACCATCCACCAGATAACCTCCAATGGTTACGATGTAGACTATATTTCGGACAAGTACCTCCAGAATACCCGCTACGAGGGAGGAAATCTCCGTACAGAAGGAGGCAGTAACTATAAAGCAATTATCGTGCCCGCTGTAAAATATATGCTGGAGAAAGTATTGGCACATCTAGTCTCATTGGCAAAACAAGGAGCAACAATTGTATTCATGGAGAATTATCCTAAAGATGTTCCCGGATTCGGTAATCTAGAAAGTCGCAGAAATGCTTTCACAAAAGTTCAAAAACAACTTCCCGACATCAGCGATTTTAACCAAAGCATTAGCAGTTCATTCGGAAAAGGACATATCATAACCGGTACGGATTATGCTGCGACATTAGGTAAATGTAAGGTAATGCCTGAAGAGATGAAGACGAACTTTGGTCTGCAATATATCCGCCGCCAACACAGCACCGGACACCATTATTTCATCTCTTCTTTGCAAGACAAAGGAGTAGATAATTGGATTACTCTCAGTGTTAATGAACCAACAGCCATGCTGTTTGATCCGATGACCGGAGAAAAAGGAAAAGCGCAAACCCGGATAAAGGACGGAAAGTTACAAGTATATCTGCAATTACAGTCCGGCGAAAGTGTGATTATTCAAACATTCGATCATCCGGTTGAGACTCAAGCATGGAAATATATCCAAGAGCAACCTGTCAGCCTCAGCCTCGACCATGACTGGACGTTGCGTTTTGTACAAAGTACCCCCGCTATCGAAGGAACTTTCGCTATCGATAGCCCGACTTCATGGACGGAAATCAACCATCCGAACGCAAAAATCAATATGGGCACAGGGTTATACAGTCTTGAGACAGTTCTGCCTGCGCTGAACGCTGATGATTGGATTCTCGATCTGGGAGATTTGCGGGAAAGCGCCCGCATACGCATTAACGGTAAAGAAGCGGGAACTGTCTGGGCCGCACCTTTCCGGTTAAAGGTCGGCAAATATCTGCAACCGGGCAAGAATCTGATTGAGATTGAGGTGACCAATCTTCCCGCTAACCGTATTGCAGAATTGGACAGACAAAACGTTCCCTGGCGCAAGTTTAAAGAAATCAACTTTGTAGGACTCAACTACAAAAAGAATAAATACGACAGTTGGGAAGTCCTTCCTTCAGGCCTCAATGGAGGTGTGAAACTGATTCCGATAACTACTTTGTAACCAACTTCTTTACTGCATCCTTCAATCCTTTGGAGGATGCAGTTATTACTACCTCGCCACCGGAACGGTCCGAACGTAAGATCGCCATGATGAATCCTTTATGCAACTTCTTCGTATTTCCGGTAAATAACTCATCTGTAAAATGATCCCCATTGTCCACAGCAATCAGCCTTGCAGCCCCCGAAACCTTAAAAGTAACCTCGTCTTTAGTATCAGGTACTACCCTTCCTTTATTATCCACCGCATATACTTTTACATATTGTAAGTCCATCCCATCCGCTTTCCAATCCTCCGGATTCTCTACCACCATTTTCAAAGCAGTCGCCTTACCGGTCGTTTCCAACCTATGACGTGCCACCTCTTTTCCGTTATTCCGGGCAACTGCTATGATATTTCCTCCTTTACCGTATGGTATGTTTTCCCAATAAATGATATTGCGCCGGGTGATATCCGTCCGGTCATTCTTACGTATCCCCATAGATTTGCCATTAACCAGCAATTCCACTTCATCGGCGTTGGTATATGTATATAAGTTCTGCATACTGCCCGTTGCCCAATTCCAATGAGAAGCCAAAGATAAACTTCCCACCATAATATCATTCCATTCAATGGCTTCCTTACCATTATCCATCACTCCGATATGCACCAAAGGCTCTTCGCAGAAAGCACTCTTTATCAGATAGGCTTGCGGATAAGGTTCCAGACAATGATTGAAGAAAGAAAAGTTCCAGCCTTTCTTCGGCCATCCGTTCGATTCCCCCCAATACTCGATAGCTCCCCAATAGGCGAGTCCCACCATCTTATCATGATCCATGCCAAAGAAAGGAGCAGCAAGCTCATTCGTTGTAGCTTCGCTCTGATATACGGTCATGTGCGGACACTTTTCCAGATATTGGGCATAGTTCAGATAACGATAATTGAAACTTGACACTTCTGTTACAGTTGCCAGCTCGGGAGGATATACTTTGGTGTTAAATTCCGGTTCATTCTTTCCGATAGCTCCGGCACGTGCCGGAAACATAGCCACAGTCGTTTTACGAGTCTTATCATAACGTTTGACAAGCACATCGAAGATACGGTAAGTGGTGACACCCCAATCACCGGTAGGAAATCCGGCTAAGTCTTCCCGCATCTGCAATTCATTTCCCAAACTCCATAATATAACAGACGGATGATTGCGGTCGCGTTTGATCCATTCGGGAATCATCTGATACCATAGTTGTGTGAAAGGCACTCTACCACCCCAATAGCTATTGTCGCTCCATTTATCAATCAGCTCATCCACTACCAAAATACCATATTTATCAGCCAGTTTCAAGAACGACTCGGAATAAGGGTTGTGAGACGAACGAATGTGATTATAACCGAACCGCTTCATTAGCTGAAACTGCCGCTCGATAGCTCTGTCAAAAGCGGCAACTCCTACAGCTCCCAAATCATGATGGTTGGAAATACCTTTTAGGAACAATTTTTTGCCGTTCAGTTTAAATCCGAAATCAGGAGAAAACTCTAACGTACGAATGCCGAATGTCTCCGTCACACAATCAATAACTTTACCATCCTGCACCAAAGAAACTTCAGCAGTATAAAGATTAGGGGTCTCACAAGACCATAACCCGGGACTGTCTACCGTTACTATC
>ENA-ORSR01001110-ORSR01001110.1-human-gut-metagenome-genome-assembly--contig:-NODE-1110-length-19854-cov-4.171473_pt1 | contig 19854 bp, 15 predicted proteins | sample MGYA00241901_ERZ509166 | MGnify/ENA primary metagenome ERZ509166 (study PRJEB26280, sample SAMEA2338860) | human gut metagenome | biome: human gut; feature: human-associated habitat; material: faeces... | reverse complement strand
AGTCGTGTGGAGACGGCTGGTACTACCTGCATCTGTTCGCCAAGGAGCAGCCGGATCTGAATTGGAAGAATCCGGACGTGCACGAGGAATTCAAGAAAACGTTGAGATTCTGGTCCGACCACGGCACCGACGGCTTCCGCATCGACGTGGCGCACGGCTTGGCCAAGGACCTCGATTCCGTGCCGCTGGCCGACATGGATCCGGCCGCGGTGCAGCATGTGCTGCCGGCGGACGGCGCGTTCAGCCCGCTGTGGGACCGTCCGGAAGTGCACGACATCTACCGCGAATGGCGTCAGGTGTTCAACGAGTACAATCCGCCGCGTTTCGCCGTCGGCGAGGCGTGGGTGAAGGCCGAATCGCAGCATCTGTACGCGTCCACCGACGAGCTCGGCCAGGTGTTCAATTTCGAGTTCGCCGAAGCCAACTGGTTCGCCGACGAGTTCCGTACGGCCATTGCTGACGGCTTGCGCGCCGCCGAGGAAACGCACGGTTCCACCACGACGTGGGTTATGAACAACCACGATGTGCCGCGCAGTCCGTCGCGTTTCGGTCTGCCGCAGGTGAAGGACGCTCCGTACCACCAGCTGGCGCACGATTGGCTGTTGCGTGACGGAGAGACCTACCGCGAGAATCGTGAGCTCGGCACCCGTCGCGCCCGCGCAGCCGCGCTGATGGAACTGGGCCTGCCGGGTTCCGCCTACGTGTATCAGGGCGAGGAACTGGGCCTGTTCGAAGTGGCGAACATTCCGTGGGATCGTCTTGAGGATCCGACGCCGTTCAACACCCGTCGCAACTTCACCGACAAGGGTCGTGACGGGTGCCGTGCACCGATGCCGTGGAAGGCTGCCGATTGCGGCGAACCGGCTTCGTGGAGCCCGGACTTCATCACCGGCGGCACGTTCGGTTTCGGCCCGGAGCAGGGCGATTCCGCCGACGCGCACCTGCCGCAGCCGGCCTGGTTCAAGGATTTCGCGGCCGACGTCGAGGCCGATGACAACGGTTCCATGCTGCACTTGTACCGCAAGCTGTTGCAGTTGCGGCAGACGGTGCTGACGGCAACCGGAGACACGTCCGCCGACCTGCTGGACATGGGCGATACGGTGGTCGCCTACTCGCGTCCGGCCACGGAAGGCCGTCGATTCCTGTCCGTCACCAATTTCGGCGACGAGCCGATCGCCCTGCCGGACGATGCGGTCGCCATCGCCAATTCCGTGCCGTTGACGGACGACGGCAAGCTGGATAGCGATGCCTCAGTCTGGCTGCTGCTGGGCTGATCGACCGCTGAACCTAACTGCTCCCAAATCGCCTTGCGTATATGAAAAATTCCGGCCCTCCACAAGGAGGACCGGAATTTTGGTTTGTAAGGAAAGGGGAATGGTAAGTCTAAACGCTACTTCTCGCCGTTCATGATGGCGGCAAGCGATTGCACGCGCGGCAGATCGAACACCTCATCGGTGTGCACCACCTTGAGGTCCGGGCCTGCCAGCGGCACACGCCAGTTGGAGTATTCACTGGACGTGCCCGGCTGGTTCTGCGTGCGCGTCTCGCCCACGCCATCCACCAGCGCGGCCTGCAGCAGCACGGACGGCGACTTGAGCAGCATCTTGTGCATCGCCTCGACGATTTCCTGGATGTGGCCTTCCACATCGCCCGCCACTTCCGGCGTGATCAGGCCGGACTCCACGAGACGGTCCATCATCGCGTCGCGTTCGGCGGTGGCGGAAGCCTGGAACTCCTCGACCGGGCCGGACAGCAGGTGCAGCTGTTCGCGCAGCTTGACGTGCTGGAACTGCAGGTAGCCGGCGGTCGGCGGCAGGTCGTGCGTGGTGACGGAAGCCAGCGCGTACTTGCGGTACGTGGACGGATCGGCGTACGGGTCGCCGGCGTTGGGGGAGTCGTCCACGCGGGCGAACCATTCCACCATGCAGCCCAGCAGGCCGTGCTCGCCGAGTACCGTGCGTACGTAATCAGGCACGGTGCCCAGATCCTCGCCGACCACCAAACCGTTCACGCGGGACGCTTCAATGGTCAGGATCGCGATCATCGCCTCATAGTCGTACGTAACGTACGCGCCACCGCGCGCGCCTTCGCCCTGCGGAATCCACCACAGACGGAATAGGCCGAGTACATGGTCGATGCGCACCGCGCCCGCGTGCGAGAACATGTTGTGCACCATCTCGCGGTACACGCCATAACCAGTTTTGGCCAGATAATTCGGATTGAACGGCGGCTGGCCCCAATCCTGACCCTGCTGGTTGTAGAAGTCCGGTGGGCAGCCCACGGTTACGCTGCCTACTGCGAAACGTTCCGGATTCCACCACACGTCCGCGCCGAGCGAGTGCACGCCCACGGCCATATCCTGCATGAGGCCGAGTGCCATACCGCTGTCACGGGCGGCGTTCTGCGCGGCTGTCACCTGCTCGTCGGCGATCCACTGCAGCCAGCATTCGAAATCGACCATATCGGCGTGCTCGCGCATGAGCTCCACCACTTCAGGCGAATCGCGGTTCGTGTCCTTGAACCACGTGCCTTCCCACGGCGCGCCCCACACCTGGAACGCCACCGACCATGCGGCGAACGCGCGCAGATCCGGACCCGAGGCCTCCTTGAACGCGTCGAACGCGGCCTGACGCTCGACGGAACGCGGCACGTTGTACACAAGCTGCAGCGCCTGGCGCTTGTGCCACCAAGCGGAATTGATGTCGAGCGGCTCGATACTGTCGTTGGCTGGCGAGGCTTCCGCGTGCAGACGCGCCACTTCGGCCTGGTCCGCCTCGTTGAGTTCCGCATATTCAGCGATATCCTGCGGACGGATGTACGTCACATTGAGAAAACGACGCGATTCGGGAAGATACGGCGACGGCTCCAGCGGCGGCACCGGCGCGGTGGCGTGAATCGGGTTGATAAGCATGAAATCGGCATGCGATTTCGTTGCCGCGTCGGACAGCAGCAGCTTCAGATCGCCATAGTCGCCCACGCCCCAGGATTCAGCGGAACGGATGGAATACATCTGTGCCATCCAGCCCCAACGTTGCTTTTCCGCTACTGCTGGCGGCAGTTCGATGCGTGCCGGTGCGCAGATCAGCGCGGCTTCGGCGTGCAGCGGGCCGGCATCGACGGCCAGCGTGTGGTAGCCGGCGGGAATATCGTCCGGCAGCGTCAGTTGCAGCGAGCCGTCATCTGCGTTCGAGCCCGTCAGATACGCGGTCAGATTGCCCGCATATTCCGTGCCGTCTTCCAACGTCAGCTTCAGCGCCACGTCGTTTCCTTTCGCGCGGATTGGCGTGACGGCTTCCTTGCCGATGAACTTCACGACGGTCGGCTCAACAAGTGTGTCTGCGATGCGCTGCTGGGTCGCCGCATAGGAGGCGGTGATCGCTTCGTCGCTGGATGCGTCCACGCCGAGTGCGGCCAATACGGAGACGAGCACTTCGTCGCGGATTTCCACATAGGTGCCGAGCTGGTCGATATACGACGTGGAAATGCCATTGAGCTTGGCGAGCTGGATAAGAGGCCGTGCGATGCGTTCTGCGCTTTCGGTCTGCTGGGTCTGTGTCATAGGTCCCTTCTTTCCGCGCCGTTTGTGACGGCTGACATGCTACATTGCTTGCGATTGCCGCAGCTTCGATGCTGGTGGCATTCGCACCAAAGATAACTATATCACGGTATGATATCGTTTTCAAAGCGTGTTTTGCGGTAAGAGAGTGTTGCTATATTGCGATTTTGCTCTAATTTCAGGAATATAGATAACCGGAATTGTTTTTCCATATTGACTATCGTTTGCAATACGAAGGCGCAGCGCTCCGCATTGCAAACGATTATTCCAACGGGGCATTGCTCGTCTGCTACTCGGCTTCGAGAATTGCAAAGCTTTGCAGACCTAGACGCAGCGAAGTGCCGCTAATTTCGTTTTCGCCGATGCTGAAAATCGTCCGATAACTACCATCTGGTAACTGCAAAGCTTTGCAATCGCGGCTTGGATTGACGGCTATGATCAGCTTCTGCAGGTGGGTGGAACGCTCGAAAACGAACACTCTATCGCGTTCGATTGCATGGAACGTAGCCCCCGACCGCAAGGCGTCGCATTCCCCCTTGACGTGGAGTATGGAGCGCACCGTATGCCACAGTGATTCGGCGTCGGCCTGCTGTGCGGCGACGGTCGGGGCGTCGGCGGACGGGTCGGCGGGCAGGTAGCTGCCACCGGTCACATCGCCAGCCCGAGTGTCCGATTCTGCAGAATCGGACACGTGAAGTGCTCCGGATGCGTCGTTCGCACCCCACTGCATCGGTGTGCGCGAACCGGTGCGCACGTAGCCGCCTTCTTTGCCGGGCAGTGCGCGGTATCGCATGCCGATTTCGTCGCCGTAATACAGGAACGGCACGCCCGGCATCGCGAACAGCGTGCAGTATGCCAGGGCGATTTCGCGCTGCGACAGTCGCGGCGCCACGCGTGCGGTGTCGTGGTTGCAGGTGATGAAATTAAAATTTCCGTCGGCCGTTTCCGCTTCGCGCAGACGCGGCTCGTACTCGTCCAGGAATTCGCTGATCGGCGTGCCGGAATCGGCGTTGAAATAGCTCTTGTCGCCCTTGCGGCTCAACGGGTCGTCCACGTTGCGCAACAGCATGTTGTAGCCGTTGGGAACGCCGTCCCAACGCCAATCGAGATAGAAATCCATGTCGAAGCCGGCGGCCATCGACTCCTCTGGCCGTCCCCATTCCGAAACGAACGCGGCTTCGGGGAAGGCCGGGCGGATCCGGGCGAACATGTACTGCCAGGTGCGGATGGTGTAAGGCTTGCCCTCATCGTCCTTTTTGACGAGGCTGTCGGCCATATCCACGCGGAAGCCGTCTGCGCCACGGGAAAGCCAGAACCGCATGACGTCCACCATCGCGTCGCAAGTGGCCTTCGCGTCCGGACCAAGGGCTGGCTTCTGCCAGCTACGTTCGGGGTGCGCGAAACCGTAGTTGAGCGCCGGCTGGCATTTGAAGAAGTTCAAGATGTAGGTACCGTTGCGGGGCGATTCGCCGCCGATGAATGGCAGTCCGTCGCCACCGGAGATCCATGAGTCTGTCCAGATGTAGCGGTCGGAATAATTGTTTCGCTCGACCTTGCAACTGCGGTGGAACCACTCGTGTTCCTCGCTGGTGTGGCCTGGCACGAGATCGAGGATCACGTGCATGTCGCGCCGGTGGGCGGCGTCGAACAACGCAATGAGATCGTCGTTGGTGCCGTAGCGTGATGCCACCTTTTTGTAGTCGCGCACGTCGTAGCCGGCGTCTTTGAATGGCGAGTCGAAACAGGGATTGAGCCAGATCGCGTTGCATCCGAGATCCTTGATGTAGTCCAGTTTTAAAGTGATTCCGGGGATGTCTCCGATGCCGTCGCCATTGGAGTCGACGAAGGACTGTGGATAGATTTCATAAAAAATTGCGTCGGCAAGCCATTTGGGGTGGGGGTGTTTCGCGGGGGGAAGCATGAGGGTGTGTCTCCTTGATATTTCGCGGTTTGCGGTGTTTCTTTGAAACAATCATAACGCTGAATTGCAAACGTTGGCAGAAACGTGCTACACTAACAATCACTGATACATTTTTGGTGGCCCCAGTGTTGTTGGTAATCATCCAAGAACGATGATGTGAACGTATGCAGGGTTTTGGTCCGTACCATTTAACCGGAGATGTTGAGGAACACAAGGTTATGTGAGGAAAGGAAGATCAATGAAGATCGATTGGAAGAAGGCAATCGGACTTACTGCTGCCGTTTCTATGCTGGTTCCGCTCGCTGCGTGCGGTGGCTCCTCCGACGGTGGCGATAAGAACGCTTCCGGCTCCACCGAGGCCGTCACGCTGAGCGTGTGGGCCCCGCAGGAAGACCAGGCCAAGGACACCAACTGGCTGGGCAAGGTCGAAGAGAACTTCGCCAAGGCGCATCCGGAATACAATATCACGTGGAAGAATGACGTGGTCTCCGAAGGCGATGCTTCCAAGCAGGTCAGCACTGATCCGTCCGCGGCGGCCGATGTCTATATGTTCGCTTCCGATCAGTTGGGTGTTCTAATGGACGCCAAGGCCATTGGCCAGCTGGGCACCGACGCTGAGAAGCAGGTGAAGGAACAGAACGGCGACCTCGAAGTCAACTCCGTCACCGGCACCGATGGCAAGCTCTATGGCGTGCCGTACACCGACAACACGTGGTTCATGTACTACAACAAGTCCAAGATCACCGAGGATGAGGCCAAGGACTTCGATACCATCCTTTCCAAGGCCAAGGTCGCGTTCTCCCTGCAGAATTCTTGGTACATCAACGGCTTCTATGATGGCCTGAGCCTGTTCGGCGAGAAGGGCAATGATGCTGACGCAGGCATGGTCTTCCCGAAGGACGGCGCCGATATCACCTCTTATCTGGTTGATGTGGTCGCCAACCCGAACTTCTCCAACGACGATGGCGCTTCCGGCCTCGCAGCCATCAAGGATGGCTCCGCCGACGTGCTGTTCTCCGGTACCTGGTCCGCTAAGGACGTGAAGGAGGCCCTGGGTGACAACTACGCCGCCACCTCTCTGCCGACCTTCACCGTGAACGGCCAGAAGAAGCAGATGAAGTCCTTCGCCGCCACCAAGGCCGCTGCTTACAACCCGAACGCCAAGAACCCGAAGGCCGCCGCTCAGTTCGCGGCTTACCTCGGCTCCACCGAAGCTCAGAAGCTGCACTACGAGATGCGCGCCATCCCGCCGACCGACAAGTCCCTGTCTGATCTGACCACCGACGACGTCGCAGCCAAGGCCCAGTCCGACACCATGGCCAACACTGCTCTCCTGCAGTCCGGTCTGTCCGGCATGAACGATTGGTGGACTCCGGCCGAAACCTTCGGCAAGGCCCTGGTCAACAAGGAAATCACCAAGGACAACGCTGCCGCCAAGTACCAGGATTGGGTCAAGCAGGCCGGTGGCAAGATCGCTGAGTGAAATCAGTAATTCTAAAAATCCAATAACTGAAGAATGCAGGTGGTTGGCACTGCCAAATCCCCCCAGCCATCCTGCAGCTTTGAGAGACGCTTCGAGTCGCGGTGTCTCTCTCCACTTTGCATAGTGGCTCACTCCTCCTCCGAGCTTTGCATTCCCGGGCAAGGTTTTTAAATTCTCCTTCCCCTTGTCCGGGAGCAAAGCTTTTTTTATCTTTCAATATCCATATGAGAGGGCAGTCGAAATGACAGCAACAACTCTTTCCCCACGGGAGATGAAGCGCCTTCGGAAGCAGGGTGCTGATTATGTTTCTCCGTCGCCTTACACGGTAAGGGCGGCGTTCCGGCGTGGTGACCTGTTCACTAAGCTTTCCGCAGTGGTGTTTGGTCTTGGCGATATCGTGCGCAAGCAGTATGTCAAGGGCATTGCCATGCTGGCGCTGGAAATCGCATACTTCGTGTTCATGGCAATCAATGGTGTGGACTATCTTTCCAAGTTGCCGACCTTGGGCACCAATGCAGGCGGCAAGAAGCTGGTCGACGGCTTCTGGGTCTACACCGAACCTGACCGTTCCGTGGTCATCCTGTTGTACGGTGTCGCCACTCTGGTTATCACCGCTGCCTTCATCGGCCTGTGGGTCATGTCCGTGCGCTCTGCATACAAGTCCCAGGTGCTGCTCGAGGAGAACGGCAAGGCTCCGAGCTTCATGGACGATGTCCGCGAGCTGCTCGATGCCAAGGCGCACGTTCTGCTGATGTTCCTGCCCACGCTGGGCATCGCCGTGTTCACCGTGCTGCCGTTGATCTTCATGATTTCAATGGCATTCACCAGCTATGACCACAAGCACCTCGTGCTGTTCCACTGGGTCGGCTTCGAAAACTTCGCCAAGGTTTTCTCCAACAGCGGCGGCACTGTTAACGCTGCACTGTTCGGACGCGTGCTGGTGTGGACATTGGTCTGGGCTTTCTTTGCCACTTTCCTGAACTTCTTCCTCGGCATGTTCGTGGCTATGATCATCAATCGCAAGACCACCCACTTCAAGGGTTTCTGGCGTGCCTGCTTCTCCATGTCCATCGCCGTTCCGCAGTTCGTGTCTCTGCTGGTCATGCACACCATGCTCCAGCCGCAGGGTGCGGTGAACCGCATGCTGCAGACGTGGGGTTGGATTGACGGCCCGCTGCCGTTCTTCACCGACGCCACTTGGGCCCGTGTCACCGTAATCGTCATCAACCTGTGGGTCGGTATTCCGTACACCATCATGCAGATTACTGGTATTCTGCAGAACATTCCGGCCGATCAGTATGAGGCGGCGAAGATCGACGGTGCCAACTGGTGGCAGATCTTCACGAAGATCACCATGCCGTACATCATCTTCGTGCTCACTCCGTACCTGATCACCACCTTCACGGGCAATGTGAACAACTTCAACGTCATTTACCTGCTGTCCGGTGGCGATCCTACGCCATTGGGCGATTCCGCAGGCTCCACTGATTTGCTTATCACCTGGCTGTACAAGCTGACCGTGGACAAGCAGGATTACAATCTCGGTGCCGTGATCGGCATCATGACCTTCGTCGTGTTGGCCATCGTTTCGCTGATCACCTACCGCAATTCCGGCTCCTATAAGAATGAGGAGGCATTCCGATGAGCAACAAGCATTCCGCAACCAAAGTGGAAAGCCACGGCCTTTTGCACGACCAGAAGATCCGCCGTATCACCGGCGACGTGTTCGCCCACTTGTTCCTGGCCATTCTGGCCGTCATCTGGCTCGTCCCGATCGTATGGGTGTTCGCGGAGTCGTTCAATAAGAACACCGCCCCGTACACCAGCTCCTTCTTCCCGAAGGAGTGGACTCTGGACAACTATAGGGTGCTATTCACCGACCGCAACGTGTTGGACTTCCCGAAGATGTTCGGCACCACGTTCATCATCGCCTGCTTCACCTGTGCGATTTCTCTGATCTTCGTGCTCTCCGTGGCATACTGCATGAGCCGTATGCGTTTCCGTGTGCGCAAGACTTTCATGAACGTTGTGCTGATTCTTGGCATGTTCCCGGGTATCATGGCCGTCACCGCCATCTACTTCATCTTGAAGGCCTTGGGCCTGTCAAGCGGCACCATGACTACCGTGGCGTTGATTCTCGTGTACTCCGCCGGTTCCGGCGCTGGCTTCTACGTGATGAAGGGCTATATGGACACCATTCCGACCTCGCTGGACGAAGCCGCCCTGCTCGACGGTTGTACCCGTTTCCAGGTGTTCCATAAGATCATCATCCCGATCTGCAAGCCCATGATCGTCTACCAGGCCATCATCGGCTTCCTGACCCCGTGGCTCGACTTTGTCATGGCCAAGGTGATCTGCCGTACGCAATCCAACTACACCGTGGCATTGGGCCTGTGGCTCATGCTGCAGAAGGAATATATCCAGAACTGGTTTGCCCGCTTCGCTGCGGCCGCGGTCGTGATCTCCGTTCCGATCGCCATCCTGTTCATTGTGATGCAGCGCTTCTATCAGGAGTCCATGTCGGGCTCCGTGAAGGGCTAAAGAAAGGCAAAGGATATGACGCTCGTAGACAGCTTCGCACAGCCGAATACGAGCGTCGCCGAACCGTTCCCGCTGTGTCTGGAACGGCCGCTGGGTGCCGTGGTTACTGAAACCGGCACCCAGTTTGCTCTCTGGGCGCCTTCTGCCAAGAAGGTGACACTGCGACTGTTCATGCGCGGCTCCATGGGGGAAGACGGCGACGCTTTGATCGGACAGTACCTGATGCGTCCTGAAACCGACGGTTCCTGGACGTACGATTTCGCCGACAACAAGCACGGCGTGTATTACGACTTTTTGATTGAACGCGATTGCGGTTCCGTGGACCGCGTCGCCGATCCGTGGGCGCGCGGGGCCGGTGTGAACGGCCGGCGCAGCATGGTCGTGGACTTCAGCCGCACCAATCCGGATGGTTGGTACCGCGACCATATGCCGGACGTGCCGCTTGCGCAGACGGTGGTCTGGGAAACCCATGTGGGCGATTTCAGCAATGATCCCGCCGGCGGTTTCCCCGAATCGCACCGCGGCAAGTATCTTGCGTTCACCGATGACGGTACGTCGTTGGAAGGCCATCCCGACTTTCCGACCGGCCTTGCGTACCTGAAGAAGCTTGGTGTCACTGCAGTGCAGCTGATGCCGATTTACGACTTCGGTTCAGTGGACGAAACGACCTGCGACCGCTATAACTGGGGCTACGATCCGATCAATTACAATGTGCCGGAAGGCTCGTACTCCACCAATCCGTTCGACGGCACCACACGAATCCGCGAAGTCAAGCAGATGGTGCAGGCGCTGCATAGTGCGGGCATCAAGGTGATCATGGATGTGGTTTACAACCACATGTTCTCCACCGACAATTGGTTCGAACGTACGGTGCCGAAATACTTCCTGCGCCGCAAGCCCAACGGGGCGTTCGCCAACGGCTCCGGCTGCGGCTGCGACATGGCCACCGAACGTAAGATGTTCCGCCGGTTCATCGTGGAATCCGTGACGTTCTGGGCGCGCGAATACCATATAGACGGCTTCCGTTTCGACCTGATGGGTCTGATTGACGTGGACACCATGAATGCCGTGCGTGCTGCTCTGGATGAGATTCCCGGCCGTGGACGCGACATTCTCATGTACGGCGAACCGTGGTCCGCGGGCGCCACCGCGCCGCTGCCCAGCGACACCGTGCTGGCTGACAAGTCAGGCCTGTCGAAGCTTGACAGTCGCATCGGCCACTTCTGCGACACCACGCGAGACACCATCAAGGGCCATGTGTTCTTCTCGGACCGCCCGGGTTATGTGAACGGTGGCATGCACGAGAACGTAGCGGCTGCGCGTGAGGCCGTGGACGCGTGGCGTCGCGGCAAACATTCGGAAGGAGTGGCAGGCCAGGTCATTCAATACGTGTCCGCGCACGACGACCTCACGCTGTGGGACAAGTTGTGCGCGAGCTTTGCGGCTGGTTCGTTGGGCAGCACCGTGGCCGAAGGCGTTAACGAAAATACCGTGGATGTGCCAAAAGTCATGTATGACGCCGATTTCTCGACGGAAGGGCTGGCCGGTGTCGGTCCGCAGATTGCGGCCGCGCTGACCGACGTGATGGACGCCAACAAGCTGGCTGTGGGTATCACGCTTACCTCCGCTGGCATCCCGTTCATGCTGTCCGGCGAGGAGTTCGCACGTACCAAATTCGGCAGCTCTGATTCTTACGATTCCGCCAAAGAGCTTAACTGGCTCGATTGGAACCGTGCATGGCAGAAGCGCGATTTGATTGAGTATTACGCGAAGTTGATTGCATTGCGCAAGTCTGATCCACAGTGGTTCGACGGCAATCGCAATATCGTCGATACGGAAGGCGACGAACTCGTGTTCCGCGTCGGCGATTATCTGATGGCCGCCAATCCAGGCAGACACGTCGGCGTTATTGACGTGGCCGTAACGGGTTTGGAACCGATTGGCGGAATACGGAGATACTGGTGTGGTCTCGGCTCGTCCGTCAGTCCGGTGGAAGGCAATGTGAGCGCAGGTGATGGCGATTATTTGATTGTTCCACCGCATACGTTTGCAATCTGGCGGTTGCAGTAATACTCTCAGTAGGGAAGCTACAAAACGGCGACCGCAAAGCTGCGGTCGCCGTAACCGATACGGCAATGGGGCCGGAAAACCAGAAAGGATACGAGAAGTGGGAGCCGGAGCTCATAATCCACGATATGAGGTGGTATTTTTCGACCTCTACGGGACGTTGATCGACATTCGTACAGACGAACAGAGCGAAACCGCCTGGCAGGCGCTATATGACTGCGTTTGCGAACTGGGTGCCGACTACGAATCGGTCGACGAAATGCGCGAACGCTTCGAAAAACTTGAGGCCCGCGAAATGGTCCATCAAGCCGATCGTGCAATCGTCCGTAACGGATGGGATGAATTCGATATCCTGCCGGTCTACCGGTCGCTGCTGATGAACCGTAGTGAGGAGGCTGAAAAGAAACTGGCACTGCCGCAAGCCGCGCTGAAAGCCGCATGGGCGTTCCGGCAGGGCAGCACCAGCATGATCCGCCTGTATCCGGGCGCACTCGACATGATCGAAGCATTGCAGGAGGCCGGCGTCGTCGTGGCGCTGCTAAGCAACGCACAAGCCTGCTATACTCGCCCCGAACTGGAAATGACCGGCTTGGCGAACGTACTGGACGACGTGATTATCTCCAGCGAAGAGAAAATCCGCAAGCCTGCCCGCGACTTGTACATGTTGGCTCTCGACCGCGAGTTCGTAATCGCAAAAAACGCGCTCATGGTGGGCAACGATGAAGCAAACGATATTATCGGAGCCAATTCCGCCGGTCTCGACGCAGCATACTTCCGTACGGAAATTTCGCCGATGAGCGACCCGCCCAAGTCGGAGCATGCGGTATGTTCGTTTACCGGTGCCGACTACGACGGTCTGCTGAAATTCGTGCTGAACGCGTGAAACGCGCGTAGGTTGCGTCTTGGGCGTACTGGGCGTCTTGGGCGCACGAAAGGCCGTATGCGGAACTGAGGAGGACATATGGAAAGCTATGTCGAGCAGGGTGCTGGAGCTGATTCGATTGAACAGATCGGATTCGGCGGCGCTCGCCGTACCAAGAAGAAGCACCGCGGACTGACGGTGTTCCAGCTCAAGGTCATCGGCGCTGTGGCGTTGGCTCTGTCAGCTGGTAGCACCACCATTGTGCCGCTGTTTTTCGGTTCCGACGTCAATAATATGACGTCGCTGACGGCGATGGTCTTAAGCGAGGTCGTATCTTGGTTTGCTATTCCGATTTACGCGTGGCTGCTGGTGCAGGGTTTCCGTGAAACACATAGTCGCGTCGCGTACGGCCTGCAGCTGTTCATCCTCGCCGTGGTGTGTGAGGTGCCGTACGACCTCTGCACGTCGCATAAGGCTTTCGATTTTGGCTCGCAGAACCCTGTTTTCGGTCTGTTCATCGCGTTCGTTGTGCTTGCCGTGTTGGATTGGGTGGCGGCGCGCTACCAGAAGTCAATGAAGATTGTGCTGTCGGTCGGTCTGGTGTTGATCGGACTGTTGTGGGATCTGCTGCTGCGCGTCGGCCTGCGCCAGCATATGATGAGCGTCGGCTCGGTGACGCTTGGTTTCGTGCTGATTTTCACGTTGATGCGCCAGCATGAGAATTCGATGATGTTCACTGCCGGCCTGTTTGGCGCGGTGATGATGATTATGCCTGGCATTGGCGTTGCATTCGTGCATTATTACAACGGCGAGTTGGGTTATAAGCGGCAGTGGACGAAGTGGGCTTTTTACGCGGCTTATCCAGTTATTTTGATATTTTGTGCTATTGGTGCAACATTAGCGTGATTTTTGACAACGTTCGCAGTATAATAGTAGCAATATGGGAGAGCATTGCCGCTCGGGCAAGTGTTTCCAAGGCTGGGAACGTTTGTGATTATGATGCAGAAACCGCAAAGGGGTTGAGAGATGGATAGAGCAGGCATTCGCGAGGTGGCCAAGGCCGCGGGTGTGTCGATTTCCACGGTGTCGCGCGCGTTCACGCGTCCGGAACTGGTGTCCGAACGTACACGTCGCAAGGTGCTGGAAACTGCCGACAAGCTTGATTTCAACATCTCCCGTTCCGCCACGTCGCTGAAATCCGGCCAATCGTACCGTGTGGCGATGCTGATGAATGAAGAGATCACTAGCTGGTTCAATACGGAAGTGTTCGCTGGAATCGAATCCGTCATGCATAATGCCGGGTATGACGTATCGCTGTTCCAGCACGTCGACACCGCCGAAAACCGCCGCGACTTCTTCACGAATCTGCCGGTCCGCCGCAACGTGGACGCCGTATTCGTAACGTCGTTCGGCGTGGATCCGAAGGAAATCCAGCAGCTCAAACGCATCCACGTGCCGATCATCGGCATCAATACGCCGACGCAAAACGGCTTCGACGCCACCATCTCCATCGACGATGAGGACGGCATGTTCACCGCCGCCCAGCATCTGATCAATCTGGGGCACAAGAATATCGTGTACGTGTGCTCCGATGCGGTCGATTCCATTAATTCCTCCATCGATGCGCGAGGACAGGGCTTCATCCGCGCCTGCAAGACGATGGAGGCCTCCCATGACTTCAAGTGGCGCGTCGTCTCTGTGCCGCGTGGCAAGACCTTCGCCGACTCGGCGTTGACCGCGCTGCTTGCGTTGGACGAGTTCCCGGACGCGATCTGCTGCCAGATGGATATGATGGCGATTCCGCTGGTGTTGCGTTTGGAACGTTACGGCCACCACACGCCGAGTGACTATTCGATTATCGGCTTCGACGATTCGCCGTACGCCGACACTGTGAACCTGACCACCATGCGCCAGGATCCGTATGCGATGGGTCGCGCGGCCGCACAAAAGGCCATGAAGCTTATCGAAGGCAAGCCGCTTGAGAACGCGCATGAGATTGTGCGCGCCCAGCTCGTACTACGCGGCACCGATTCCGTGTACGGCACTGGCCGCTGAGAGCCGAGTCTCATTACCCTTCCGCAGCCCGTCAATGCCGACGGGCTGATTGTGATGGCCTGGGGTGGATTGATAAGGGATACCCCCACTGTAGTCACGGTGTGTGGCATACGTTTTCAGGAAAAAAATGAAACAATTTGCAGTGATGTGTTTCATGACACGCCAATCGGGGGCTGATGAATGATGAATTTCATTCAATGATCAGCATGTGTTTTTTGATTTTGCAATCGTTGACAAACCGTTGAATATCAGGCTTTAAAGCGTTGTCCCCGTGAGAGGGGACGAAAAAACGTATCGGGGGAGGGGGTGTGGGTTCTTTCTGTTTCATTTTGTTTTCATAACTGCAAAGGTTATCATAGTAAACCGTAGGTCAGAGAAAAAGGGAAAACAGAGGTTTCCGGCTGTGTTGCCGGAGATGGGAACAGCGCAGAAGCTATACGTAAAACAGAAGTGATAACGGCATTATGCAAAGGATATCAACCCTCGAGTTGAGGGACTCAGAAGGGTGAACACTTTGCGGATAGGGGACAAGATGAGGCAATGGCGTAATGGTGTCGGCAACGCACCACGACACTATGCAGGAACGCGATCGGCAACCGGTCGCGTGCTTTCGCGTACCCGCTCCCTGACCGCCGCCGCCATAGCGGTAGCCATGATGGCCACCGTAGCAGTGACTTCCCTCCTCCCCGCCTACAATGCCAAAGCTGACACTTCCGCAGAACCGGGCATTTGCACGCCGAAGTCGATCAGCTTGGGCGACGATGTCAGTGCTTTCACTGTCGATTCTGGTGTGGCCACTTATGTGGGCGGCAATATGTACGTGGGCGCCAACAACCAGAACAATGGTGGTACCTACGCTAATCTCAGTTCGGTTCAAAAGATTGACAAGTCCTATGCGGTGGAGGCCGAAGGCCTCACGCTGGTCAACGGTAAGCTTGCCACTAACGGCGCGAAAACAAGTTGGAGCAGCAACGGCTTCCGATTCGGCGTAGTTGGTTTCGGCGCTCAGTTCCGTCCGCAGTCCGGCAGTGATGTGCTGGTGGTGGCTGGCAACAGCACATCCAATACGAGTAATTCCACGGGCAATATGTGGGATGCGGACAATCCGAGCAAGAGCGTTTCCGCTCTCGGTGGCTTCGATAATGGTTCCACAGGTCGCGCATTTGTGCAGAACGAGGGCACTGGTAATAATGTAACGTGGTATTCCGCCCGGATTAACGGCAATACCAGCTGGCATCTCAATGCCGACAAGAATAGCTCCGGATCCAACGCCGGCCGTTCCGTATGGGACGCCACAGCTACCGTTGACGCTGACGGAAATAAGTATACGAATGTCAAATTTGACTCTGTTGGCTTGAATAGTGTCAAACTTAACGATGCCACGAAGGACTACTCTACTTTCTACGCTGATAACGTCTTAGGTCTGTCCAAGCAGCTCGCCGGATTGCAAAAGAGCGAGGGCGTGTATGTTGCCGATGCCAAGGTCGGTACGGCCGAGGCATCCCAGACTTCAACTACGAGTGCGACTTATTCGGACGGCTATTACATGCGTCACCACTACAATTACGACGGCACGAAGAACAAAATCCAGTACGGCTTCAAATTCGATGATTCCGGCTCAAATGCTGAAAAGCTCATTACATTCACTGGTGATGCGGATTCCGCTGGCAAAGGCTCTGCCATGCAGGTCTTCAACGTCACCGCAGATCAGCTTTCCTCTAGCGGCTATCGTGGCGTTGACTTCATGTTCACCAATATTCCGAATGATGCCTCGGTCGTAATCAATGTCAGTGGCAACGTTGACTTCCATACTGGCTGGCGTTTCTGGTGGAATGGCCTCGAGATTGGTGACGGTTACTCTAAGGCTGCCACGACAGATCAAAAGACCGCCTACTCCACCGCCGCGCAGAAGATCATGTGGAACTTCAAGAATGCGACCCAGGTGACCATTCGTGGTGGCGTCGCCAATGAAGGCGCAAGCGATAACAAGAAGACGGATGATGATCCTGCCGCCGCCATGCTTGGCAGCATTTTGGTTCCAAACGGCAATTTCGAAGACCATGTCACCACCAACGGTCGCGTGTACGTCGGCGGTGACTTCAGCATGTACAACCCGACGGTGGCTGCTGATGTTGCTGGAGTCAACAGCAACGGCTGGGAAGGCAAGACTGCCTCTGTAATCAACATGGACCAGGAGCGTCATAACCTCCCCTGGAACGGCACGTTCAACTCCTCCTGTGCGGTAATCCAGATCAACAAGGTGGATTCGAGCAAGAACAAGCTCGCCGGCACCACGTGGGGCGTGTTCAAGAACTATGCGGATGCAAAGGCCGGGGCAAACGCTTTGCGCGTTGTCAAGGACGGTGGTGCCTTCGATCTTGACAACGTTGACAATGGCACCATTCAAATCGGTAGCTTGAATCCGGAAGCCACATATTATGTGAAGGAAATCACCTCCGCCAATGGCTATCAGGTTTCTGACAAGGTATATAGAATCACTGCTGGTGCAGGTGGTTCGACTGTTCAAAATGTGCAGGAATCGGCTGATGGTACCACATGGACTGACGTCGAGGGTAATCAGATTATTAATGTGAAGAAGGGCGCCTCGCTGGAGTGGTCGAAAGTCGACGGCTCTGATCCCAGCAAGGTGCTGTCCGGTTCGGAATGCGTCAGGCGTCCTGTGGAGGATGCTGTACGCTGGAACCTCCGTCTTGAAAGACTGAAAAAGCTCCACGAAAAAGTTGAAGGGCTCTGTCATTTGACAGGGCTCTTCAACTTTTTTTCGTTTTCTGGTTTACAAATGCCTTCTGAGTGTCCTAGTAAGTGAGGGACAATTTTTCCGAGTTGTGAGGAAGCGGCGAGTTGACGTGAGACGCAAATTGTAAACAAATTGAAATTTTTATAAAAATAGGTTGTAAAAAACCGCAATTTTATCCCTACCACTTATGAGGGGATTTTTCTCCTGCGCTCATGTCTCTGATCGTGCGGCGAAAACTGTTGTGTCCTGCCCACAATGCTTCCGCATACCGGAGGCACGGCTGGCGGCTGCAGCTGTGAGCGTTCAATCTGAAAAAAGAGAGGTGCATGAACATGGATGGAACCAAATTCAACCGTAGGTTTTTGAAGATGCTTCTGAAGATGCAATGTGAGAAAGAAACGCTGGACTATGTGATCCAGGAGATGAGAGCTGTGCTGGGAGAGAAAATGCCGGAGGAGGATGCCGTGCGGGCGTATCTAAAAGACCCCGGCAAAAAAAGACTCTCACGGTAGGCCAGCAGGTCCTTGCCATGGACAAGCTGCTGGAGGACGCGGAGGTAAACTTCCGTATGATCTGCGACATGGTGCGCTACCAGAACATGAAGGAGGCAGGGATGGTCCACTCTGTGGATAAGTTCCTGCAGCTCCTTCGTTCCGGCAGAACACAAAACGAGTAAAGGAGGTGCGCAAGCATGAAGTTGTCAGAGTACAAAAGCTACGACGACCTGCCGCTGTTCCTCAACGCGGAGCTGGTGGCGAAGGTGCTAGGCGTGTCTCCGTCATCCGGATACGAGCTCATGCATGAGGACGGCTTTCCGGTACTGCGGGTAGGCAGCCGCATGGTGGTGCCGAAAGACGCGTTCATCCGGTGGGTAGAGTCCCACACAGGAGGTGGCGGATGAGAACACAGAACAACTACTTCACGATGCCCAACGAGGTGTTCCAGCTGGGACTCGGTGCCGGGGAACTGGCGGTGTACAGTTACCTGCGGCGCTGCGAGGACCGCAGAACCCATCAGTGCTGGCCCAGCTACCGGACCATCGGCAGTGCGGTGGGGATGAGTGAGAACACGGTGCGCAAGTACGTGCTGGCGCTGGAAGAGCGCGGCCTGATTGTCACCGAGCCCACAGACGTGCGGCTGAAAAGCGGACGGCGCCGAAACGGAAATCTCAAATACACCCTGCCGTCCATCCAGGAGGTGCTGCAGGACTACTACGCCTGGCAGCGGAGTGCGCTGGAGGCCCAGACAGAGCGGCAGCGGGTGCAGAAGATACTGGCGGAGCAGCAGGCGAAAGAGCCGCTGTGAGCCCCCTGTGAGGCCCTGTGTGGAGCGGTTCGGGACCCGGCAGGGTCCCAGCCCCTCCCGGGGATTTTGGACGAATTTGGGCCGGTTTTGAGGCTCTGCGGAGGACGAAAGAAAAAGCTGGATAAAGGCCTGGGGTCACTGCCCCAGCTTTCACCTGGCACATCTGCCCGCAGTGCGGGCAGTTACGGGAGTTTCTGCGGCCTCAAAAATGGGGTCAAAAACAGCGAGGAAAAGAAATTCTGCGGTCGTTATCCCGCAGAGCTTACGCCCATAAGAAAAAACCAGGGGTCAACCCGAAGAAAGGAGGCCTTTATGAGCCAAAAAGAGAAATTCGCCCTCTACCTGACGCCGGAGATGAAGGCGCGGCTGGAGCGGCGCTATACGGAAGACGGAAGCCGCAGTCTCACCGGATTTATTGAGAACTCCATCAATTTCTATCTGGACTATCTCAGTGCCAACAACGCTGGCATGTTCCTGCCAACCTCAGTGCAGTCCTATCTGGACGGCAGATTGGATCAACTGGAGAAACGGGTGTCGTCGCTGCTCTTCAAACAAGCGGTGGAAATGGACATGGGCATAAGTCGTCCCGCCCCATTGCACTTTTTTGAACAAAGGCATGTACCGACTCACAGAACACCAGCGAGAGGCAACGTCTTATGGGTATACAAACTGCTAATTCCAAACAATACAACGAAAAAAGTATGTAAAATATTATTTAAATCGCAATTAATTTGAGCTATTTTACACAATTATTCACACTTTGTTCATATTTCCGGGATGCTTGGGTGCTAGTATGAGGACGCCAAAATCATGGCTGAGAAAGAAAGGATGTTACATGATGAAGAAAATGTGGTATTTGGCTTTATGCGCAATGCTCCTGCTGACAGGTTGTTCTTCCGGAACAACTGGCACGCCCGATTCGGATACAACGACCGAACAGGCGGCAGATGCTGAAACAGCTGGCCCCAGCCTCGAGGAGCAGGCTTCCAAGCCGCTGACTGTTTACTTAAACGACTTTGACTCGGTGATTCCTGACCTGTTTAAGGAGAAGACCGGGTATGACGTTGAGGTCGTGGTGGGCAATGGTGCCGAAACCATGTCGAGAATCGAAGCGGAAAAAGCAAATCCCCAGTGGGACGTGGTATGGATGGACTCCATGTATGACATCTATAACCTGGATCTGGACGGTCAGCTGATGACCGATGTGGAAATCGAAAACGCCGCCAACCTGACTTCTGAGTTCAGTGCACTGGTTCCCGCCGACAAGTGCTTCTATCCCACAGGGGCTCATTCTGCCGGTGTTCTC
>ENA-ORSR01001099-ORSR01001099.1-human-gut-metagenome-genome-assembly--contig:-NODE-1099-length-20001-cov-5.314299_pt1 | contig 20001 bp, 20 predicted proteins | sample MGYA00241901_ERZ509166 | MGnify/ENA primary metagenome ERZ509166 (study PRJEB26280, sample SAMEA2338860) | human gut metagenome | biome: human gut; feature: human-associated habitat; material: faeces... | reverse complement strand
CCTTACCTAGAAATGTTGGTTCGATTCCTTCTCCTGCAATTAAAGAGGTGAAAAGGTGAAAATGCGATATACGAATTTGAGAAATAATGAAAATCTTGAAAAATGTTTATTTCAAGGATGTGGGCAATACGACGTTCCAATTCTTTATCCAGAGACATATAAAGGACAACACGACTTCGTGTCATTCAACTACGGAAAATCCTTAAAAAATAGACAGGGGAAGGTATGCCACTTCTTTATAGACGACTATCAGTTTATAAGATTGTGGTCAAATATTGATACATACATATCTATGTTTCAAGAGTTTGATTATGTTCTTACACCGGATTTTAGCTTGTACCTTGATTATCCGAAAGCAATTCAGATATATAACCATTATCGCAAACATTGGGTCGGTGCTTATATGCAGATGATGGGATGCAAGGCAATCCCAACGATTGCATGGAGCGACAAAGAGTCTTTCGATTGGTGTTTTGACGGAGAACCGGAAGGTGGGACAGTGGCTGTATCAAGCGTCGGGTGCATGAAGAATAAAGAAAGCAAACAGCTATTTATTGATGGGTATACGGAGATGGCTAAAAGATTACAACCGGAGACCATTATTTTTTACGGGAATATTCCTGAAGAATGTATGGGAAACATTATCCATGTAAAGGCATTTACTGATAAATTTAAGGAGGCGAAGTGTAATGGGTGGTAGAGGAAGCAGAAGTGGCGGTTTAGGAGGAGTATCTACAATCGACAGAAATGCAAAGGAAAGAATAATAGAAACTACGTATAAAGAACAAAGAGGATGGTCTAGCGGCTATCATAAGGACGAAATATTAGAGGCTGTAGACAAAGGAAATGGATCGCTTGAATTTAGGTATGCAACTCCTGAAAAAAAGGAAAAAACGGCAAAAACAAATAAAACTCAATATTTGACGTATAGATTAAAAGCTGGCGCAGAAAACGGGGAAACATTTGGAATTAATTGGAAAAACGTCAATTCTATTTCGGGGCAAACATATGGTCTGAGGACAGAAGCAAAAGAAAGAGGATTTAAATGGGATGGAAATACAAAGAGTTGGGTTAGGAGGTGATAGGTAATATGTTAAAGTCTTGTAGCTATTGCGGAAGAATTCATGATAGCAAATATGTGTGCGAACAGAAAGAACAGAAGATTAGAGAGAGACAGTCAATGCGCTCTGCTAAGAACAAGAAAGTGTATGACTTTCACAGATCACATAAGTGGAAGAATAAGAGTGTGACAATTAGAGAAAGAGATAACTATTGCTGTCAAGTATGTGCGAGAGGATTGCACGATCCTGATAGACAATTCGAGACGGACAACATATCAGTACACCACATAGTTCCTATTGCAGAGGATTGGGAGAGTAGATTGGATGATACTAATCTTGTTTCTTTATGTGCAAAACACCATGAAATGGCAGAGGCGGGACGTATTAACAGAAATATTTTATTAAGTATTGCGATGGAACAGGAAAAAAAGAACGAGTGTCCAGTGTGTGGATGATGCCCCCCCCCCGGAAGCTGTACCTTACTCTGCTAAAGCGTTTCACGACCGACGCCCCACCATGATTTATAATTTATTCCCAAAATGAGAAAGGAAAGGAGGAATTTATATGGCTAGACCATCAAAGCCAGCAAGCGTAATCAAATTGGAAGGCAAATCGCATAGAACAAAAAAAGAATTACGGAACAGGGAGCAAGCGGAAAATTCTCTCCTTTCCGGAATGAAATTAAAAGAGTCGGAAGAAGTGAAAAATAATCCGAAAGCACATCAGGAATTTTTGAGGGTCAAAAAATTATTATCCGGAATCGATAAGAGCGATGACCTATACGGAAGTGTAATCAACAGGTACTGCTTAACGCTTGCGGAGTGTGCGGATTTCGAAAAGAAAAGAGAACATGCACAAGAATTGATGGATAAGTTAGAAATGCGTTCCGATGAAATGGAGTTTGTCGAGTTTCTGGAATTACAAGACGGACTTGCAAAACAGCTTATATCCTACGATAAGCAAATACAGGCAAAAAGAAAGATGCTATTTGACATTGAAAAAGAAAACGTCATGACGATTGCATCTGCTCTACGGAGCATTCCAAAAACACCAGAAAAGAAAAACAATGCATTGAAAGAGGCATTAAGTGGTTAAGGATGGAAAGGCTTACGCTTATGCCAAATGGTGTGTCGAGGAAAACGTAGGATATGCACCGATATATGTTAAAAAGCAATGTAAGAGTTGGCTACAGATAGCAGATGGGAACGATGAAGATGCTTTTGTTGATGAGAAATCCTATGAAAAGATATGTAAGTTGTTAAAACTTATGGTACATCCAGATTTGAGATGTTCGATATACGATGGATTGGAAGATTACGCATGGCTTTTCATAGCGGCTACGCTTTGCACAAAAGTAAAAAACACAGAACAGGATATTCGATTCTACACAACAGCAGTACTGGAAATCGCACGAAAGAATTTTAAAACTTTCAACAGTGCGATTATTTTTATACTTTTAATGCTGACAGAACCGGATTTTTCTCGTTTCTTCTCTGTCGCACCGGACTTGGCACTTTCTTCCGAACTGAAACTTGCGATTCGGAAAATTATAAAGGTAAGCCCGGCGCTGTATGACGAAGATGAGCCAGCGTTTAAGATTTTGCGAAGTCAAATTATTTGTTTATTAAATGCGGGTGCAAAGGTAGGCATTTTATTTTGAACTGCAAAAATAAGCGGACTTATTTTGTATTGTATCCAAGTTGTACTATATTTGCAAAGTTGTTTAAACAATAATTTCATGATAGAGCAATTTAACTTTGACATCCAGCTGATATTCGCTATTCTGAATGGTAAGGTATCTGCCGCGATTAACCGTAAATTATCACGCAACTTCAGGCAGAATGGTTTGGAAATCACTCCGGAGCAGTGGACTGTCCTCATCTTTTTATGGGAAAAAGACGGAGTTACGCAGCAAGAGTTGTGCAATGCAACCTTTAAAGACAAACCCAGCATGACCCGCCTTATAGATAATATGGAGCGCCAGCATCTTGTAGTACGCATTTCCGATAAAAAAGACCGCCGCACCAATCTGATACACCTTACTAAAGACGGAAAGGAACTGGAAGAGCGCGCCCGCGTCATAGCCAACCAGACGTTAAAGGAAGCATTACAAGGCATCACCATCGAGGAGCTGAGCGTGAGCCAGGAAGTGCTGAGAAAAATATTTTTCAATACGAAAGACTAACCGTAAATCCATAGGGAAGAGCTGAAAACCAACTAAATTAAGCGAATAATAGTTTTTTTGCAAAAATAATTTCGCTTGTTAAAGAATTATGCTTTTCTTTGTGACAAGAATACGAAAATAATAATCTATTAAAATACACACACATGAAAGGCTTATTAAAAAATCTGGGATTGATATTAATCTTGGTAGGAGCTGTAATCCTGGTTGCATGTTCTTTTACCGGCAATGTAAACAACAACGCGATTCTGGGCACCAGCGCTGTTTTAATTGTAATAGGATTGATTTCTTACATTCTTATCAACAAGAGAATTGCGGATTAATACCGAGAAAAAGAAATAAAAAAAGGCGATTGCACTGCAACCGCCTTTTTTTATTTTCCATTGTCCGAAGCCGGATTCCCATCAGGACTCGGCTTCCGGAGTTATCAGTTTATATCCCTTTCCGTGAATATTGATAATCTCGATAGATTCATCTTCTTTCAGGTGCTTACGCAATTTGGTGATATATACGTCCATACTACGCGCATTGAAGTAGTTATCGTCAATCCAGATAGTCTTCAATGCAAAGTCACGTTGCAGGATTTCGTTGGCGTGTGCACAAAGCAAGCCCAGCAATTCGGATTCTTTTGTAGTCAGTTTGGTCTGCTTTTCAGGCGTTGACAAAATCTGTTTCTGGGTATCAAACGTAAACTTACCAATCTTGTAAATGCTGCTTTCTTTGTTCTTCTTGCCACGGACACGTCTCAAGATAGCTTCAATTCTGAAAGTCAGCTCTTCCATACTGAACGGTTTGGTGATATAATCGTCCGCACCGATTTTGAAACCTTCCAGAATATCTTCTTTCAAGGTTTTGGCCGTCAAGAAGATAATAGGAATTTCCGCATTTGCTGCGCGAACCTCCTGTGCCAAAGTAAAGCCATCCTTCTTCGGCATCATCACGTCAAACACACACAGGTCATATTTATTCTTCAGGAAAGCCTTGTATCCTGCTTCTCCATCGGGATATAACTCGGCAGCGTAACCTTTTGCCTGTAAATATTCTCTTAAAAGCATGCCAAGATTCTCATCATCTTCGCACAATAAAATACGCAGTTTCTCATCCATATCAATCAATTTTTTAATAGAGGTAATGCAATAATAAATTTAGTTCCAACATTCAGTTCGCTTTCCGCACGGATGGTCCCCTTATGGTCTTGAATAATCTTCCTTACATAAGCCAGTCCGAGTCCGAACCCCTTAACATCGTGCAGATTACCTGTATGCACGCGATAGAACTTATCAAATATCTTTTTCAAGTTTTCTTTCTTAATACCTATACCGTTGTCTTGCACCGAAATCATCACTTTACCCGGTTCATTCCAGGTCTTCACCATCAACTGCAAGTCCACATCCGGTCTTTTATACTTCACCGCATTATCCATGAGATTGAAAATCACATTCGTGATGTGCATTTCATCTGCAAAGATTATCGGATCGGTTGCTTTCAAGTCCGACTCAATCTTCCCGTTGTACCGTTCCACTTTCAAGGCAAACGTATTGATTACGCCGGTAATCAGTTCATTGGTATCCAATTCCTTCATTTTCAATGTCGCCTTCTGCCGGTCGAACATCGACATCTGGAGAACCTTCTCGACCTGGAACCTCAACCGCTTCGTCTCATCATTAATGACACCCGATATATGCTGGAACATTGCCGGAGATTTGCCTACCGCCGGGTCTTTCAGCATCTGCGCCGCCAACGAAATGGTTGAAATCGGCGTCTTGAACTCGTGCGTCATATTATTGATAAAGTCATTCTTCATCTCCGTCAGCTTCTTCTGGCGGAACACGATGTAAATCGTGAAGATGAACGTTATCAACAGCACAAAGGTGAATATCATCGATGGAATCATAAAGCTGACCGAATCGAAGATATAATCCCTCTTGCCGGGAAAATGTATCTTGACGATACTCATACGGGCAGGCGGGTCGTTCAGGAACAAGGGCTGCGAGTAGGAACTCTCACTGCCTTCATCACTGTAATCCGAACAGCGATACACTTCCCTGCCGTCCCGGTCTATCACCTTAAAGTGATAGTTCAACTCGATACCGTTGTCAATCAACCCCGATTTCAGATACTGGTCCAGATTCTTAAAATTCACCCGTTCTTCTATCGGCCGGCTACTGGCACGGTAAATCATCTGCCAGGCCACCTCATCCAACAAGGCGCGTTGATACAGATAACGGTTCTTTATGGCATCCGCCAGCGAACGCGATGTCTGGGGTATCGTTTTCGTTCCGTGTTTACGCGAAATCATTGCCCTGGGCAGTTCTGATGCTTCGTTGGTAAATGTCTTCAGTTCGATAGCCGAATACCTTGTACCGTCCGGCGATGTAACCGTAAAACGCTGCGTCTGCACCACTCCTTTGCCTTGCGAGCTTTGCTCCCACGCTTTCTTCTCAGCCTCGGAGATATCCTCCCGCAACCAGCGGTCGACCTCCGCAGACTCCACATCTTTTGAAGCAGCCATCAAGGCACGCTTCACCGATTCATCGAATTGCTCGTTACGCATCTTCACCATTTCCTCAATATAGCTGATCTGCAGATACAGCAAACTGATGAAGGAAAGGCCCATAACGACGCCTAATATCCATATTGTCGACTTTTTCATAGTCACAAAATTAACACTCCCTAATTAACACTCCTAACAAATTAACCTGATTTAACCGGGTGTTCTCGTTAATTAACCGTAGCGTGTTTTTTAAGTTGTATTACGAGCATTATAACAAAATGAGACACCTTTGGTTTGCAAATTTAATAAAAAATTAAATATTAGCATTCACATTTCCCTTCATTCTTAACCAGTGTTAATAAAAAAGCCGTTATTCCTCACAATGAGCGAACAACGGCTTTCACGATTTATTAAAATACTTTATTCGTCAGCCTGCTTTGCTTCAAATTCCTTGATAAGTTTATCCTGTACGTCGCTCGGTACAAGTTCGTAGCTGGCAAACTTCATAATGAACGAAGCGCGCCCGCCCGTCAACGAACTCAGAGCCGTAGAATAGGACGACATCTCTTTCAAAGGCACTTTGGCAATCAGCTTTTCATAACCGGCTTCGCTACTCATACCCATAATCATGGCGCGGCGTCCTTGCAGGTCACCCATCACATCACCCATCTTGTCGGAAGGAACAAACACTTCCACATCGTATATCGGTTCCAGAATCTTAGGACCGGCATTCTTGAACGCTTCGCTGAACGCATTGCGACCGGCCAGCATAAAGGAAATTTCATTGGAATCCACCGGGTGCATCTTACCGTCGTATACGATAACGCGCACATCGCGGGCATACGAACCGGTGAGCGGACCTTGCTCCATACGGGACATGATACCTTTCAGGATAGCCGGCATGAAGCGGGCATCGATAGAACCGCCCACGATACTGTTGACAAACACCAGCTTGCCGCCCCACTCCAGCGGAACTTCCTCAACGCCTTTCACATTCATCTTGAACTCCTGTCCGTTGAACTTATAGGTTTCCGGCATCGGCATGCCTTCATAATAGGGCTCTACAATCAGGTGGACTTCACCGAACTGTCCTGCTCCACCGGATTGTTTCTTATGGCGGTAGTCGGCACGGGCAGCCTTCGTGATGGTTTCGCGATACGGGATACGCGGTTCTTCGAACTTAACCTGCAATTTCTCGTTATTCTCCAAACGCCATTTCAATGTACGCAGGTGGAATTCACCCTGTCCGTGCACAATGGTCTGGCGCAACTCCTTGGACTGGTCGATAACCCATGTCGGGTCTTCCTCGCGCATACGGTTCAGGATAACCATCATCTTTTCCGTATCGGCTTCATTCAGCGGCTTGATGGCGCGGGAATATTTGGAATTCGGATATTTAATGAAGTTGAAACGGTTCTCAGCCCCTTTGGCATTCAGCGTATTGCCCGTATGCACATCCTTCAGTTTCACCGTGCAGCCGATATCACCGGCCACCATTTCCTCCACCTTGATACGGTTGGCTCCCGCACATGCGTAAATCTGCGCAATACGCTCCTTAGAACCGCGGTCGGCATTGGTAAAGTCTTCTCCTTCGTGTACCTTGCCGCTCATAACCTTGAAATACTGCACATCACCGATATGCGGTTCAACGGCAGTCTTGAAGAAATACAGGGAAGTAGGTCCGTTGGAATCGGGTTTCACAACTTCACCGCGTGTATTGTGCACCGGAGGCATTTCGTCTACAAACGGAACAACATTACCCAGGAACTCCATCAAACGGCGCACACCCATATCCTTGCCCGCACATACGCAGAATACGGGGAACATGCCGCGGGAAGCCAATCCTTTGCGGATGCCCTCGCGCATCTCGTCTTCGGTCAGAGAATCCTGTTCGAAGAATTTCTCCATCAGGGTTTCATCGTGTTCGGCAGCGGCCTCCACCAATGCTTTATGCATGGCAGTTGCTTTCTCCATCTCCTCAGCGGGAACATCTTCGATTGTGGGTGCTCCGCCTTCCGGTCCCCACGAATATTTTTTCATCAGAAGTACATCAATCAACGAATTGAAATTAGGTCCGGTAGCCAGCGGGTATTGAACGGGAACCACTTTTGAACCATAGATTGATTGCAGTTGCTCCAATACCATATCATAATCGCACTTCTCATGGTCGAGCTGGTTTACCAGGAAGATAACCGGTTTGCCCAGCTTCTCCGTATAGCGGAAATGATTTTGAGTACCTACCTCGGGGCCGTATTGTCCGTTCAGCAGCAGGATAGCCGTATCGGTAACGTTGAGTGCCGTCATGGCCGCTCCCACAAAGTCGTCACTGCCCGGACAGTCTATGATATTCAGCTTCTTACCGTTCCACTCCACATGGAAAACGGTGGAAAACACAGAATAGCCGTATTCCTGCTCCACCGGAAAGTAATCGCTGACCGTATTCTTGGCAGTAATTCTGCCGCGACGTTTTATAATACCACTCTCAAAGAGCAGCGCTTCCGTGAGAGTGGTTTTACCCGAGCCGTCATTGCCAAGGAGGGCAATGTTCTTAATTTCATTCGTCTGATATACTTTCATGATATATAAGATTTAAAGTGAATACTCAGCATGCTTCCGTATGCCATTATTTTAGTGAGCCGCAAATTAGAAATTAATCAAAAGAAAAGCAATAAAACGTCTGTGTTACTAAACTATGTTATGTAACACATCGGCTATATACCTTATTATATGGTATCCGGAAAAGCAGCACTTCAGCCTGTAATCAATATCACAAAACCCCTTCCAGCTCAAGTAATCTCTGTTTGGAGCCAAGCCCGCCGCCATATCCGGTCAAGGAACGGTCACTGCCGATTACCCGGTGACAAGGAACAAATATCGACATCGGATTTGCTCCATTGGCATTAGCTACCGCACGCACTGCCGCAGGTCTGCCTATGCGCCGTGCCACTTCTCCATAGGAAACTGACGTGCCGAAAGGTATCTTCAACAATTCACTCCACACTGTCTTCTGAAAATCCGTACCTATAAACAGGAGCGATATATCGAATGTCTGCCGCTTTCCGGCAAAATACTCGTCCAACTGTTGCCGGGCGCTTTCGATTACAGCCGAAGTACCTTCCTCAAATTCGGCATTCCACATCCGTTTCAGTCTGTTGTCCACCCGGGCACTATGCTTTTCCGTCCGCCAGTCGCAAAGACAGAGTTTATCGCCTATCGAACCAAGCAACAGCACGCCGCAGGGCGATTGATAGGGATTGACTATGATTTTATTCTTATCTTTCATACAGCAGAAATAGGATAATTACATCTATCTGTTTCCAATTTTAAGAGTTTGAAAATGAAAAAACACCTGTTACGCTATCACGAAACCGGATACATATACCTGATTACGGTCATATTAAAGCGCAGCAGATAAGTTTCCTTACAAGTAAAAACCGCCCGTCCTCTCACAACAAAGAGAAGAACGGGCGGCCGTTTATCTAAAATGTATCGTTCTTATTTCAGCAAAGACTCCGGGTCGAGATGGTCTGCCTCGATGTCTTTGAAATAACGGTATGTACCGACTTTCAGCTCTGCCGTAGCGGCATCGTCGCAAACGATGATTCCCTTTTCGTGCATCTGCAGCGCGCTGATTGTCCACATCTGCATCACAGGTCCTTCCACCGCATGATAAAGGGCACGGGCCTTGTTATGGCCATTTACGATAATCATCACTTCCCTTGCGCTGAGCACAGTGCCTACACCTACGGTCAAAGATGTTTTGGGCACTTTGTTTACATCGTTGTCAAAGAAGCGGGAGTTGGCAATGATGGTGTCGGTAGTCAGCGTTTTCTGACGGGTACGCGACGACAAGGAAGAGCCCGGCTCGTTGAAAGCGATGTGTCCGTCGGGACCGATACCACCCATGAAGAGGTCGATACCGCCGTAAGACTTGATTTTTTCCTCATAACGTGCACATTCGGCATCGAGGTCGGCAGCGTTGCCGTTCAGGATATTGGTATTTTCCGGCTTGATATCGATGTGGCTGAAGAAGTTGTTCCACATAAAGGAATAGTAGCTTTCGGGGTGTTCCTTCGGCAAGCCTACATATTCGTCCATGTTGAAAGTCACTACGTTCTGGAAAGATACAATACCTTTCTTGTTCAGGTCGATTAAGGCCTTGTACATACCCAGAGGCGAAGAACCGGTGGGACATCCCAATACAAACGGTTTTTCGGGTGTAGGGTTGGCAGCCTTGATTTTGGCAGCTACATAATGTGCCGCCCACTGTGATACGGATTGATAATCCGGTTGAATGATTAGTCTCATTACAATTATTTTATCAGGTTAATAAATTAGGGGTAACTTTATTGTCTGTCTTTTTTCAAACGCTCCGCCATGGCGCGTGCCAGATTCTCGCATTGCTCGTAGGTAATGTCCTTCATGGCCTGCTTCATTTCCACCGGATCGCCCACGATTTCAAACTTGCTTTTCTCGGCAAATTCGCCCATGCGCTTCACGGCTGCACCTGCCCAGCAGAACGAACCGAAGTAACCCAGATAACGGCCTTTCACCTCGCGTACCAATATCTTGGAGAGCAGTGATTCTATCTCCGGATAAATCTGGTTGCTATACGTGGGACTTCCGATTATCAGACCCCTGTATTTGAATATATCGGCTATGATGTAAGACGGATTACTTTTGCTGACATTGTGCATCACAATATTTTTGATGCCCTGAACGGAAAGTTCCGCAGCAATGGCTTCCGCCATTTGTTCGGTATTGCCGTACATGGAACCGTAGACAATGACAACACCCTCTTCGGCCGCATACCGGCTCAAGCGATCGTAGATGCCGATAACCTTGGCGATATTATCCGTCCATACCGGTCCGTGAGTGGAGCAGATGGTGGAGATGGGCAGACCGCCCAGCTTTGCCAATGCCTTCTGCACGGGAGAGCCGTACTTGCCCACGATATTGGAGTAATAACGAACCATTTCGTCCCAATACTTATCCAGATTCATGCGTGTATCAAGGAATCCCCCATCGAGCGTACCAAAGCACCCGAAGCCATCGCCGGAAAACAGCACGCCTTCCGTTTCGTCGAAGGTCATCATGGTTTCGGGCCAGTGCACCATCGGAGTCATATAGAAACGGAGCTTGTGGTGGCCCAAGGCAAGAAAGTCTTCATCTTTTACCATATATTGCTCGCCCGTCACGCCATAGAAACCTTCTATCATACCGAAAGTCTGCTTGTTGCCAACAATGATGATGTCGGGATAATGCTGTTTGATTAAGCGGATAGAGCCGGAATGGTCCGGTTCCATATGGTTGATGATAAGATACTGGATGGGACGTTCGCCGATTATGCTCTTTATCTTCCGAAGATATACCTCAAAGTAACAAATATCTACAGTATCAATCAGCGCAACCGTTTCATCGTCTATCAGGTAAGAGTTGTAAGACACTCCGTAAGGCAATGGCCACATACCTTCAAACAAATGCTTATTGCGGTCATTCACTCCCACATAGTGGATTTTTCCTTTTATCACTGTTTTTGGGTTCATTGTTATTATCTTCTAATTTAGATTGATTCCATATTTAATCAGCGGCAAAAATAAGTCTTTTTTCTCACATTTCATACTTCTTTCCTTGATATGCGTCAAGTTCCTTCATTCTTTTTTGCACCCGGTGGTTAAACTCATAATTTTTCAGTCCCCAGTCGGGTGCAATAAGCAGCTCTTTGGGAGATTGGGAGACGAAGCGTTCCAGAACAATATCCGGACGGAGATGCTCTACATAGTCCACCACGAGGTCAACATATTCATCGACATTGAAAAGATGGAAGTCTTCGGGATTCCGTTCATATTCCAAAGCCATACGGGTGCCGCGTATCAATTGCAACTGATGCATTTTCAGCGTAGTAAGCGGTAAACGCGACAGGTCCTTCGCCTGTGCCACGATACTGCGGTGAGTCTCGCCCGGCAGCCCCAGAATTACATGTCCGCCGGTCAGTATTCCGCAAGCAGCCGTACGCTCCACCGCATTGACGGTAACTTGAAAAGTATGCCCGCGGTTAATGCGGCGGAGTGTCTCGTCGCGAGTACTCTCAATACCGTATTCCACCAAAAGGAAAGTATGCTTGTTGAGATTTTCCAGATACCGCAGCAAATCATCGGGCATGCAGTCGGGACGTGTACCGATAACCAGCCCCACCACTCCGTCTACCGCCAATGCCTCTTCATATTTCCGCTTCAAGGACTCCAGTTCTCCGTACGTATTGGTGTAAGCCTGAAAATATGCCAGATACTTCATTTCGGGATATTTATGCGCAAAGAAACGCTTTCCTTCTTCCAGTTGCAGGGCTATCGGCTTCTCGGTACGGCAGTAGTCGGGATTGAAAGTCTGGTTATTGCAGTAGGTACAGCCGCCGTACCCCTTGCTCCCGTCACGGTTGGGACAGGTAAACCCGGCATTCAACGAAATTTTCTGTACCTTATACGGAAAATAACGTTTCAGGAAAGAAGGAAATTCATTATAAAGAGGAGTCGCACTCATAAGCCTATGTTATTTAGAAACAAAAGTAAAACTTTTCTTCGATTTTTACTAATAGAAAACGGATTAGATATGTTAACAACTGCCATGGAAGAGGCACATATTCGTCAACAAATACATTTCAGAGTCCGATTACATATTCTACATGCAAATTTATAATACCGGAAGCATAGCGATTGAAATAAATTCATAACTTTGTATATAATATGGAAAGACACAACAAAATATTCCTACCATCAAAAAAAACATTTGTATGAATAGCGGTTATCATAAGAATCTTGTGTTCACGGCAGCGTGCATCGGAATGTGTTTTTTCGGTGTTTCAATGATTACATTGGGTTCGGTACTGCCTTCTCTCGTCACAAAACTGGAATTAAGCGGACTGCAAACTACGTCACTGGTAACCTTTCTTCCCATCGGCATGCTGGCCGGTTCGTTGATTTTCGGTCCTATTGCGGACCGTTTCGGACACAAAGCATTGTTGGTGCCCAGTTGCATCATCGTATTATCGGGATTGGAAGGACTGATATTTTTCGAAAGCATCCCGCTCCTTCAAATCTCCATCGTAGGCATAGGTCTGGGCGGCGGCATCCTTAACGGTGAAACCAACGCCTTGGTTTCCGACATCTCCGGAGAATCCGAAAAAGGCTCCCGGATCAGCTTCCTGGGAGTGTTCTACGGGTTGGGAGCGCTTGGCATACCAAGCCTTTTGGGAATCCTGTCCGAGCATTACTCTTTTGAAACCACCCTGCAAGGTATAGGCATCATTATGCTGGCAGGTATATTGTTCTGCATCCCCATACGTTTTCCCGCACCCAAACAAGCGCAGGGGTTTCCTGTAAAGGAAGGATTAGGCCTGCTGAAAGAAAGCAGCCTGCTGCTGCTCAGCTTCATTCTTTTCTTTCAAAGTGGCATTGAAGGAGTATGCAATAACTGGTCCACCAGTTATTTCGGTCAGGTAACCGACATACCTGCCAATCAGGGATTGATAGCACTCACCTGTATGGTTGCCGGACTCACCGTAGCACGTATGCTGCAAATCGTACTTTTCAAAAAGATACAACCGGCAAAGGTGCTCCCCTACAGTCTTATCCTCACTGCAACAGGCTTTGCCCTGCTGACAGCAGCTCCCGGTTTCATACGGGCTGCAGCGGGCATGGCTGTAATAGGAATGGGATTATCGTCTACTTATCCGGTTATCCTGAGTATTCTCGGAACCCGCTACCCTTCATTGTCGGGAACGGCATTCGGCATAGCGCTCGCCATCGCCCTTATAGGACAAACTGCCATGAACGGACTGATGGGAATGGTTTTCACATATGACAACGGCATCATGCTTTACCCTTATATAATGATAGGTTCACTGGCTATCATGCTTGTTTTGTTTAAGCGTTCACTCAAATAAATTATTTACCCTCTGCATTCTGCCGGGAATTATTAAAGAAAACTCACGACATGGTGGAAAAGCCGGAAAAATTTCCTGACACAAAACGGAATTTATCATTAATTAATTAGATTAGATTTTCGCTTTATCGTATATTTGCCCTGAATAACCGAATTAAGAGATATGAAAAAAATAAGTTTTGCACTTTTTTTCTGCCTTTGTGCACTGGCAGGCTTTGCCCAGAACAGCAAGCCACTCGATTTGAAAGAAATCGTATCCGGAGAATTTATCCCTCAAAACATTTCGGGTGTCATCCCTATTCCGGGAGACGGCGAACATTATTCGCAAATGAATGCGGATAAGACACAAATCATCAAATACTCTTTCAAGACAGGTAAACCGGTAGAAGTGCTGTTCGATGCGGCTACTGCCCGCGAGTGTCCATTCAAGAAGTTCGACAGCTACAGCTTTGCTCCGGACGGCAGCAAATTGCTTATTGCAACAGAAACAGTGCCTGTATACCGCCACTCTTATACAGCAGTACATTATATATATAGCCTGAAGCGGAATTTGGACGGCAAGATAAACAATGTAGTGGAGAAACTGTCGGACGGCGGACCGCAACAAGTCCCCATCTTCTCGCCCGATGGAAACCAAGTGGCTTTTGTGCGCGACAACAACATCTTCCTCGTTAAATTACTTTACGGCAACAGCGAAAGCCAGGTGACCGAAGACGGCAGCCGCAATGAAGTGCTGAACGGCATTCCCGACTGGGTATACGAAGAAGAGTTCGCATTTAACCGTGCCTTGGAATTCAGTCCCGACAGCAAGATGCTGGCTTTCATCCGTTTCGACGAACGAGAAGTTCCCTCTTATACTTTCCCGGTATTTGCCGGAGAAGTGCCTCATATTGCCCCTTACGAGAAATACCCGGGAGAATATACTTATAAATATCCCAAGACAGGTGAAAAGAATTCAAAAGTATCCGTACATACTTTTGATATCAAATCCAAAGTAACCCGCAAAATCAATCTTCCTTTGGAAGAAGGCGGCTACATTCCCCGTATCCGTTTCACACAAGACCCGAACAAGCTTGCCATCATGACGCTGAACCGCCACCAGAACCGGTTCGACCTGTATTTTGCCGACCCTCGCAGTACCGTATGCAAGTTGGCCGTACGTGATGAGAGCGACACTTATATCCGCGAGAATGTATTTGACAACATCATTTTCTATCCGGAGACTTTCAGTTTTGTCAGTGAAAGAAACGGATACAACCACTTGTATTGGTACAATATAAACGGAAATCTTATCAAACAGGTCACTTCCGGCTCATACGAAGTACAGGATTTCCTGGGTTATGACCCTGAAAACGGAAGTTTTTATTACAGCAGCAACGAAGAAAGTCCGCTGCGCAGCGCTATCTACAAGATAGACCGCAAAGGCAAAAAAACAAAGTTATCATCGCATATAGGGACAAATAGTGCCCTGTTCAGTACAGACATGAAGTATTTCATGAACCGCTATTCAAGCCTGGACATTCCGACTGTCATCACCCTGAACGACAATAACGGCAAAACGCTGACCACACTTGTAGATAATGCCGCACTGAAGCAGAAATTAAACGGATATGATATGCCGAAGAAAGAATTCTTCTCTTTCCAGACCTCCGAGGGCACTGAACTGAATGGCTGGATGATAAAGCCGGCAAACTTCTCCGCAAGCAAAAAATATCCGGTTCTGATGTATCAGTACAGCGGTCCAGGCTCGCAGCAGGTACTTGACAAGTTCGGCGTGAGCTGGGAAACTTACATGGCTTCCCAAGGTTATGTCGTAGTGTGCGTAGACGGACGAGGCACGGGCGGACGCGGTGCGGAATTTGCCAAAAGCACCTATCTGAATCTCGGTGTCAAAGAAGCCAAAGACCAAGTGGAAACCGCCCTGTACTTAGGACGCCAACCTTACGTAGACAAAAATCGTATCGGGATCTGGGGCTGGAGTTATGGCGGCTACATGACCATTATGAGCATGAGCGAAGGAACTCCCGTATTCAAAGCCGGAGCAGCCGTTGCTCCGGTTACCGACTGGAACTATTACGATACCGTATACGGCGAACGTTTCATGCGTACCCCGAAAGAAAATGCCGAAGGTTACAAAGCCTCGTCCGCCTTTACTCGTGCCAACAACTTGCATGGCAATCTGTTGTTGGTACATGGCATGGCGGATGATAACGTTCATTTCCAGAATTGCGCGGAATATGCCGAACACCTCGTACAACTTGGCAAACAGTTCGACATGCAGGTCTATACCAACCGCAACCATAGCATCTTCGGAGGCAACACCCGTCTGCATTTGTATACCAAATTAACGAACTTCTTTAATCGGGAATTGAAAAAATAAATGAGCGAAAGAGTACGTAAGCCGGAATGGCTCAAAATAAGTATCGGTGCCAACGAACGTTATACCGAGACAAAACGCATTGTAGAATCCCACTGCCTGCACACGATATGCAGCAGCGGACGTTGTCCCAATATGGGAGAATGTTGGGGAAAAGGTACGGCCACTTTTATGATAGGCGGAGATATCTGTACCCGTTGCTGCAAGTTCTGCAATACACAAACAGGCAAGCCCATGCCGCTTGACCCGCAAGAACCGGTGCACGTAGCCGAATCCATCGCCTTAATGAAGCTCTCCCACGCCGTTGTCACTTCCGTAGACAGAGACGACCTGCCGGATTTGGGAGCCGCCCATTGGGTGCAAACAATCCGCGAAATCAAACGCCTCAACCCGGATACGACCGTTGAAGTACTGATTCCTGACTTTCAGGGAAGAAAGGAACTCGTAGACATGGTTATCGAAGCCCGGCCGGAGATAATCTCCCATAATATGGAAACCGTAAAACGTATCAGTCCGCTGGTACGGAGTGCTGCTCATTATGAAACAAGTCTTGAAGTATTGCGGCAGATATCCGAAAGCGGCACTGTTGCCAAATCCGGCATTATGGTAGGATTGGGGGAAACTCCGGATGAAGTGGCAGCGCTCATGGACGACCTGCGCGACGCAGGTTGCCGGATACTCACTATCGGACAATATCTACAACCTACGCATAAGCATTATCCCGTAGCAGAATATGTTACCCCTGCCCAATTTACCGCCTACAAGGAACTCGGATTAAAAAAAGGATTCACCCAGGTAGAAAGCGCACCATTGGTCCGTTCGTCCTACCATGCAGAAAAATCAACCCAATATCTACAAAAAAGATGAAATAAAGAACATTTTATACCGGCTGTTTGTTGAATAGGAAACGGCAAAATAGCGTAGTAATGGGCAAGCAACGAATTCTATCATCTAAGTTTAATATATCGCTCGGATATATTCCCGTTATTATATCCATTATATTATGTGAATTCATAATACAAGACATTGCTATCTACATCGGTGCAGGCGTAGGTGTGTTGTCCAGTATCTATATGTGGCAGCGCAAGGGGCCGCATATCCCCCAATTCATATTATACAGCACAACAGGAATGTTACTGTTATTGACAATAACTTCCTTTTTTTCCGCTGATTATTGTCCGGAAGCAATGTTTCCGTTTACGCTGGAAATCAGTGCGATTATACCTCCGCTCATCATCTTTCTGAATAGAAGACGCTTTTTGAGCTATCACACAGCCCAGACCCATAAATGCTGCAAGCAGTTTTTTGCACAAGGAGCCGAAGCCGCCATAGTATCGGCCCGTGTATTACTGCTCATCGGTTTCCTGCATTTTCTTATCATATCGCTTGCCATATTGTTCGGGCATCCGCTGAACGATACGCTACGCTACATTTTATTCCGTATCATGCCGCCCTGCGTATTCATACTGGGTATCTTGTTCAATCAGTTCGGCATATACTATTTCAACAAGATAATGAGTCATACCGTATTTGTACCTATCGTGACAAAAAAAGGAGATGTTATTGGAAAAGCAATGCCCTCAGAAGCCATCAACCGGAAAAACGAATATATCAATCCCGTTATCCGCATCACCGTAACTTCACACGGTATGCTGTTTTTACTGCCCCGTCCTCAATGCAGCATACTCGAAAAAGGCAAAACGGATATATTAATGGAGAACTACTTATTGTATGGAGAAACTCTGGAACAAGGTGCTGAAAGGATCTTACAAGAAATCCTTCCCTCAGCTCCGCCCCAAAATCTCCACTTCTGTTTCATGTACCACTTTGAGAATGAAATTACCAACCGCCTGGTCTACAACTTTATCCTTGACCTGAACAATGATTCCATCCTATGCAACAAAAAGTTCAAAGGCGGAAAACTTTGGACATTCCAGCAAATAGAGCATAACCTTCACAGAAACTTTTTCAGCAGTTGTTTCGAACGTGAATACGAACACACAAAAGAAATTATTTATACAAGAGAAAAATACAAGGAATTTTAGACAAATCGGGAACCTTCCCTTTCCATTCTTTCACCGTTTTCGTTTTAATATACTCTCCCTCACATGTAATATCGGCAGCAATGCAAAGTTTGGTCTGAGGACGGCAGTTATGCAGAATATCCTCTATCATCTTATTGTTACGATAGGGAGTCTCTATAAAAAGCTGGGTCTGATGCTCATTATACACGCGTTGTTCCAACGCTTTCAGTTTTTTGGCACGCTCACCGGGTTCAATAGGCAAATATCCGTGAAAGGCAAAACTCTGTCCGTTAAAACCGGAACCCATAACCGATAATATGATTGAAGAAGGCCCGACCAAAGGAACCACCCTCAAGTTCTTACGCTGCGCTATAGCCACCACATCCGCCCCCGGATCGGCAACAGCCGGACATCCTGCCTCGGAAATCACTCCCATTGGATTTCCTGCCTCAAGCGGTTTCAAATATCCGGATATATCTTCCGGTGAAGTATGCTTATTGAGCGTATAGAACGTAAGCGAATCAATATCTATTTCCCTGTCGACTTTCTTCAGGAAACGACGTGCCGAACGCACATCCTCCACTATAAAATGACGGATACCTAAAATCACTTCTTTATTATAAGAGGGTAATACGGTTTCAACAGGAGTATCGCCTAAAGTAACAGGCAACAGATAAAGAGCAGTTTCCATGTAAATCAACTAAAGGAATAAAAATAGAGTGGTAAGATTTATAAAGGGATATAAAAAAGCGGTAAAGCGGTAAGGCGATAAGGCTATGAGCCTGAATACCCTATCACTTTACCGCTTCATCATCCTTTTTTATCCGTAGATTATATTTCCGTTTTCGTCTTTGTACTCATCCAGACCTTTTTCATAAGTAGCCATAGCGCGCAAACTCATACCTACGCTGGAGAAACCGCCATCGTGGAACAAATTCTGCATAGTAACCTTACGGGTTAAGTCGGAGAACATAACGATACAGTAATCCGCACATTCGTCAGCCGAAGCATTACCCAGCGGAGACATACGGTTGGCAAAGTCGAACAGTTTGTCCATACCCTTTACACCCGAACCGGCAGTGGTCATTGTCGGAGACTGGGAAATTGTGTTGACACGTACATTGTGCTCACGTCCGTAGATATAACCAAAGCTACGGGCAATAGACTCCAACAGTGCTTTTGCATCCGCCATATCATTGTAACCGTAGAACGTACGTTGCGCTGCCACATAACTCAAAGCTACGATAGAACCGTATTCGGCAATAGCGTTCATCTTCTTGGCAGCCTGTATCATCTTATGGAAAGATATTGCCGAAATGTCCAGCGTCTTATCCAACATATCGTAATCCAAGTCATCGTATGTACGTTTCTTGCGTACATTAGGAGACATACCGATAGAATGAAGGACAAAATCCACCTGACCGCCCAGCACTTCCATAGAGCGTTTGAATACATTCTCCAAATCTTCCACACTGGTGGCATCCGCTGCTATGACTTCGCAATTCAGTTTTTCGGCCAATGCCGAAACTTCACCCATACGTACAGCGACAGGTGTATTGGACAAGGTGATCGTTGCACCTTCTTCTACTGCTTTTTCTGCTACTTTCCAGGCAATGGACTGCTCATTCAGAGCACCAAAAATAATGCCTCTTTTTCCTTTCAACAAATTGTAACTCATACCTTTTTTACTAAGTTTTGAGTTGCAAAGATAGTGCAAAAACCCCGAATGCACACAAAGAAAAGGGTAAAACCGCAAAAAATACACCAAAACCAACAATTTGTACACATCTTTTCTACCAAAGCCCGATACATTTGCAAACGGTAATTAAGAGGTTTTTTCATAATAATTTATTTAAGGTTAGAATTAGGTTCAATACTTCGGTAAATTTTTACCGAAAAATTAAAAGTTAAACAATAGAACCGGC
>ENA-ORSR01001089-ORSR01001089.1-human-gut-metagenome-genome-assembly--contig:-NODE-1089-length-20111-cov-7.206173_pt1 | contig 20111 bp, 16 predicted proteins | sample MGYA00241901_ERZ509166 | MGnify/ENA primary metagenome ERZ509166 (study PRJEB26280, sample SAMEA2338860) | human gut metagenome | biome: human gut; feature: human-associated habitat; material: faeces... | reverse complement strand
TGGCCGCAGATTACCCAAACGGCGGATTTTGCCAGCCGCACCTGGCAGGACTGGCTGCAAAATGTGCAGCAGACCGGCCCCGTACCCCATAAATAAGCATGAAACTATAAGAATTGAGGCCTGTTATGAAGCTGATCACCTTTACCGTACCGTGTTATAATTCCGCAGCCTATATGGACCGCTGCGTAGAAACGCTGCTGCCCGCCGGGGAGGAGGCCGAGATCATCCTTGTAGATGACGGCTCCAAGGACGACACCGGCAAAATTGCCGATGCCTATGCTGAAAAATACCCCAACATCGTCAAGGTCATCCACCAGGAAAACGGTGGCCATGGCGAGGGTGTCAACCAGGGCATCCGCAACGCAAGCGGTATGTACTTCAAAGTCGTGGACTCTGACGACTGGCTGGATGCCGAAGCTCTGCAAAAGGTCATGCAGACCTTGCGCGGTTTTGCCGCCATGGAGCAGCCGGTGGACCTGCTGATGTGCAACTATGTGTACGAGCATGTGGTGGATAACACCCACCACACCGTCAGCTACAAGAGTATTCTGCCGCAGGACCGTGTGTTTGCCTGGGATGAGATCGGCCATTTCCCGCCGAGCCAGAACATTTTGATGCACACCGTCATCTACCGCACCCAGATCCTGCGTGACAGCGGCCTGGAGCTGCCCAAGCATACCTTCTATGTGGATAATATTTATGTATTCAAACCTCTTCCATATGTAAAAACAATGTATTATCTGGATGTTAACTTCTATCGTTATTTCATTGGACGTGATGATCAGTCTGTCAATGAGACAAATATGATCAAACGTATCGACCAGCAGTTTAAAGTTACTTATATCATGATTGATTATATGACTCAGTTTAATCTTGTAAGTAAGCCATTAGAACGTTATATGAGACATTATCTTTCCATTATCATGTGTATTTCTTCCGTGATCTCTGTAAAATCTGGACAGAAAGAGCATTTAAAGATGCGAAAAGAATTATGGAAATATTTATATGACAGTGACAAACGTCTGTATCGTAAGATCCGTCATAATATTACAAGCTGTGCAGTAAATCTTCCTGGATATGTTGGAAGAAAAGCTACGATTGCTATGTATAAAGCAGCTCGTAGATTTATCGGATTTAACTAAATATTTTTACATTAAAAGGTCCTGCAGAGGGCCTTTTTCTTGTTCCCCTCATCTTTTATTCTGCGTATTCTAATAATATAAAGTATGAAAGGCAACTTTCCATGCAGATTTCTGTTTCAAAACAAATCCATGCTGATCTTGCCCATCAGCATGGTTTTCTTGGAGAAGGTATCGGTATTGCTTATCTTGATACTGGACTTTTTCCACATAAAGATTTCTCTCCGCATTCCACACGGATCGCCAAATTTGTAGATTTTGTTCATTCCAAATCTTTCAGCTATGACGATAATGGACATGGGACTCATATTACCGGCATCGCAGCTTCCTCTGCAACATTTGGTTCCGATTATTTGGGGATTGCTCCAAAATCCCATATCGTTTCTTTAAAAGTACTGGATGCCTCAGGGAACGGTGTTCAAAGCGCCTTCTTACAGGGTCTTGACTGGATTCATGAGTATCATCGCTCCTATCAGATCCGTATCGTTAACATCTCAATAGGAAGTCCTGGTTCCGAAGATAGTTCAGCCTCCAAAGAACTATTAAAACATGTCAACGCCCTATGGGATGATGGTCTTGTTGTTTGTATTGCCGGCGGAAACCATGGTCCAAAACCATACAGTATTTCAATTCCTGGAAATAGTCCAAAAATCATCACTGTTGGTTCCAGCGACGATAATTTTCAAATCGGAAGAAAACACTTCTCTTCAGGATATTCCGGACGCGGTCCCACAACATCCTGCGTTATGAAGCCGGATGTTGTTGCCCCTGGAACAAATATTTTTTCGTGTTCCTTAAATAACCGCTATACTATCAAAAGTGGTACTTCCATGGCAACCCCTGTCGTCTCTGGTTCTTTTGCTCTCCTGCTCGAAAAATATCCTTTTTACACCAATAAGGATATAAAAATGAAACTGCGAAAAAACTGCGACAAATTAAAAACCCCCAGACACCATCAGGGCTGGGGGCAGATCAATCTAAAAAAATTAATGGATCTTTGATAAACTTGTATCCTTAACCTTCCTCGTCAAATAAAAATTCACATAAGACCTGATTACTGACTAAGGTACCATCTTGCGTCAGAAAAACTCGGTCTCCTTCTTCTTTCATCATGCCTTGTTTCATGGATTCTATCAATGGCTTTCCATAGACAGAATCCATGGAGCAGTCAAAACGTTCTATAAACTCTTTCTTCGAAATGCCTTTCGTCTTTCGAAGTCCAAGAAACATAAATTCTTCCATCTGTTCATAAACTGATAACGAACGGGCTCCTTCATATGCATCTCCGAACGATTGAATCTCTAAATAGTCTTTCATATCGGATGGATTCTCAAAACGTTTCTCATCCAGATACGAAGAGGCATTAAGCCCCACTCCCAAATACGGAATATGGGACCAATACCCAAGATTATGTCTGCTTTCAAAACCTGGCTTTGCATAATTTGAAATCTCATATTTGTCGTAACCATATTCGTTTAAAATCTTTTCTGTTATTCGATACATTAAAACTTCATCTTCTTCTGATGGAAGAAGTTCCTCTAACTTGTTATCTTCGTAAAAAGGTGTTCCCTCTTCAATGATCAGACTATACGCAGAAATATGTTCTGGAGAAAGTTTCGCTATTTTTCTTAAATTCTCTTCATAAGAAGTTAATGTTTGTTTCGGCACCGCACTCATCAAGTCAACATTGATGTTCAAAAATCCAGCTTGTCTTGCCCAGTCGAAACTTTGTAAAAATTCTTCATAGGTATGAATTCTTCCCAGATACTCCAACTCTTCTTTCACTGTTGACTGCAATCCAAAACTAATCCTGTTGATCCCATTTTCCCTATATGTACATAGTTTTTTTAAATCTACTGTTCCTGGATTCGCTTCAATCGTAATCTCAGCATCCTCACAAATATGAAAATGTTCAAATATAGTTTCACAAATCATTTGAATATCTTCTCTTCTAAGATATGATGGCGTTCCGCCTCCAATAAAGACGGTTACAACGTCTCGTGCCGCTAATTTCTTTCCCCAGAAAATCAGTTCTTCTTTTAGTTTCCCAAGGTATGCATGGATCGTTTCCTCCTCTGCCCGAAAGGAACAGAAATCACAATATCTGCACTTACTTTTACAAAATGGAATATGAATATAAAGCTCGATCGTATTAGTCTTCATCTAACTTCAGAACACTCATGAATGCTTCCTGTGGAATTTCAACATTTCCTACCTGACGCATTCGTTTCTTTCCTTTCTTCTGTTTCTCTAACAGCTTTCTCTTACGGGAGATATCTCCACCGTAACATTTGGCAAGAACGTCTTTTCTCATTGCTTTGACAGTTTCTCTTGCAATGACTTTACTTCCAATCGCTGCCTGAATCGGTACTTCAAACATATGTCTTGGAATTTCTTCTTTTAATTTTGTACACATCTTACGTCCACGCTCATACGCGGTATCTTCATGTACAATAAAAGAAAGCGCATCAACTTCTTCTTTGTTGATCAAAATGTCTAATTTTACAAGTCTTGATGTCTGATATCCTTTCATTTCGTAATCTAAGGATGCATAACCTCTGGAACGTGATTTTAATGCATCAAAGAAATCATAAATGATTTCATTTAATGGAAGTTCATAACGAAGCAATGCCCTTGTCTCTTCCATATACTCCATTCCAAGATATACGCCTCGTCTTTCCTGACATAATCCCATGATCGCTCCGACAAACTCAGAAGTTACCATGATCTCTGCTGTTACGATTGGTTCTTCCATATGGTCGATCTCGGATGGATCTGGAAGATTGGATGGATTCGTTAATTCGATCATACTTCCATCCGTCTTATATACGCGATAAATAACGCCTGGTGCTGTTGTTACAAGATCCAAGTTATATTCTCTCTCTAAACGTTCCTGAATGATCTCTAAATGCAATAATCCAAGAAATCCACATCTAAATCCAAATCCTAACGCAACGGATGTCTCTGCTTCAAATTGTAGTGCTGCATCATTTAACTGTAATTTTTCTAATGCATCTCTTAAATCCGGATATTTTGCTCCATCTGTTGGATATAGTCCACAATATACCATAGGATTTACTTTTTTGTACCCTGGAAGTGGTTCAGCACATGGATCATCTGCATCTGTAATCGTATCACCAACTCTGGTTCCCTGTACATTTTTAAGGCTGGCTGTAACATATCCAACCATCCCTGCTGTCAGTTCATCACATGGATTGAATCTTCCTGCCCCAAATGTACCAACTTCTACAACTTCTGCACTCTCTCCAGTTGCCATCATCTTCATCTTTGTTCCGACTTTGATCGTTCCTTCTTTGATCCTTGTAAAGATGATAACTCCTTTATATGCATCATACATACTGTCAAAGATCAATCCTTGTAATGGTGCATTCTTATCGCCCTCTGGTGATGGAATCTTCTCTACGATCTGCTTTAATACCTGTTCTACATTTAGTCCGCTTTTTGCAGAAATCTGAGGTGCATCTTCTGCATCGATTCCGATCACATCTTCAATTTCTGCTTTAACACGCTCTGGATCTGCACTTGGAAGATCGATCTTGTTGATAACCGGCATAACTTCTAAGTCGTGATCAATCGCAAGATAAACATTTGCCAATGTCTGTGCCTCTATTCCCTGTGCAGCATCTACAACAAGGATTGCTCCCTCACATGCTGCAAGACTTCGTGATACTTCATAATTAAAGTCCACGTGTCCCGGTGTATCGATCAAGTTAAAAATATATTCTTCCCCATCGTCAGCTTTATAAACAATTCGTACTGCCTGCGATTTGATCGTAATCCCACGTTCTCTTTCAAGATCCATGTTATCAAGAACCTGCTCCTGCATCTCTCGATCCGTTAATGTTCCTGTCATCTGAATGATTCGATCTGCTAATGTTGATTTTCCGTGATCTATATGTGCGATAATACAAAAATTTCGTATTTTACTCTGATCTATTGCCATAAGTTCCTCCTAATTATATTTCAAGTACATATGTCTTTTCAGACACTCCATTTTAGTATAACACATTATTTAATAATTCAGCAAGTAAACTCATAGACGCTTTTGCTTCTGATAACGTATTATTCTGCGCACCAACTTCCACTAACAAGCTTCTTCCTCTGTAGTGCAGATTATAACGATATCCTTTTACGTAAATTTTTCGTGTAAATCCAGGGTATTTCAAAGCAGCCTGTGCTTGCAATTGTAGGCTGAACGCAAGATTTGTCTGCTTATTTGGATTCTTTAAATATTTGATATTTCCATTTGTTGCTGTACGGCTCATTCCATTAAAAAACATGATCTGCGCCATTCTCTTTCCATTTTGTCTCGTCACAAGCTTTGTCGATTCATTGACTCCATCCCTGTGCAGATCGATCACAACCTGAATGGATGGATATTTTTTTAGATTCTTTTCAATTGCAGTTGCTGCATAATTATAAGCCTTGGATCGCTCCTCTTTTCCGTTTTTTACATCGTAAATGTTACGATCATGTACAACCTTGATATTTTTTTGCTCCAATCTCTTCGTTAAAACATCTCCAACACCGATCACAGTATCTGATTTTCTTCCTTTCCTGCTGCCACGGTATGCCTCACTCCCATGTGTATGATAAATTAAAATCTGCGGTTCATCATATTTCCTTAATTTTAAGTTCGTGTTTAATAAAACTTTTCCATTTAACTCATTTTCTGTCGCCATTGTCGTACTGTCGATCTGATAAATATATTTTCTTAAATATTTTGAATTTTCCCATTTTTTTGCATGAAACAACTTTTCTTCTTTTTTTACCTCCTCTACCACCTCATCCGTTGTTTCATCATCCTGAAAATAATAATCTTGCTGTACTAGATCTTCTTCTTTTTTATCCTTATAATCTGTGCGATATTGTAAGATTGGTACTGTTTCCTGATAATACATACAGACCATGTCCGATAGAATATTTCCCGAAAATGTCACTTCCTTCTTAGATACTGCCGGAAAAAATCCTGTCATGATCCCATGATAATAATGATCCATGAATTCTAAAACCATTCCCTGCACATTGATCTTCTGACTGAAAAAAATGATCAGAAAACAACCGATCATAATACTCAATATCCATCTCTTTCTTTTCTCCATACTTTCATTGTATTCATTCATATTTTAATTATGCAGTAAATGATTGATTCCTTCAGATATCGTATAACTGATCCGTTTCATAGATTCATCAATATTTTTTGGTGTAACATGCATGGAAATAAATTCTTCATCAATATTTTCAGAAACATTTTCCAGAGATTTTTCTCCAAAAACATCATGAATGATCGCTGGAACAGAAATTACCGTTGGAACACCAATTGCAAGAACTGGAACACCGATCGTATGCTGTGTAATCTCATTCCTATGGTTTCCAACACCTGAACCCGGTGCAATTCCCGTATCGCTGATCTGAATCGTTTTATTTAATCTGCTATAACTTCTGGCCGCCAGAGCATCGATCACGATAACAACATCTGGTTTTATCCGGTCTGCTAATGATTCTAAAATCTCACTTGTCTCAATTCCCGTCTGTGCCATAACCCCCGGTGCAATCGCACTTAGTTCAAATTGATAGCTTGCGATCCCCTCTTTTTGCAAATGTCTTGTAATATATAGATTGTTCACAACTTTAGGTCCTAACGAATCCGCTGTCACACCAGCATTTCCAAGTCCTGCGATCAGTATTTTTTTCTTTTTGTTTAACATTTCCTTTAAATTTAAAAACAATGCTTCACTCATTTCTTTATGAAAACTACCATCGTTTGTTGACAGATCTTTCGCTTCGATCGTAATATAGGTTCCCTTTGGTTTTCCTAAAGAGTCCTCCCCTTTTTTGTTTTTGATGATGATCTTTGTTTCTTTTATATGATTCGTTGTATCAATTCTTGTCTTTACGATAATTCCTGACTGTGCAGAGCCAATATTCTTCTCTTCTTTTAATTCCAGTGCCAGATCTGTACGATTTTGCATTGATTTTGCCTCCTTTTTTCTCTAGTATGTGATTGTTTTTAAAAAAATATTACATTTTTTCCCCAAAGATATTGACAAATTCAATCATTTTCTATAAGATATAACAGTATGTTTTGTGTATAGCTAACCGTGTCTCGCTATAGACAAGATTCAAGAAAAGAAAGAAATTTAAGTTATCATATTGGAGGTGCCCACTTTGGCAAATATTAAATCAGCAAAAAAAAGAATCAAAGTTATCAACACAAAAACAGAAAGAAATAAAGCAATCAAAACTAAAGTTAAAACATATATCAAAAAAGTAGAAGCAGCAATCGCAGCTAACGATAAAGCAGCAGCTTCTGAAGCTTTAACAGCTTGCATTTCTGAAATCAGCAAAGCTACTTCTAAAGGAATCTTCCACAAGAATACAGCTTCTAGAAAGATTGCTCGTTTATCTAAAGCCGTTAACGCTATTGCTTAATTAGATATTAAGAAACGAATTTTAATAAAATTAACCCGAAAAAAAGAAGCCACCGTCAGGCTTCTTTTTTTTCATCATTTTTATTATACTAGACTTCTTCTATCTTGAATTGATTCATTTATTTCTGACTGAACTGGATCAACAATAGTTCTACGCCAACTCTGTCACTGATCTTGCCTGTTTTAATTGATTCATCAGTTTTTGCACATGCTTCGATCATATCTCTGAGCGTATCCATTGAAAACATTTTCGCTTGATCTTTTAACTTTCCTGCAACAAATGCTGGAACTTTCATCTGCTTTGCGATCATTCCATTGCTCTTTCCAAGATAGTCTAAATCTTTCACCTGAAGCAGCTGATTACACTGTCTGACCAACAATGCCAGAATTCCAAATGGTGATTCCTTCAACTCGATCAGATCATAATATAGCGTCAATACTTTTTCTCTTTGCTTTCTCGCAATTGCCTCAAGCATCACGAAGATCTGATTCGTTGCCTGAGAAGATGTCAACTCTTCCAGATCTCGGATCGTAATTTCTTCTCTCTCTCCAACATAGGAGATCAATTTCTCTAATTCATTTTTCAAAGTATACATGTCCGATCCACAGCGATATAAAAAACTTCGCATCGTTGCAGATGACATCTGTTTTCCTTCTTTCTTAAGCAGTGAAGTCAGCCATCTGGATAATTCTTTATCTCCAGCAGATTCAAAACATACCGCATGCCCTTCCTTCGAAAGAAATTTATAAATCTTTGAACGCTTATCTACACTATCTTCTATAAAAAGCACAACACTTGTATCCGAGGCTTCCTTTAATCCTTCAATAAACGTATCATCACTTTTCTTTCCAAGTCCTGTTTCATCCAAGATCAAAAACCTATGATCACTAAAAAACGGCAGTGTTTTAGCAAGTTCAACAATCTCTATCGCATCAGCCCTTTTTCCTTCAAAATAAGAATAGTTCATCGTATCATCTTCTGAAACTAATGCTTTCTTTAACTGGTTTTTCATCTGGGAGATCATATATTTTTCTTCCCCGTAGAATAGATAAAAACGTTCGTATGTATTTGTCTTGATATCTTCTAATATTTTCTTCATATTCTTTGCATCTCTTTCTATAGCTTTTGATAGTATACCTTTTTTTTTGAAGATTTTCAACCATCTCTTCTTTTGAAAAAAATAATCGCACCACTTCGATCTGTTCTATAAATCTTTGTGTGATATGTCTGTAGTCTGTGGATAGTTTCTAAATGTGGGTGTCCATATCTATTTTGTTTTCCACAAGAGATGACCGTCTGTTTCGGCTGAACCTTTTGTAAAAATTCATTACTCGTGGAATTTTTTGACCCATGATGTGCTGCTTTTAATATATCTGCTCTTTCCAATTCTTCTGATAATAGTTCTTCTTCGCCTTCTTTTTCCACATCTCCCGTTAACAGCACCCGATATCCAAGTATTTTTCCCTGCATTACCAACGATGCCGCATTCTTTTCCATCTGACTGTTCTTTTGAGGATGCAACACTTTCAAACTTCCATCTTTTGTAGTGATCTGCCTTCCTCTTGAAAGATAAAAAATAGTTGTTCCTCGTTTCTTCGCTATACCTATGATCTTTTTCATTGTCTCATCTTTTGGAATCTCTGGAAGCCCAAGATACTTAATTTTCCCCATCTCAAGTAATTCCTTGATCCCAGAATAATGATCGATATCCATATGACTGATCACCGCAATCTGAATCTTCTGATACCCCAGATATTTCATATACGGAAGAATCCGATATCTTCCAACCTGATCTTCACTGCTGCTTCCACCATCAAATATGATCGCCCCAGCCTTCGTATCTGCTACAAAACAATCTCCCTGCCCAACATCAAGAAATGCCAGACTCTTTCTTCTTGCCATTGGAATCCATATCAAAATGATCATGATAACATAAGCCAGACTGATCCTGATATGTCGATTTTGTCCATTTTTCTTCCATATCCACAATCCGGTCATAAAATAAAATAAGAGTACCCATAAAAATGGTACATGTCCGATCGTCAACATCCCATAAGACTGTCTGGAAATCCACAAAACCCCTTGGATCATCCATGAGATTGCTTCATGAAATACGGTATACGGCAAAAAAATCAAAAGAAAAGCTAAAGTAAAAGCACACGTTGCCAGTGGTACTGCTGCTACATTCGCAAGAAAAGAAAAAGCTGGAGCTTCATACTGAAAATATATGATCAATGGCAGCATCCCTATCTGGATAAAAATACAAAACGATAAAGATTCCTTCAACTTATAATATTTACCTTTCATCTTTGGTTTAACAAGTTGATAGATTGCGATCACAAAAACTGCTGTAAATGAATATAAAAAACCCGTATCATAGATTCTGTACGGACACATTATAAGTAAGACAATTCCTGCAAAAGCTCCTGCAGACATCATATCATAGTGTTCTCCTAATATCTCTGACAGGAAGTAAACACCCAACATCATCACTGCACGAAGTGACGATTCCGATCCACCTGTTAAAATACAATAAAACACTGCGCCTGTCATTCCTGCCAGTGAACCAACTACAAAATTTCCACACCACTTGCGAACCAATTTATATACCCTTCTTCCTGCCAACGATATATGAAGTCCTGATACCGCAAGTAAATGAATTAATCCACTTTCCTTAAAGTCATCTTTAACCTCATCACTCAGTCCATTTTTATCACCTATTAACATCCCCTTTAAGAAATCACTTACTTCATTTTTGTATTGAATTTCTAACTGATGTTTCATGTACTCTCTACATTGCAAGATCTTTTCCTGAAAATATATATTTTGATGTCCTTCAATCTCAATATTTTTCGAATATATATGATAGTAAATTCCTTTACTGAAATAATAATGTCTGCTTGAAAATTGGCCAGGGTTAGCTGCATCTTCCCATTCTTCTAATTCTCCTTGAAACCGAAGAATATCTCCTGGAATGATCTTTTCATCCTCGGGTGTATATAAAAGGATCTTCCCCTCCAAATTTTTATTTTTTAAAAGTACTGCTAACTTTCCCTTCTTTGTTTTTGATACTTCTAAAACTCTTCCCATTGTATATTCTGTTGCCTTTTCCTTTACCTGGATCAGATCAAGTTTCATGGAAGTCTTAAAACCTAACGATAATAAAATTCCTGCAAGTATTCCAACTACAACCCATCCATAACGCCTATCACTAAAAATCAAGGACGCCAACAGACAAATACCTGTCAATAGATAAAAAGCCGCTGTCATGGACATAATATTCCATACAACGGCTGTTCCGGATAACACTCCGGCAAATATAAGAACCATCGGTCTTTGTTTCATAAATTATTTCATTGGCAACTTACCAAATACAAAACTATCTCTTCCAAGAGCACCAATTGCTGTACCATCTGTATCAAGCATTGGCTCTCCAGAAATTGAAAATGATACATAATTGATATCTTTTAACTGAGTCAGTGTATATACAATACCAGCACGGCAGATCAAATCTCTATTCTCTGAAATTCGTTTATACCCTGTCGAAAAATCAATCTCAACGATATTTGTATTCACTGATACACCATTGATCATAATTCTCTTTGGAATCACTGAGCGTATCTTATCACTCTTTGGAGTCTGTTGAAGTTTCTTTAATAAAATCTTCACTTTCTGCTGCTGATTCCCTTCAAGCTTCACATTTTCTTTCTTCATGATCAATTTCGTAACATCATTATTTGTATAGTAAATTGCTGTTCCTTTTTGATTGCCTTGGTCATTGGTTTCTTTTTTTGACCGGCATCCTGCCACTAAAGTCATCAAAGCCAGACAAAGCAAAAAGATCATGCATAATTTTCTTTTCTTCATCTCTTCCTCCTAGCCTTTATACTTTAATGGAATTCTAAGTGTAAATGTTGTTCCTTCACCAACCTTACTGTATAACTTAATCTCTCCATTATGAAGAGAAACAACGCTCTTTGTGATCGCTAATCCAAGTCCTGTGCCTCCAGTATCTCTTGATCTTGCTTTATCCACGCGATAAAAACGATCAAATACCTGATCCTGGCAATCCTCAGGAATTCCAACACCAGAATCTGCAACTTTCACATAAAAATACTTATGATCTGCATTCAGTGTCACGCGGATCCACCCATCATCTTTGTTATACTTGATACCATTCTCGATCAGATTCGTAAGCCCTAAAGACAACTTCACTTCATCAATCTCTGCTGTTACTGGACGGAAACTTTCAAAGATCAATTCGATATTACGCTGCAGAGCCAATGGTTTTAAACGCTTCATGATAATCTCTAACAATTCGTTGATACTTACTGTTGTGATCTGAAGCTGCGCTGCTTTCTTGTCTAGTTTCACCAGAGATAACAGATCTGAAATGATCACGTTCTCACGATCGATCTCAGCAACGATATCCTGCATGAATTCTCGATATAATTCAGCTGGAACCTGATCTCCCTGCTGAATTAAGGAATCTGCAAGAACCTTCATCGATGTCATTGGTGTCTTTAACTCATGCGATACATTCGATACAAACTCCTGTCTTGAATCTTCCAACGTCTGCATTCTTCCAAGAATCTCATTAAAACGCTGCACAATACTGCGTACTTCTAGGAATCCTGTCTCTTCAATGGATTCATCTTCATGACCAGCCGCAATAAAATCAACATCTCTCTGAATCTTCTTTAAATCTCTCGTCAGCAGATAACTGATGATCATTGCCATTGATAATCCACAGATGATACATGCTACCAGCAGCATATTCCTGCGATGCTCCATCTCCGTAACTGCTCCCATCATATCCTCAGATGGCACAGTCGCCTGCACAGCTCCCAGGATATGATTCTGCTTTCCAGCTTTTGATACGATTGGAACCATCACTTCGATATACTTTCCACTCTCTGATACAATCCTTGTCTTCTTTCCATCCATAACATCCAATACATTATCATTTAAAAAGAATCTAGACTGAAAATCTGTATGAGTATCCTTGATGATCTTATAATTATTCTTAATTACGATGATCCGCCCATTCATACTTGCTGCAAGTTCATCAATCTGATTAGAAAGAGAGTTGGAGCCATCATCTAAATGAAAATCGACTCCAACTACCTGATTACCAAGCCAGCTACACTGACTGGCCACACTATCCACTTTCTGGTCATATGTTTTCTGACGATATCCATCATTTAACAACTTACTAAATAAAACTGATATTAATGTCGTCAGAAGGAAAACTGACAAGAAAATAAAGAACTGCATACTATGTAAAAAGGCAAATCTGTTCTTCTTAGGACTGAAAATAGTAACCTACCCCCCACTTTGTATGTACATAGTCCGGTACTCCCGGATTCACTTCAATCTTCTCTCTCAATCTTCGGATATGCACGTCAACCGTTCTTGCATCCCCCGGATAATCATATCCCCATACTGTATTCAACAAATCCTCTCTGCTGTATACTTTGTTTGGATGAAATACCAGTAACTCTAACAAGTCAAATTCTTTCGCTGTCAGGTTCACTTCTTTGCCATGAATATGCACTCTGCGGCTTTCGCAGTCAATCTTTAAACCTCTGCATTCTACAACCTTTGCTGATTCTTCTTCTTTCACATCGTGATGTGCGCTTCGACGTAAGATCGCTTTGATCCTTGCCTTTACTTCCAGAATATTAAATGGCTTTGTGATATAATCATCTGCCCCATATTCAAGGCCAAGAATCTTATCCATATCTTCTCCCTTAGCCGTCAACATAATGATCGGGACGCTAGAGAATTCACGAATTGCCTGACAAACCTCAAACCCAGTCAGTCCTGGAAGCATTACATCAAGAAGAATAATATCATATTGATTCTCTTTGGCTTTCTCTAATGCTTCTTCTCCATCATAAGCACAATCTACTTGCATCTCATCTTGTTCCAGACTGAATTTGATGCCCTTCACGATTAGTTTTTCATCATCAACAACTAAGACCTTCCTCATTTTTCCACCTCTAAAATTATATTGTTATCTTGTCTTTGATCTTATGATATATCCCCTCTTTAATTCCCTGAATCTTCATAATATCTGAAATATCAGAAAAAGGGCCATGTTCCTCTCGATAAGAGATAATATCAGAAGCCTTCGCTTCCCCTATCCCTGAAAGCGTCATCAACTCCTTGACACCTGCAGTATTGATATTGATCTTTCCAGAGGAAGATTGCACTGCTTTGGAATCAGATCCTTCATTCTTCGCTGTCTGTTTCTTTGACGGAATCGTTATCTGCTGCCCGTCTTTCATCTTCTCTGCCTGATTAATACTCTCCGCTGAAGCCTTCTTAGTTAGTCCACCAGCTGCTTTCACAGCAGAAACAATACGTTCACCTTTCGAAAAAAGATAAACTCCCGGATGTTTTACTTCTCCACATACATAGACATAAATAGTTTCCTTAGAAGAAGACTTCTCAGCCGTTGTCTTTGTCTCCTTCTTTGGTTCTATCGATACTTCCTTCCTGCGGCTGCATCCAATGGACATCATAAAAACCATCAGCAAAATGGTTATCACTTTAACTCTTCTAAACAACATAAACCTCCCGGTCTTATGCAAAGAGTCTGGAACATGTAAATCTAACTTCTATTTTAGCGAAAATTATAATACTTTACAAGAGATATTTATGATTTCCATTTAAATATTATCAATCCTGCGACAAACAAAACCACTCCTAAAAGCTTTACCCATGCAAAAGCTGTTTTTTCCACACCAAACAGACCGAAAACCTCGATCAGATAGGAAACAACACTTTGTGATGCGACGATCAGCATTGCTGACTGTGCAGGTCCTAAGCTTGCCACACTTTTGATCACTGTAAATGTGATCGCAGCTCCGATCACTCCTCCTAATAAAAGGTATCTGGGGCTGACCTTTAAAAGCATCGTGAAACTTTGGTCCCTCTCGGCGATCAACCAGATCAACAGACATGCGAGAAATCCTGTTGCCTGTACAAATGTACTCGTTGTCCATGTACTGCTTTGTTTAGTTACTTCTGTATTAAATACACCTTGAATACTCATTAAAGCTCCCGAAATCAATGCAATGATCAATCCAAACATATAAAAACCTCCATGAAAAACTATCTTTTTACGGATAGTTTTTCCATAGAGGTCTTTTTTATACATTCTATGCGATACAGTCTTCTAAAATAGAAATCATCTCATCTACATGTTCTTTTTCAATCACAAGCGGTGGTACAAAACGAATGACATTATTTCCTGCAGAAATTATGATCAATCCTTTCTCCAATGCTTTCTTAACGATATCACCAACTGGATGATCTGCATTAAATTCAAGTCCTTGCATTAAAGCAATTCCGCGATGCCCTGTAATACAATCATGCTTTTCTTTTAACTCTTCTAACTTATCCCATAGATAAGTACCAATTTCTTTTGCATGTTCTGGAACCTGTAACTTCTCAAACTGGTCAAATACTGCATTGATCGCCGCTGCTGCAAATGGATTCCCACCATAAGTTGTTCCATGATCACCTGGTACTAAAGCCCCATCTGCCTTTTTACCTACAACAAACGCCCCAACAGGAACACCACATCCAAGTGCTTTTGCAAGTGTTAAAACATCCGGTTTTACTCCATAAAGATCATGTGCAAACAAGGATCCACAGCGTCCCATTCCACACTGAATCTCATCAAAGATCAGTAAGATATCTTTCTCATCACAGACTTTACGAAGTCCCTCTAAGAATTCTTTATCCGCTGGGAAAATTCCACCTTCACCCTGAACAACTTCACATATGATTCCACAAGTTTTATCTGTGATCTTTGATACAACATCTTCTAAGTTATTGAATTCTGCAAATACAGCACGAAATTCTTTTGGAACAAATCCATCCTGATAATGACTGTTACCAGTCACTGATAAAGCTCCCTGACTTCTTCCGTGGAATGAATGATTCATTGCGATAAATTCATAATCTTTGGAATCGTCTTTATTATATGCATATTTTCTTGCAACTTTTAACGCACCTTCGATTGCTTCTGTTCCACTGTTTGTAAAGAACACTTTTTTAAGCCCTGAAGCATCGACAATCTTCTTTGCAGCTTCTACTGCTGGAATATTGTAATATAAGTTTGATGTATGGATCAATTTATCAATCTGGTCTTTTAATGCCTGATTGTATGCTTCATTTCCATATCCTAATGCAAATACAGCAATTCCTGCACCAAAATCCAGATATTTCTTCTGGTCAGCATCATATAAATAGACACCGTCCCCTTTTTCTAATACAACTGGAAAACGATTGTATGTCTTTAAGATATACTGTTCTCCCTGATCAATATATTCCTGCTGAGTTTTCATCTTAACATCCTTCCTCATCTTCTTCGTTGAATAATGGTTTATCAAATAATGGTTCTTTTAAGATGGCTGTTCCAATACCTTTTTCTGTGAAGAATTCCAGTAACAGACAGTTTGTTAAACGTCCGTCTAAGATATGGACTCTGGATACTCCACCTTCGATCGCTTCAATACAGTTCTTGAGTTTTGGAAGCATTCCTCCTCCAACAACTCCGTTATCGATAAATTCTTTTGCCTGTTTAAGATCCATCTCAGAAATCAATGTTGATTTATCTTCTGGATCTACGAATACCCCTTCGATATCAGTTAAGAATACCAGTTTTTCTGCATTCAATGCTTCTGCAACTGCACATGCTGTGTCATCCGCATTAATATTATATGGTTCATAGTTATCTCCTAAACCAATTGGGGAAATAACTGGTACAAAATCATCTTCAATCAATGCTTCAAGAAGTGTTGTATCGACACTCTTAACCTCACCGACATATCCAAGATCTTTTCCAGGCATTTCTTTTTTCTTTACACGGATCATTTCAGCATCTTTTCCAGAAAGACCTACGGCTTTAACCCCAACTTCTGCCATCATGGCTACCAGTTCCTGATTGACTTTAAATAATACCATTTCAGCAACTTCCATTGTCTCTTTATCTGTCACACGAAGTCCATGGTAAAATTCTGGTTCTTTTCCTGACATACGAACCCATTTACTGATCTCTTTTCCACCACCATGTACGATGATCGGCTTCATACCTACTAGTTTTAATAGTGCAACATCTCTGATCACGCTTTTTTGAAGATTCTTGTCTTTCATAGCGCTTCCACCGTATTTTACAACAACGTAACAGTTATTGAAACGACGGATATATGGTAATGCCTCTGTTAATACTTTTGCTTTTTGTTTTGACTGTTCGATCAATTCGTTAATTTCATTTCCCATCTGTTCCATTGATTCTTCCTTTCATAGTTGTCTGCTTTTATGCCTTTTATTTTGTCGTCTATCTATAATTATGATCTATAATCTGCATTAATTGTTACATAATCGTGTGTCAGATCGCATCCCCATGCGGTTGCTTCAAACACTCCATTATGAACATCAATATCTGCTGTCACTGCATCTGCAGATAATACTTTTGTTGCCTCATCTTCAGAATAATCTGTTGCAATTCCGTCTTTTACGATCTCGATCACACCATCCGCACTTTTTAAACTAATATCAACCTTGACTGGATCAAAATCAACTCCAGCATAGCCAAGTGCACAAAGAATTCTTCCCCAGTTTGCATCTTTTCCGTAAATTGCTGCTTTTGTAAGACTTGATGTTACGACAGATTTGCTTAAGATCTTCGCATTTTCTTTGGAGTCTGCACCAGCTACATGAACTTCAAATAAACGTGTACATCCTTCTCCATCCCCTGCGATCTGTTTTGCAAGAGACTGGTTAACATATAATAATCCTTCTTTGAATGCTTCATAGTCTGCATCTTTTTCTGTAATTTCTTTATTCTCTGCCATTCCATTTGCAAATACAAAAACTGTATCATTTGTAGATGTATCTCCATCGACTGATACCATATTGAATGTATCTTCGATCAATTCTCTCTGCAATTCTAATAATAACGCTTTATCGATTGCTGCATCTGTAGTAATAAATCCAAGCATTGTCCCCATGTTTGGATGGATCATTCCAGAACCTTTACACATACCTGCAATTGTAACAGTCTTTCCATCGATCTCTACTTCTACGGCTGCTTCTTTTGGCTTTGTATCTGTTGTAAGAATTGCCCAGGATGCATCTTCTTCACTTTGTCTGTCTGCTTTTAATTCTGGAACTAACTTCTTGATCCCTTCTTTGATCACATCCATTGGCAGCTGCTGTCCGATAACTCCTGTGGAACCTACGACAACTTCCTCTGGTTTAATATCTAACAAGTTCGCTACTTCTTTTGCTTCGGTTACTACATTCTCATATCCTTGTGTACCCGTACATGCATTGGCAATTCCTGTATTAATTACCACTGATCTGACTGCTTCTTGTTCTTCTACAATCTTCTTTCCCCATAAAACTGGAGCCGCTTTTACAATATTCTTTGTAAATGTTCCTGCGATCTTTGCTGGCACTTCACTTACGATCATTGCCATATCCTTGTTTGTCTTCCCTGGTTTCACTCCAGCACGAAGTCCTGCACATTTAAAACCTTTTGGAGCTGTTACTCCGGCATTGATGATCTTCATAATTCTAGTCCTTCCTTACCAAAGCTCTATGGGAACATTGGTACTAATTCTAATCCTTCAGTTTCTTTTAATCCAAACATAAGATTCATGTTCTGTACAGCCTGTCCAGCTGCACCTTTTACAAGGTTGTCCATGGCACCCATCATGATAATACGGTTTGTACGTTTATCAATCTTAAAGTTGACATCCACATAGTTACTTCCCTCTACCCATCTTGTCTCAGGGCAGACGTCTTTATCTAACACTCTGACGAATTTCTCATCCTTATAATAAGAGTCGTAGATTGCTTTCACTTCTCCGTAACTTACATCTTTCTTAAGCGTTGCATAAGCTGTCACTAAAATTCCACGGTTCATCGGAATTAAATGTGGTGTGAAGTTTAATAATACTTCTTCTCCAGATGCATAGCTTAACTGATCTTCGATCTCTGGCGTATGTCTGTGAGTTGCAACTCCATATGCTTTGATATTTTCATTTACTTCGCAATATAAGTTATTAACTTTTGCACCACGTCCAGCTCCGGATGTTCCTGATTTGGCATCAATAATCACACTGTTCATCTCAATGAGTCCTTCTTTCGCCATTGGATAAATGGATAATGTAGAGCATGTTGGATAGCATCCTGGATTAGCGATCAGTCGTGCTTTCTTGATATCTTCACGATTGATCTCGCAAAGGCCATACACTGCCTCGTCAATAAATTCTGGGCTCTGATGTTTGATCCCATACCATTCTTCATATCGATTTACATCTTTAATACGGAAGTCCGCACTTAGATCAATGATCTTAACTTTAGATAAGATTTCTTCTGATACTAAAGAACTACAAAGTCCCTGCGGTGTTGCTGTAAAGATCACATCCACTTTAGATGCAAGCTCATCCATGTTATCATCCAGACATTTGTCATCAACGATCTGGAACATATTTCTAAATACTTCATAATATTTCTGGTCTATATAACTTCTGGATCCATACCATACAACCTCTGCATCTTTATGCTGTGTAAGGATTCTTACAAGTTCCTGTCCTGCGTAACCTGTAGATCCAATGATTCCTGCTTTGATCATGTTAATCTCCTTGTCCTTCTCTTTATAATGTAGGTTATTTTTTTAATCATTGTTCATAAGTATACAACTGAATTTTAAAATATGCAATAGTTTTGTATAAATATGCAATTATTTTTCATTTTATTCATTTTTATATTATAAATATTCATTATTTTCGAAAATAATCCTTGCAAAAGATGCAAATATAACGTATATTAGTAAACAAGCAAATATTTATATGAACATACGGGATTTTCAATATCAGATCCTATAATAATAGGAAAACATCCCGTCAATATACACTTAGGAGGATTTATTTCATGAAAGAAAAAGTTGTTTTAGCATATTCCGGAGGTCTTGATACTACAGCTCTGATCCCTTGGCTTAAGGAAACATTTGACTATGAAGTTATTTGTTGCTGTGTTAACTGTGGACAGGGTAACGAATTAGATGGACTTGATGAAAGAGCAAAATTATCCGGAGCATCTAAATTATATATCGAAGATATCGTTGATGATTTCTGCGATAACTATATCATGCCATGCGTACAGGCAGGTGCTGTATACGAACATCAGTATCTTCTTGGAACATCTATGGCTCGTCCAGCAATCGCTAAGAAATTAGTTGAAATCGCCAGAAAAGAAAATGCTGTTGCGATCTGCCACGGTGCTACAGGAAAAGGAAATGACCAGATCCGTTTCGAACTTGGTATCAAAGCATTAGCTCCAGACATCAAGATCATTGCTCCATGGCGTATGACAGATGTATGGACAATGCAGTCTCGTGAAGATGAGATTGAATTCTGTGAAGCACACGGAATCCACCTTCCATTTGATGCAAGCCACAGCTACAGCCGTGACCGTAACTTATGGCATATCAGT
>ENA-ORSR01001082-ORSR01001082.1-human-gut-metagenome-genome-assembly--contig:-NODE-1082-length-20199-cov-6.292544_pt1 | contig 20199 bp, 19 predicted proteins | sample MGYA00241901_ERZ509166 | MGnify/ENA primary metagenome ERZ509166 (study PRJEB26280, sample SAMEA2338860) | human gut metagenome | biome: human gut; feature: human-associated habitat; material: faeces... | reverse complement strand
CCGCCGCTGGCCCCGGTGCCCCGGCGGGAGATCCCCGCCGCATGGGTGGATGCGCTGGCCGATGCCATGGGGCAGGGCCTGCCGCTCTACCGTGCCACCCATGCCGTGCACAGCTGCCTGCTGCTGCGTGCGGGCAAGATCTTGTACCGATGCGAGGATCTGGGCCGCCACAACGCGCTGGACAAGGCCGTGGGCTGCGCCCTGACAGAGGGTGTGCCGCTGGCGGAGTGTGTGCTTTTTACCAGCGGCCGGGTGCCGGTGGATATGGTGCGCAAGGCCATCCGGGCCGGTGTGCCCGCGCTGGTGAGCAAGAGTATGCCCACGGTACAGTCGCTGGAGCTGGCAGAGGAATATGGATTGAAAGTGTTCATCCGGCAAAAGAAATGATTTCACCAAGAGCTTTTGAGAGAAATTGCAGGGCTTTGTTTGTGCGTATACGTTGACTAACCGGTGGAAAAGATGTTATTCTTATAACGAAGAAACCGTTCCGCACTGTTGCAGCAGGTGGAACGGCTGTTTTCGTGCCCGGGAGTTCCGGGCACAGCTGAATCAAACAGGCAGGTGATACAATTGAAGCAGGCAAATCATGCGCCGCAGTCCTTGTGGCGCAGGCGGCTGCCCGGCTATGCGGCCATGGGCGCGGCAACGCTTGCCATGGCGCTTGGCCTTGGCGGGCTGATGCACAGCCGCACCACGGTGGCCGGAACGGCCCTGCCGCTGGCAGATGCCGACGCTGCCACCTATGGTGTGAGCGCGGTGTACCAGCTGGATGACACCACGTATTATGTGGTGGGCAGCAAGCAGGGCTTCCAGAGCGAGGTGCAGGCCGGTGTGACGCTGGACCGCGACGGCAATGTGCTGGATGTGAAGATCCTGGCACAGGCCGAGACCGACAGCCTGGGTGCTCAGTGTGAGAACCCGGAGTTCACGGCCCAGTACCAGGGCGCAGCTCCCTTCACGCTGGCAGGCAAGCGCTACACTGTGACCGACCCGGCCACCGGCATGGCTTTTGCTGCCGCAGGCAGCGCCGGGACCGATGCTGCCCCCGCTGAGGCCTTCGACCCCGCCGCATGGCGTGCGGGCGATACCTCCCCGGAAGCCGAGGCTACCCGGAAGATGTATGAAGCCGGGCTGACCCTCTCGGCCCTGAACGGCCAGCCGATGGACAACGCGCTCATCCCCCCGATGGACAACAGTGCTGAGGCTGTGGCACGGCGCAAGCTGTACGCGGCGTGTCTGAGCAAGAGCGCGCAGGACGGCGAGAAACAGGCAGTGCCTTATGCAGACTGGTCCGCTGAAAAGCAGGCCGAGTACAAGCTGCAGGCCGCTGATCTGACCACCCAGGGCAGTGCGGCCGACACGGTCAGCGCTGACATGACCCAGGTGGATGCGCTTTCCGGTGCAACCATTACATCCACGGCGGTCACGGACATCGTCAACAATTCTTATTTCTATGTAACCGAGGTGCTCTGCGCAGAGTGACCTCACGGAGGAATGGAAACCTATGGCAAAAACTGATTTTCTGACGGCTGACATGACCCGCCGTCAATTTATGAAGATCTCGGGCAAGAGCCTTGCAGGACTCACCCTTTCCGCATCTATGCTGTCCCTCTTCGGCTGCTCTCAGAAGCAGGTGGACGCCGGTGCTGTGGCGACCTGGGCACTGCCCCAGGGTCTGCTGGTGGTCAATGCTGACCTGTGCACCGGTTGCCAGCGGTGCGAGATCAACTGCACCCTGACCAACGACGGCGTGTGCTCTTCCTACATCAGCCGCGTCAAGATCCAGCGCCGCCTGAATCTGGACGGCGACGGCAACGGTCTGCTGTCCGGCACCGACAACTGCTTTGTCTACTTCCCGGATACCTGCCGCCAGTGCGAGGATCCCGCCTGCGGCAACGCATGCCCCCAGAAGGCCATTATCACCAATGAGCAGGGCATCCGCGTGGTCGATACTGACAAGTGCGTCGGCTGCGGTGCCTGCGTGGAGGCCTGCCCCTGGCACATGCCCACCGTCAACCCCGAGACCGGCAAGTCCTCCAAGTGCATCGCCTGCGGTGCCTGCGTGGCGGGCTGCCCGTCCGGCGCTCTGTCCATCGTGGACTGGGATGCCGTTACCAGCGCAGCACAGGCTGCTTACATGGACCTGTAAGGAGGAACAACAATGGCTGAAACCTATGGCTGGGCAGGCAAGATCCTGCGCGTCAACCTGACCACCGGTGAGATCACCACCCAGGACGACGCAAAATACCATAAATATATCGGCGGTATGGGCATGGCCTACCGCATTATGTACGAGGAAGCTCCCATGGAGCTGGACCCCTATGACGAGAAGGCTCTGGTCATCTTTGGTGTCGGCCCCCTGACCGGTGCCGGCGTGCCCTGCTCCGGCCGTATGAACGTGACCTTCCGTTCTACCTGGTCCAAGGGCCACTCCATCATCGATGCACACATGGGCGGCCACATCGGCTCCATGCTGAAGTATGCCGGTTATGACGGCATCGTTGTCAGCGGCATCTCCGAAAAGCCCGTCTACCTGCGCATCGAGGACGGCGAGGTCTCTCTGGAGGACGCAAGCGAGATCTGGGGCAAGGGCACCTTTGCTGCCAACAAGTGGATGGTGGAGCAGAACGGCCGTGAGTTCGAGACTGCTTCCATCGGCCCCGCCGGTGAGAACCTGGTGGATTACTCCACCCTGAACACCAGCTTCGGCAACTCCGGCGGTGCCGGTCTGGGCGCTGCCATGGGCAACAAGAAGCTGAAGGGCCTGGCCATCCGCGGCACCGGCAGCGTCAAGGTGGCTGACCCCAAGAAGGTGCTGGAGCTGTCCAACTACATGATGGGCAACCTGATCGGCGGCAACAACAACCACAACGTGCCCGCACAGCCCCAGAGCTGGGCAGAGTACAGCGCTACCTCCGGCAAGAACCGCTGGTCCGGCGCTCCCGGCCGTATGTGGAAGAAGGCTCCCGGCGGCCCCGTGGATACCGGCGAGCAGCCCTACAACGATATCAACAAGGTGGCTCTGCGCTGCTTCAAGGGCTACTTCGACTTCGGCGCTCCGGCTGCGGAGTACACCGTGAAGAACGGCGGCTGCTCCTCCTGCCCCATCCGCTGCTACACTGAGTACGATGTGGATCCGCTGGCCGATTACGACCTGCCCACCCACAACTCCAACACCTGTATGCCCGTGCTGTACGGCACCCGCGTCTATCCGGACGGCGTGCACGATTTCAAGTACGAAGGCGACGGCACCATGGTCATCAACCTGGCATGGTCTCATGCTGTGGACGACATGGGTCTGTGGGACAACTACGGCAACCTGAACCGCGACCTGCAGTGGATCCTGCGGATGCCTCGCGAAGAGGCCACCAAGTACATCAGCGAGGCTGAGTACGACTCCCTGCCTTGGGAGTGGGAGAAGGCTGGCGATCCCCGCTGGGAGGTTGAGCTGATCCGCCGCATGGCTTACGGTGAGGGCGACCTGTCTGTGATCGCCAAGGGCACCCTGGCCATGATGGAGAAGTTCGGCCTGCCCAAGAGCTGGCTGGACCGCAACGATGGTGCCACCAACTCCAACCTGATGTACAACGGCTTCCCCAACCACCACGGCCCTGCTGAGGCATGGCAGGTGGGTATGCTGTACAACCTCGTCTACAACCGCGACTGCATGATCCACGAGATCGTCTGCGAGACCGGCTCCGGTGCTCCCTATGATGTGACCAAGAAGGTCATGGAGGACTTCTTCGGCGAGGGCTGCTACGATAAGGCCAAGGCCTACACTCCCATCAACGAGAACAAGGCAAAGCTGGCTGCATACTGCGTCAACGACAAGAACTTCCACGACTCCGCCACCCTGTGCAACTGGATGTGGCCCATGACCCAGTCTCCCTCCAAGGAGCGTGAGTACCACGGCGACCTGGATCTGCAGGCAGACTTTATGACTGCTGTTACCGGCGAGACCTATACCCAGGCCGGTCTGCAGGAGGACGGTGCCCGCATCACCCAGATGCTGCGCGTGATGACCGCCATCAGCTTCCAGCAGAACTGCGGCAGCGCAAACCTGCGTCAGGAGCACGATGCCATCTGTGATTGGGTGTTCGATAAGGACCCCGACTTCAAGGCATTCGAGGAAGGCACCACCAAGCTGGACCGTGCCGACATGGAAAAGGCAAAGGATCTGTTCTACGACATCTTCGGCTGGGACCGCACCACCGGTGTGCCCACCCGCGAGACGCTGGAGAAGTATGATCTGGCTGACATGGCTGATGATCTGGAAAAGCGCGGCATCTACGCCCAGAACACCGCAGCAGCTGAATAAATCCCATAGAAAGAGGAACGATCGTCATGTTGTTTGGCAGACGTAAACCCGGCTACACCACCACTGTGGACAGCAGCGTGGACCCGGAGCAGGCCGTTCTGGACCTGCAGAAGGCAGAGCTGGCCGCTAAGAAAAAGCCCAAGGCAGAGGTGTTCGACATCGATGCCGCCAGCGAGACGGCCCGCCGCCTGAAGGAAACGGGCAGCAGCTTTGACGGCAGCGCCGCCAAGACCGGCGAGGATGTGATCGCTGCCGTGGAGCGGGAGACCGCAGAGCTTGCAGCAATGCAGGCTGCCGGGGCCGCACCCGAAGCCGCCGAAACTGTGCAGGACGAGGCCGCAAAGCCTCAGCTGCTGGATTTTCTGGCCGGTGAGCCGGAGGCTGAAAACGATCCCTTTGCGGATCAGCCCACCCAGACCGCGCCGGAGCTGCCGGAGCTGACCCCCGCGCAGGAGCTGGCCGGTTACATCCGTTCCCGCAGCGCCGCCGCGCTTATCACGCCCCACGCACTGCTGGTCAGTGAGGTGGAGAACGCCGATGAGCTGCTGGCTCAGATGCCGCAGGACCCCCAGTGCGAGGATATTGTTGTCCGTGCAGGCGCAAAGGATACCTACTATTACTCCAACGCCAACATGAGCGACAACTACGCCATGATCGCCCAGCTCATTGAGGACAAAGACCTCTGTGTCATGTTTGCTGAGATGGTGCGCTTCAACGCACGGGTCTACCCCAGTGCTACCCCGCTGAAGTACTTCCAGCGCTCCCCCTACGGCCTTGCGCCGGAGGAGATCGAGCAGACCTGGAAGACCATGCAGGGCAGGCCGGAGTTTGCCGACATCGAGGAGCTGACCAACAATCAGAACGAGCGGTTCCTCTTCTCTACCCAGCACCTCACCCGCCGCTATGCAAAAGCCATCAGCGATGTGGACGAGTTCTGCGACTAAAAGAGCATACACAATTGAATAGGGTACAAGAGCTTCTTTGAGCAAGGCTGTCTAAACCCCGCAGGGGGCAGGATACCGCGCCGCAATGCTAAGGGCCAACGCCGGCATTCAAGGGTGGCAGGGGAAACCCGGCCGCCTTCCCGCAGAAGAAACGCTGCAATTTGAAAAAAAGAACTCCTCCCATCCACCGTTCCGGAGCGTTGCCTCCCTCCCGTTGCTGCAACAGCGGAAAAGGAAGCGGCTCCCTCGGCGTGGCGGCCTGCAAGCTGCCGCTCCGGGCCAGGTTCGGTTTTTTGCGGGGGCGTTTTGATTTTCGGTCAGAACGTCTCCGCTTTTTTTTCACCTGCCGATCGAAAAGAGATCTCCCCGGGAGTTTGTCCGGGCCATAGCGGGCAAACTGTGCCCCGGGGAGCGATGGAGGATTTTTGCAATGAAACAGCCTTTTTGCACGCCAGCCCAGGCCCTGCGCCGGGTGCTGGATGCTGCTGCGGCTCTCCCGGTGCCTGCCACGGAGCGGGTGCCGCTGGATGATGCCTGTGGGCGGATCGCAGCCCGGGACCTGTGTGCCCGGATGGATCAGCCCCCTTTTGACCGGAGCCCTCTGGATGGCTATGCCCTTCACAGTGCCGACACGGCCGGGGCGGGGGAGAAGACCCCTGTCACCCTGCCGGTGGTGATGAAGCTCTACGCCGGGGATGCCCCCGCCGCTGTCCTGCCTGCCGGGTGTGCCGCCCGGATCATGACCGGTGCACCCCTGCCCCCGGGCGCGGACTGCGTTCTGATGCAGGAGCTGACCGACAGCGGGGAGGAGCAGGTGCGCATTTACGCCCGGCTCCAGCCCAACGCCAATGTGGTGTTCCGGGGTGAGGACATCGCCGCCGGTGCCCCCATTGCCGCCGCCGGAACTGTGCTGACTCCGGCGCACATCGGTGTGCTGGCCGGGCAGGGCATCCCGGATGCCGAGGTCTTCCGCCCCCTGACCGTGGGCGTGCTTGCCACTGGCAGTGAGCTGCTGGAAGCGGGCGAGGCCTGGGCTCCCGGCAAGATCTACGATGCCAACGGGATCCAGAATGCCGCCCGCCTGCGGCAGCTGGGCTTTGCCGTGGAGCGCACCCACTGCTCGGATGACCCGGAGGAGATCGCCGCCCGGATGCAGGATCTGCTTACCCGGTGTGATGCGGTGATCACCAGCGGCGGTGTTTCGGTGGGGCAGAAGGATTACCTGCCCACGGTGCTGGAAATGCTGCACGCGGAGCCTGTTTTTGCCGGGGTGGCCCAGAAGCCCGGCAGCCCCATGATCGCTGCGCAGGTGGGGGAAAAGCTGGTGTTCTGCCTGTCCGGCAATCCCTTTGCCGCTGCTGCCACGCTGGAGCAGTATGCCGTTCCGGCCCTGCTGCGGGCCGCAGGGCGGCGGGAAGAGGACTGCATCCCGGTGCACACCCGGGGCAGGCTGACCACCGGTTTTTCCAAGTCCAGCAAGGGAACCCGCTTTCTGCGGGCCAGAGCGCTGGGCGGCCTGGTGGAGATCCCCGGCGAGGGCAACGCGGAGGCGCATTCCTCGGGCAGTCTGTCGGCCATGATGGGCTGCAACTGCCTGGTGGAGCTGCCTGCGGGCAGCGGCCCGGTGGCTCCGGGCGAAGAAGTGGAGGTACTGAACTTTGTACAGTGAAAAGAAACAGGCGCTTGCTGCCGAGCTGAGCCTGAAACGCCCGGCTGTGCTGGCCGTGAGCGGTGCGCACAACAGCGGCAAAACGACGTTATTGGAAAAACTCATCCCCCTGCTGCGGGCACGGGGCCTGAAGGTGGGTGTCATCAAGCATGACGGCCACGATTTCACCCCCGACGTGCCGGGCACCGACAGCTTCCGCCTGCGGGAGGCCGGGGCCGAGGGCGTGGCGGTCTTTTCGGGCAGCCGCTACCTGCTGACGGAGAAATTCCGCCTGAACGAGCAGGATCTGCTGGCCCTGTTTGAGCGCCACGGCTATGATCTGGTGCTGATGGAGGGCTTCAAGGAGAGCGGCTGGCCCAAGATCGAGGTGGTGCGCAAGGCTGTCTCGGAGGAGCCTGTTTCCTTTGAGCCGCTGGCCATCGTGGGGGATGTTCCGGGCGCGGATTTTGCACTGGACGAGCCCGCAGCGCTGGCCGACTGGATCGCTGCACAGATGCCTGCATTGTAACAGGGGGAGGAAGAAACCATGAAACTGATCCGTACCGAAGACGCGGCAGGGCAGGTGCTCTGCCACGATATCACCCAGATCATCCCGGGTGAGTTCAAGGGGGCCCGCTTCAAAAAGGGCCACATCATTCAGCCCGAGGATATTCCGGTGCTGCTGAGCATCGGCAAGGAAAACCTCTATGTCTGGGAGAAAAAACCAGGCATCCTCCACGAGGACGAAGCTGCCGCCCTGCTCTACAAGGCCGCTGCCGGTCTGAATATCCACGGCACCGAGCCCCGGGAGGGCAAGATCGAACTGATCGCCGACTGCGACGGCCTGCTCAAGATCGACCGCAGGGCCCTGCTGGCAGTGAACAGCACCCCCCAGATGATGATCGCCACGATCCACGGCGATCTGCCTGTGAAAAAGGGAGCCAAGCTGGCTGGTACCCGCATCATCCCGCTGGTCATTGAACAGGAGAAGATGGAGGCCATGCAGGCTGCTGCCGGGCCGAAGCCCATCCTGAACGTGCTGCCCTTCCACCAGAAGAAGTTTGCCGTTATCACCACCGGCAGCGAGGTGTTCAAGGGCCGCATTGAGGACAAGTTTACTCCCATCCTCGAGCAAAAGCTGGCGGTGTATGGCTGTGAGATGGCCTTCCACAAGGTCTGCGACGATGACCCGGCGGGCATCACGGCCGCCATTCTGGAAGCAAAGGCCGCAGGCTGTGAGCTGATCTTTACCACCGGCGGCATGAGCGTGGACCCGGACGACCGCACCCCGCTGGCCATCAGGAACACCGAGGCTGAGATCGTCACCTACGGCGCGCCCGTGCTGCCCGGTGCCATGTTCCTGGTCAGTTATCTGGACGGTGTGCCAGTCTGCGGCCTGCCCGGCTGTGTGATGTACGCCAAACGTACCATTTTTGACCTGCTGCTGCCCCGCCTGCTGGCCGATGACCCCATCACCGCCGAGGATATCGCCCGTCTGGGCGAGGGCGGCCTCTGCCTGGGCTGCGCCGAGTGCCACTGGCCCAATTGCGGCTTCGGACACTGCTGAAACCCTCTCAGCCAAAGCCTTTCGGCTTTGCCAGCTCCCCCGAAGGGGGAGCTTAACTAAGGTGAAAAAATATGAGTGAAAATAATCTGACCCACTTTGATGCCGCCGGAAATGCCGTGATGGTGGACGTGAGCGAAAAGCCCGTCACGGCCCGGGAGGCCACGGCCCACGGCATCATTACCATGAATGCGGAAGCCTTTGCCGCTGTGGAAAGCGGTACCGTGAAAAAAGGCGATGTGCTGGGTGTGGCCCGGGTAGCCGGCATCATGGCCACCAAGCGCACCAGCGAGCTGATCCCCCTGTGCCACCCGCTGCCGCTGACCAAGGTGCAGATCGAGTTTGACCTGCTGCCCGAGCGCCGGGCTGTGGAAGTGCGCTGCACGGTCAAGACCAGCGGCGTGACCGGCGTGGAGATGGAGGCCCTGACCGGCGTTTCCACCGCCCTGCTCACCATCTATGACATGTGCAAGGCCGTGGATAAGGGCATGGAGCTGGGCGAGATCCATCTGGTGGAAAAGACCGGCGGCAAGAGCGGACATTACATCCGGGCGGAGGGCGGCTATGTTTGATTCCAAGGGCCGCAATATCCATTATCTCCGCCTTTCCGTGACCGACCTGTGCAACCTGCGCTGCCGCTACTGTATGCCGGACGGTGTGGACAAGCTGGAACGGGAGGATATCCTGACCTACGAAGAATTCCTGCGCCTTGCCGCCCTGTTTGCCCGGTGCGGGGTGGATACCGTGCGGGTCACCGGCGGCGAACCGCTGGTGCGCAAGGGCGTGGAGCAGCTGGTCAAGGGGCTGAAAGCCATCCCCGGCATCCGGAAGGTCACCATGACCACCAACGCCGTCCTGTTGGAACAGCAGCTGCCCGCCCTGCTGGAGGCCGGGCTGGACAGCGTGAACATCAGTCTGGACACGCTGGACCCCGCCCTGTTTGCAAAGATCACGGCCCGGGATGAATTTGCCGCCGTGCAGGCGGGCATCCATGCCGCGCTGGAAAGCGGCATCCAGGTCAAGCTGAACTGCGTGCCCCAGGTGGGCGTGAACGAAGGGGAGCTGGAAGCGCTGGCAGCTCTGGCACAGGACAAGCCCCTGCAGGTGCGGTTCATCGAGATGATGCCCATCGGCTACGGGGCGGCCATGCCCTGTATCTCCGGCCCGGAGCTGCTGGCCCGCTTCCGCAGGCGCTGGCCGGAGCTGGCCCCGCTGCCCGGGGCAGCATGTGCCGCGCTGGGCGACGGCCCGGCGGTCTATTACACTGTGCCGGGCTGGAAAGGGGACATCGGCTTCATTGCCGCTGTCCACGGCAAGTTCTGCGCCTCCTGCAACCGGGTGCGGCTGACCAGTCAGGGCTTTCTGCGCCCCTGCCTTGCCAGTGAGGCCGGATGTGACCTGAAAGCCCTGCTGCGCGGCGGCGCGTCTGACGAAGAGCTGCTGACTGCCATCCGTACCACCATCTGGGAAAAGCCCCAGGAACATCATTTTGAATTGAAACAGGACATCCCCGCGACCCGGGGCATGTACCGAATTGGAGGATAAATCTATGGGAAAACTTCTGGCGATCTGCACCAGCCCCCAGCGGGGCACGGTCAAGACCGAAGTGGAAAGTGCACGCCTGACTCCGGAATGGGGCATTGAGACCGATGCCCACGGCGGGAACTGGCACCGTCAGGTCAGCCTGCTGAGTGCCGAAAAGATCGAGAACTTCCGCAAGAAGATCTGGGTGGACTATGGTGCCTTTGGCGAGAATCTGGTGGTGGAGGGCTACGATTTCCGCAATCTGCCCGTGACCAGCCGCTTCGCCATCGGGGACGTGGTGCTGGAAATGACCCAGATCGGCAAAGAGTGCCACAACGACTGCGTCATCAAGCAGAAGACCGGCGAGTGCATCATGCCCCGGGAGGGCGTGTTTGCCCGGGTGCTGCAGGGCGGCGAGATCCATGTGGGGGACGAGGTGACCCTGCTGCCCCCGCCGGAAAATCCGCCCCTGCGCGCTGCCGTCATCACCCTTTCTGACAAGGGCAGCCGGGGTGAGCGGGAGGACAAGAGCGGCCCCCTGATCGTGGAGATGCTCACCGCTGCAGGCTATCAGGTGGAGGAGACCATGATCCTGCCCGATGAGGCAAAGGCCCTGAAGGCACAGCTCATCCGGCTGGCCGATGGCCGTCAGGTCAACCTGATCCTGACCACCGGCGGCACCGGCTTTGCCCCCCGGGATATCACCCCGGAAGCCACCTATGCCGTAGCGGACCGCAACGCCCCCGGCATTGCTGAGGCCATGCGTTACCACAGCCTGAGCATCACCCCGCGCGGGATGCTCAGCCGTGCCGCCAGCGTGCTGCGGGGCAAGACCCTCATCGTCAACCTGCCCGGCAGCCCCAAGGCCGTGAAGGAGAATCTGGAGTACATCCTGCCCAGCCTGGAGCACGGGGTGCGCATTGCCGCCGGGCTGGACGGCGAGTGCGCCCGCAAATAAGCCTATTTCGCCGCGGCGCTGCTTTTGGTGCCGGGCGTGAAAATAAAAGTACAGCAAAAGCATACCCACTGTAAGGAGCAAGACTATGAAAACTATGATCTCCCGCCGCGGCTTCCTGAGCGCTGCCGGCATCGCATCCGCATCTGCTGTTCTGACCGCCTGCGGCGGCTCCTCCAGCAGCACGGCATCTTCCACCGCATCCTCCGCTGCCGCCTCCTCTGAGGCTGCCTCCGGCGAGAGCATGGAGCTGATCGTTTTTGCTGCCGCCTCCCTGACCGAGACCCTGAACGCCATTGCCGAGACCTACTCCGCAGAGAACCCCGGCGTGACCTTCAGCTTCAACTTTGACTCTTCCGGAACCCTCAAGACCCAGATCCAGGAGGGTGCGGACTGCGACCTGTTCATCTCCGCTGGTCAGAAGCAGATGAACCAGCTGGACAGCACTGCTTCCGCTGAGGTGAACACCGAGGGCCTGGACTTTGTGGATGCCGAAAGCCGTGTGGATCTGCTGGAGAACAAGGTCGTGCTCTGTGTGCCTGAGGGCAGCGACAAGGGGATTGACAGCTTCGACAGCCTGGCCGAGCACCTGAAAGCAGAGGATATCCTGTTCTGCATGGGCAACAGCGATGTGCCCGTGGGTCAGTACACCCAGAAGATCCTGGCCTACTATGATCTGGATGAAGCAGCTCTGGCTGCTGCCGGTGTCATCACCTACGGTTCCAACGTCAAGGAAGTCACCACTCAGGTCAGCGAGGCCAGCGTGGATGCCGGTGTCGTCTACTGCACCGATGCGTACAGCGCCGGTCTGACCCCCGTGGACGAGGCCACCAAGGAAATGTGCGGCCAGGTCATCTACCCCGCCGCTGTGATGAAGAATGCCCTCCATGCCGAGGCTGCCAAGGAGTTCCTGGCTTACCTGCGCACCGACAAGGCTGCGACCGTGTTCGAGAGCGTCGGCTTCACCGCACTGTAAGCATCCGCTGGGGGGATGGTATGGACTGGTATCCCTTATGGAACAGCCTGCGCATTGCGCTGATCAGCTGCGCGGCGGTGTTCTTTTCAGGCATCTTTGCGGCCTACTACATTGCAAAGCTCCCGCGCGTGCTCAAGGGCGTGCTGGATGTGGTGCTTACCCTGCCCATGGTGCTGCCGCCCACGGTCGTGGGATATTTCCTGCTGCTGCTGTTCGGCGCAAAAAGGCCGCTGGGCATCTTTTTCATGGAACATTTCGGCGTGAAGCTGGTGATGAACTGGTACAGCGCCATCTTTGCTTCCATCGTGGTGGCGTTTCCGCTGATGTATCGCACGGCCCGCGGTGCCTTTGAGAGCTTTGACGAGACGCTGGCCTGGTCGGCACAGACGCTGGGGCTTTCCAACACCTGGATCTTCTGGCGGGTGCGGATGCCTTGCTGCCGTCAGGGCATTCTGGCCGGTACGGTGCTGGCCTTTGCCCGTGCGCTGGGCGAATATGGTGCCACCAGCATGATCGCAGGCTACACGCCGGGCAAGACGGCCACCATTGCAACCACGGTCTACCAGCTCTGGCGCACCAACGATGAAGCCGGGGCCATGCAGTGGGTGCTGGTGGATATCGTTATCTCGGCGGTGGTGCTGCTGGCAGTCAACCTGCTGGAACGCAGGCAGAAGCAGGGAGGAAAGCGCGCATGAGCCTGGAAGTAAATGTGACCAAGCGGTTTGATGGCTTTACCCTCCACGCGGCGTTCACGGCGGGGGATACTGCCACCGCCCTTCTGGGCGCGTCCGGCTGCGGCAAAAGCATGACCCTGCGCTGCATTGCAGGCATCGTCCGGCCGGACGAGGGGCGCATCGTGCTGGATGGCCGGGTGCTGTTCGACAGCGCTCAGGGCATCGACCTGCCGCCCCAGCAGCGCAATGTGGGGCTGCTGTTCCAGAACTACGCCCTGTTCCCCAACATGACCGTGGAGCAGAATATCCTCTGTGCCCTGAAAAAGGAAAAGGACCCTGCCGCCCGCAGGGCCGCCTGTGCCGAGGCATTGCGGGCCATGCGGCTGGAGGAACTGGCCAAGCGTCTGCCCAGTGCGCTTTCGGGCGGGCAGCAGCAGCGTGCAGCCCTGGCCCGCATCCTGGCGGCCAAACCCCGCATCCTGATGCTGGACGAGCCGTTCAGCGCGTTGGACAGCTACCTGCGCGAGGAGGTAGAGGGGGAAGTGGGCAGCCTGCTGGCTGGGTTTGCGGGCACGGCCCTGCTGGTGACCCACAACCGGGACGAGGCCTACCGCCTGTGCAGGGAGATGATCGTGATGGACAGCGGCGAGGTGCTCCGGGCGGGCACGACCAAGGAGGTCTTTGCCGACCCCCGCACCCGTGCCGCCGCCCGCCTGACCGGCTGCAAGAACATTCTGCCCTGCACCCGGGTGGGGGAGCATACCGTTCATCTGGCGGGCTGGGAACAGCCGCTGACCGTGGCTCTGCCGGTGCCCGAGGGCTGCCGTGCCGTGGGCATCCGCGCCCATGACTTTGCCCCCTGCGCTCCCGGCACCCCCAACAGCCTGCCGGTGCAGGCTGTCTCCACCAGTGAGAACCCCTTTGACTGGAACATGATCTTCACCCTGCCCGGCGGTGAGGCCCGCCTGTGGTGGAAGGTGTCCAAGGAGACACTGGCGGCCCCGCCGCCAAAAGCACCCGCCTGCCTGGCTGCCGCCCCGGAAAATATCATGCCGCTGGTCTGAGGCAAAAGAATCGTTCTCTCCCTGCTCCCGAAACAGAAATACGGAGCAGGGAGAAATTTTTTGAAAAAACACTTGACTTTATCAAGTAATGCGATTATACTAGACCTTGTCAAGTAAAGGAGATGTAAAGAGTGATCCAATCGACCATATCCTTCTACGCGATGGAGTTTTACAAGCAGTTCGCAGCCTACACCACCCAGCAGCTGCAGGAGTTTGGCCTGAGCTTTGGCATGATGTATTTTGTGATCTACGTGGGCAAACATCCCGGCTGTACCCCGGCTGAGATGACCAAAAACCTGCACCTGGACTGGGGCCACTGCCAGCGCAGCGTGATCAAGCTGGTGGAAGATGGCTTTATGACCCGGGAAAAGCAGGGCCGCAGTTATCATTTGGGGCTGACCCCGGCGGGTGAGAGAGCATTCCGGACCTGCCACCAGGTATTTTTTGATTGGGATGCACAAAATTTGAGCGGGCTGACCGAAGAGGAACAGCACCAGCTCCTGAGCCTGCTGCAAAAGGCAGCACGGACGAGAAAAGAGAGTGTGTAACATGTACGACACCATCCTGAGTCCCATTGATTACGGTGGATTGCAGCTGAAGAACCGCATCATCTTTGCCCCCACCACCTTCGGCCTTTCGGACGAGGAATATCTGGCGGAGATGGAGCGGCTGGCCAAGGGCGGCTGCGCCATGATCATCATCGGTGACGTGCCGGTGGCCAAGAGCCGGTTTGAGAAGTCCCTGTTTGACAAAAAGGGCTTTGCCTTCTATCGGCAGATCTGCGAGACTGCCCACAAATACGGCTGCAAGGTCTGCGCCCAGCTCCACCAGACCGATACCGACATGATGTCCATCATCAAGTGCCTCCCGGGGATGCTGATGAAAAAGATCACCCCCGACCAGCTGCGGGAGCGGATGAACGATGCCGTGGGCCCCTACATCACCAAGATGTCCCAGAAAAAGATCCATCAGATCATCGCGGGCTTTGGCAAGGCTGCTGTGCTGGCAAAGCAGGCGGGCTTTGACATGGTGCAGGTGCACGGCGACCGGATGTGCGGCAGCTTCTCTTCCGCCATCTTCAACCACCGCACCGATGAATACGGCGGCAGTGCCGAGCGCCGCGCCCGCTTTGCCGTGGAAGCTGTCAAGGCAGTGCACGCCGCTGTGCCCGGCATGGCCATTGACTACAAGCTGGCTGTCCGACAGGAGAACCCCCATTACGGCAACGCCGGTGTGGTGGAGGAGGAACTGGCCGTGTTCGTGCCCCTGCTGGTGCAGGCAGGCGTGACCAGCTTCCATGTAACACTGGCCAACCACTCTGCGCTGGAAAACACCATCCCGCCGGCCAGCCACCCCGAGTTCAAGGAGACCGGCTGCTTCCTCAAGTTCTGCGATGAGGTGCGCCGGTATACCAGCGTGCCGCTCTGCGGTGTGGGCGGCCTGAACGACCCCGATTTTGTGGAGCAGCAGCTTGCCAGCGGCCGCATCCAGTGCGCGGCAATGTGCCGCCAGCTGCTGGCCGACCCCAACTGGGTCAACAAACTGCAGAGCGGCAATGCGGCAAAGATCCACCGCTGTGTCCGCTGCAACAAAAAGTGCCTGGGCGGCCTGATCGCCCATCAGGGCACCCGCTGTATCTATGATGCCCTGAACGCAAAAGAACAGGGCAGCATCTGATCTCAAAGAGAATAAAGGAGAATGACCATGAGCTACGCCATCGTTTTCAGCAGCAAGACCGGTAACACCCGCCTGCTGGCCGATACCCTTCGCGCAAGCCTGCCCCAGAATGAGTGCACCTACTTCGGAGCACCGGCCCCGGAGGCACTGGAGGCTGAGACCCTTTACATCGGCTTCTGGACGGACAAGGGCCATGCCGATGACACCCTCACCGCCTTTTTGCAGACCCTGAGGGGGAAGCGGATCTTTTTGTTCGGCACCGCAGGCTTTGGCGGCAGTGCGGAATATTTCGAGCAGATCCTGGCGGCGGTGCAGAAATCGCTGGATGAGAGCAACACGGTCATTGGAACCTATATGTGCCAGGGCAAGATGCCCATGACCGTGCGCCAGCGGTACGAAAAGATGCTGCAGCAGCCCAACCATGCGCCCAACCTCGAGATGCTGATCGAGAATTTTGACAAGGCGCTGGCTCATCCGGATGCCGCAGACCTCGACCAGCTGCGCAAAAAGGCGGCAGAGGTGCAGGCATAACGGAAGAACTCTTCAAAAAGCAGATTTTTGAGAAAGCTGCTCCAAAACAGTTGACAGGTTCTGTCCGATGTGATAGGATAATGTCGAGGAAATGGAAACGGTTCCTCAAGGTGAATTGAATATTCTCGGCAAAACAGTCGAAAGGCTGTGACGCAAAGCTACAGGGCCTGTAAAATGGCAGCCAGTTGCTTCTCATCACCTGAGGGTCTCCATAGCGGAGATTGGGTGTTGAGTGACCTTCATCTGAAGCATCAGGTGTCGATTGCTGAGTATATCAGCAATCGACACCTTTTTTCATGGGGCAACACAAAAGAGGTTCAACACCATGCGTAACGCTTCGATGAAAGTCCTGAAGAATCTGGTCTGCTGCGCCGCATTTATCTGCCTGATGTTTGTTCTGTCAATGCCCGCACACGCAGCTTCCAAGGCCGATGAGCTGCTACAGCTCGTCAACGCAGAGCGTGCACAGGCCGGTGTGGCTCCTCTGAGCATGGGTAGCAGCGCACTGAATGCTGCCGCACAGGCCCGTGCAGAAGAACTTACCGTCAATTATTCCTATAACCGCCCCAATGGCAGCCGCGAGTTCACCATCCTGCCGGAGTACGGTGTGGACGATGTTTCCGTGGGCGAGAACTACTGGGCAGCTGCTGAGAATGCTTCGGACGTGGTCGCCGCCTGGAATCGCTACGATTTCTTCAAGGAGCGGATGCTGGACAAGGATGCCACCTCCGTTGGCATTGGCTACTACGAGGGCGGCGAGTACGGCAATTACTGGGTGATGATCTTCACCTATGCCCGCGGCACCAGTGAGAACGGCTTCGCACAGGAAGTGCTGGCGCTGGTCAACGCTGAGCGTGCAAAGGAAAATCTGGCACCTCTGGCCATGGGCGATGCCAAGCTGCAGGCCGCCGCCGATGAGCGCGCAAAGGAAGTGGCAAAGGTCGCTTCCCACACCCGCCCCGATGGCACCAGCAGCTTCACTGTGCTGAAGGAGTACGGTGTGTCTGATACCGCCACCGGCGAGAATGCCGCCTGGGGCGAGACCACGCCCGAAAAGGTCGTTGCAGACTGGATGGCTTCGGAAGGCCACCGTGTCAATATCATGGATCCCGCCGCCAAGTATATGTGCCTTGGCTACAACTACGATGCCAATTCTCAGTGGGGCCACAACTGGATCCAGATCTTCGCAAAGTAAGCGGATGACTTCCATTGAGCGTTGTACGATGAAATAAAACAGAGCAAAAAGAGATGCACCCCGCTCCCTGAACCGGTTTCAGGAAGATGGGGTGCATCTCTTTTGTTTTTTTATTCTGCTGCCATCTCGGCTGCATCCTCGGGGCTGAAATCACCCAAGGGCAGGATGAGCCGGCCCAGCGTCTCCTGCGGCAGGGCGGCAAGCCGGGCACTCTCGTCCGCAATTTCGGCAGGGCAGAGGACGTGCACGCCGTCCGCACCGGTCTCTACCCGGGCGCGGTGGCCAGTGGCAATGTACTGGATGCCCAGCCGGTCAGCCGCCGCCAGCAGGGCGGGGAAGCGCAGGTCGGCCGGGGCAGCGGTCTCCTCAGCCAGCTGGCTGGCCAGTTCGCTGGCATTCAGGGTGATGCACTCGATGCCCAGAGACTTGGCGGCTTCTTTGGCGGCATCCACAACGGGGTCATCGGTGCACAGACGCACCACAGCGCCCATCACCGCAAAGCCCTGCTGCTGTAAAATGCGGACAGCTGCTTTGCAGCCCGTGCCGCCGCACAGGCCCACCAGCACCTTGTCCTGCTGTTCATAGGTATCGAACCCGCTGCCGGGCAGAAATGTATCGCTCATCGTCCCTGTCTCCCTCCGTGTGCCTGACTTTGTGCCACGGCCAGCTGGTCGCAGCGCTCGTTTTCCGGGTGGCCTGCATGGCCCTTGACCCAGACATAGGTGATCTTGTGCCGGGCTTCCTGCTCCAATGCCTGTTCCCACAGGTCGGGGTTCAGGGCAGGGGAGCCGTCGGACTTTTTCCAGCCCCGGCGCTTCCAGCCCCTGGCCCAGCCCTTTTCCAGCCCGTTGATGACGTACTGGCTGTCAGAGCACAGCCGCACCTCACAGGGCTCCTTGAGCTGGCGCAGGGCCTCGATAAAGGCGGTCAGCTCCATCCGGTTGTTGGTGGTGGAAGCATCGCCGCCGCTGAGCTCTTTTTCGTAGACCTTGCCGTTGAAACGGTAGCGCAGCACTGCACCCCAGCCGCCCGGGCCGGGGTTGCCGCTGCACGCGCCATCGGTGTAAACTTCGACTTGTTTCATCTGTTTCTCCCGGAACTTGAATTTTTGGATACCTCTATTTAGAGCTATTTTTCCGGTTCTGTCAAGAGGAAAACGTATCATCCCCGGCTTTTCCGGCAAAGCTTTGAATTGACAAAGTGGACAAGAAATACTATACTGTTTGTAACAAAATGCGTATAGGGGCGCACCGATGCGGTGTGTCCGGCCGGAACGGGGCAGTGCCGCGGTCGCATCGAACAGATGGACTGACAGGGCAGAAATTACTCCATTCCGGCCATCCCAGTGCCGAAAACGGGCATGGAAGCAAAAAATTCTATACGATGGTTTCGATGGGAGCGGCGGTGCGTTTGCTGCTCCTTCACAGCAGACAGGCCGCTCGCAAAGGGGTGTGCCTGCGTTTTGTAATTGATTTTGGAGGTACCGCATGGCACAAGTCAAAGAACAGAACCCGGCTCAGGCTCAGAACAATCCGAACAGAAACAGTGAATCCGGCGGGGAAAAGCGTACCCGCACCCGCCGCCCTTATTATAACCGGCGGCCCCGCCGCGCACAGCAGCCCAAGGAGGCCGCTGTGCCCATCCACATCTACCCGCTGGGCGGTCTGGGTGAAGTGGGCAAGAACATGACCGTGTATGAGTGCAACGGGGATATGATCATTGTGGACTGCGGCCTTGTATTCCCGGACAGTGAGATGTACGGCGTGGACATGGTCATCCCCGACTTTACCTTTGTGGTGCAGAATAAAGACAAGATCAAGGGCCTGCTCATCACCCACGGCCACGAAGACCACATCGGCAGCATTCCCTACCTGCTGCAGAAGTTTGATCTGCCCATCTATGGCACCCGGCTGACCTGCGGCCTCATCCGGAACAAGCTGGAGGAGTTTGGCCTGGCGGGCAAGACCAAGTTCGTGGAGATCACCCCCAAACAGAAGATCAAGCTGGGCTGCTTTACCGTGGAGCCCATCCATGTCAACCACTCCATCCCCGATTCCGTGGCCTTTGCCATTGACAGCCCTGCCGGAACGATCATCCAGACCGGCGACTTCAAGATCGATTACACCCCGCTGGCCTGCGGCGTGACCGACCTGACCACCCTTTCGGAGTATGGTCAGAAGGGTGTGCTGGCCCTGCTGAGCGATTCCACCAACGCCGAGCGCCCGGGTTTTACCGCCACGGAGCAGAAGGTGGCCGCCGGTGTCCGCAACCTGTTTGCCCGTGCCCGGAACAAGCGTATCATCATTGCGACCTTTGCGTCCAATATCTACCGCGTCCAGCAGATCATTGATCTGGCCGTGGAGGATGGCCGCAAGGTGGCGTTCAGCGGCCGCAGCATGGTCAATAACACTGCCATGGCGCAGGAGCTGGGCTATATGCACATCCCCGAGGGCACCCTTATCAGTGTGGATGAGCTGAACCAGTACCCGCCGGAGCAGGTGGTGCTGATTACCACCGGCAGCCAGGGCGAGCCCCTGAGCGCCCTTTCCCGCATGGCCTCCTGCAGCCACCGGCAGGTGCGGGTGGGCCCCGGCGACTTCATCATCATCTCCGCCAACCCCATTCCCGGCAACGAGAAGAGCGTGACCAAGATCGTCAACGGTCTGCTGCTGCTGGGGGCAGAGGTCATCTACGAGAGCATGTACGATGTGCACGTTTCCGGCCACGCCTGTCAGGAAGAGCAGAAGCTCATGCTCACCCTGACGAAGCCCAAGTATTTCCTGCCGGTGCACGGCGAGTACAAGCAGCTCAAAAAGCATGCCCTCACCGCTGCAAGCCTCGGCATCCCCACCAGCAACATCCTCATTGCGGAGAATGGCTCCAACGTCATCCTCAGTCAGGATGAGATGAAGCTGGGCGAGCCGGTGACGGCCGGTGCCGTCATGGTGGACGGTCTGGGCGTGGGCGATGTGGGAAATGTAGTCCTGCGCGACCGCAAACACCTGTCCGAGGACGGTCTGGTGATCATCGTGGCCACCGTGGACAGCAAGACCGGCAAAGTGCTGGCCGGCCCCGACCTTGTGAGCCGCGGCTTTGTCTATGTGCGCGAGAACGAGAGCCTGATGGACG